>ENA-UOJO01005064-UOJO01005064.1-human-gut-metagenome-genome-assembly--contig:-P57-NODE-5064-length-10784-cov-7.045950_pt1 | contig 10784 bp, 8 predicted proteins | sample MGYA00242351_ERZ723898 | MGnify/ENA metagenome assembly ERZ723898 | reverse complement strand
AACAGCGGATACTGTGTATCCGCTGTTTGGGAGCCTTCCTCGAAACAGGCTCGCTGCATCCGCCACTGGCGGCGCTTCACCTGTTTCCCCGCACCATTGAAATCAAATATTTTCAGAACTTTAATAAAGTTCTGAAAATAAGAGCAGCGTGGCGAAAATATTTTCGCCACGCTGAACGCCAGGGGAGCATAGCTCCCCCGGCGTGTACTTTAGTCTTGATCCTCGGCGTCCGCAGTCTGAACGTTCTCCGGCTGTTCATGGGTTTTCTCCCCGAACACCGTCAGGAAGGCGTCCCGCTCCATGGTCTCGTGCTCCAGCAGGTACTGGGCCACCTGCTCCAGCTTATCCCGCTGCGCTTCCAGAATATCCTGGCAGCGGCGGTAGGCGCCGTCCACCAGATCCTTGACCTCCTGATCGATCTGGGCGGCCACAGCCTCGGAATAGCCCCGGCTGTGCCCCATGGTACGGCCGATGAACACCTCGTCATTGCCGCTGTCAAAGGACACCGTGCCCAGCCGCTCGCTCATGCCATATACCGTCACCATCTTCCGGGCGATGGCGGTGGCACGCTGGATGTCGTTGCTGGCGCCGGTGGAAATATCGTTGAGACACAGCTTTTCAGCCACACGGCCGCCCAGCAGACCCACGATCTGATCCTCCATGTAGTGCTTGGAAAGGTAAGAGCGGTCCTCCTCCGGCAGGGAAATGGTCATACCGCCGGCCATACCTCTGGGGACAATAGTGATCTGGCTCACCGGGTCCTGTCCCGGCAGCATGTGCATGACCACCGCATGGCCCGCCTCGTGATAGGCTGTCAGTTCCCGCTCGTGCTGGGGGATCACCCGGCTCTTTTTCTCCGGACCGGCGATGACCTTGATCTCCGCATCCTTCAGATCCTGCATGGTGATGAAGTGCTGATCCTTCCGGGCTGCCAACAGTGCGCCCTCGTTGATGAGGTTCTCCAGATCCGCGCCGGTAAAGCCCGCAGTGCCTTGAGCCAGCTTACGGAGGCTCACATCCTCCGCAAGGGGTTTCCCCTTGGCGTGGACCTTCAGGATTTCCTCCCGGCCCTTGATGTCCGGCAGACCCACATACACCTGCCGGTCAAACCGGCCGGGCCGCAGCAATGCGGGGTCCAGCACGTCCGCCCGGTTGGTGGCGGCCAGGACCACCACGCCCTCGTTGGCGGCAAAGCCGTCCATCTCTACCAAAAGCTGGTTCAACGTCTGCTCACGTTCGTCATGACCGCCGCCCAGACCGGTGCCGCGCTGACGGCCCACGGCGTCGATCTCGTCAATGAACACAATGGCGGGGGACTGCTTTTTCGCCTGCTCAAACAGGTCGCGGACACGGCTGGCGCCCACGCCCACATACAGTTCCACAAAGTCGGAACCGGAAATGGACAGGAAGCCCACGCCGGCCTCGCCGGCCACCGCCTTGGCAAGCAGCGTCTTGCCGGTGCCCGGAGGGCCCACCAGCAGCACACCCTTGGGGATCCGGGCGCCCAGATCGATATACTTCTTTGGATTTTTTAGGAACTCCACGATCTCCCGGAGCTCCTCCTTTTCCTCGTCGGCTCCCGCCACATCGGCAAAGGTGACCTGCTTATCCTTTTCGCTGAGACCACGGATCTGTGCGGAGCCAAACTTTGCCATCCGGTCCGGCCCCATGCCTCCCTGTGCCCGGACGCTCATGAGGTACCACATACCGCCGAACATCAGCGCCATCATCAGATAGGGGAGCATGATCCCCAGCCAGTCAGTCCCCTCCGGAGGGGGATAGCTGTAAGATTTGATGATCCCTGCTGCTTTCTGCTCCTTTACCAGATCGTTGAGATCGCTGTAAAAGAGGGTATAGTCATGGATCCGGCAGCGGACCGGCTGGTCGCTGCCCTTGACCTGCAGCATCAGCGTGCTGGAATCCGTAAAGCGGAAGGCTTCCACCTTCTGCTGCTCAAAAAGCTGCACCATCTCATCATAGGTCATCTCATCCCGCTGATTGAGCTGGGTCAGCCAGCTGACACATAAAATCACGATCAGCATCAGCGGCAGAATGCTGACGCCGGGTCTTCTTTTTACCATACGGGGGATACCCCCTTTCTGTATTATCGCCGCATACAGGCGGCTGCGGCGGTTCCCGCACCTGCCGGGAAGCGCCGGTCATGCTCAGGTGTTTTCGTAAACGGCGGGCTTCAGCACACCGATGTAAGGCAGATTCCGGTAAAGCTGGGCATAATCCAGACCGTAGCCCACCACGAATTCGTCCGGCACCACAAAGCCGGACAGATCCGCTTCCACCGCCTTTTCCCGGCGGGAGGGCTTATCCAGCAGCGTCACGATAGAGATGCTCTTGGCACCCTTTGCCATCAGATAGCTTTTCAGGAAGGCCAAGGTATTGCCGGAGTCCAGAATATCCTCCACAATGACGATCTCCCGACCCGTGATGTCCTGCTGGAGATCATGGGTGATCTGCACCCGGCCGCTGGACACGGTGCCGTTCTGGTAAGAGCTGACGGCGATGAACTCCACGTCGCACATCAGCTGGGAAGCCCGCATCAGGTCCGCCATGAAAATGAAGGAGCCCTTCAGCACCCCCAGAAACAGGGGCCGATGCCCCTCATACCGCTTGTACAGCGCTTCACCCAGCTCCGCGATTCGGGTCTTCAACTCCTCTTCCGTTACCAGAACCTTGAGAATGTCTTTCTCCATCTCACTATTCATTGTTGTTCTCCTCTGTCACTTTTAAAAATATCACCCGCACCGCCCGCTCATATCGGTCCGGCGCGAAATTTTCCTGGATAGGCAGCCCCGGCACCGCCGCCGCGATGCCGTTCACCCGCAGGACCGGAAGCCGGTCCCGCTCCTGTGGGGAAATTCCCCGTTCTCCGCACAGGCGCTTGACAGTGCGGCCGTTCAGTCGGTCCTTGGAGTCCCAGGCCGTCACAGTCAGGTCGGCGTCCTCCGGGACGGAAATAAGAACACCCTCACCGGCTGACTCTGCCAGACTAACCTGCCACTGACCGAATGTGACGGTCTCTCCCACGGTAATGGCCTGCACCGCCGGCGCAGACGCCGCCTTGAAAAAGCGCAGCGCCGCCGGCTCCCGGAGGACCGTGACGCCGTAGGGCATGGAAAGCTGGCCCCGGTCCAACGTCAAAACCGCCCGGATATGAGCGGCGGTCAAGTCCTTTTCATGGCCTGCCACCGCCGCCAGCACCGCCAGCACCAGCCGTCCCCGCAGGGCCTCCGGCGCGTCTTGCAGCACGGCGAGGGGGATCATTCCGGAAACGTTTGGGGTCACGGCGCATTGGGCCAGCAGTTTTCGACACGCAGCGTCCAGAGCCGCTTCATCCGCCGCCAGCAGCGATGCCGTGCGGCTCATGTTCTCCACAACTCTGGGATTCAGCTTCTTCAAAACCGGGAGCACCTGATGGCGCAGCATGTTCCGGGCCGCATCGTCCGTCCCATTGGTGGAATCCTCCACAAAGGGGATGCGGTGTTCTGCGGCGTAGGCCGCCAGCTCCGCCCGGGTCGCACCCAGCAGCGGACGCAGGATACAGTCCCGCTTTTCTGGGATCCCGGTCAACCCTTTCAGGCCCGTGCCCCGCAGCAGATTTAAAAGCATAGTCTCCGCGCTGTCATCGGCGTGGTGAGCGGTCAGAATGCAGCCAAAGCCCTCCCGCCGCCGGGTCTCCTCCAAAAATTTATAGCGCAGCTGCCGGGCGGCTTCCTCAACGGTGCGCCCGGTTTCCTCCGCAAAGGCCCGGACATCGCCCCGGCCCGCGAAAAAAGGAATTTCACGGGCGGCGCACCAGTCCCGGACGAAGGCCTCGTCCCGGTCCGCCTCCGCCCCCCGGAGCTGGTGATTGAAATGGGCGGCGGCTACCCGCCGTCCCTGCTTCTGTCCCTGCCGGACCGTCATTTCCAACAGGCACATGGAGTCCAGTCCGCCGGACACGGCGCACAGTGCGCCGCCCTCCGGCAGCTCCACCGCCGTCAGAGGATCAGTCATCCTCATCATAGCGGTTTTCCAGCGTGGCAAAGGTGGTGTACTCCGGCATCCACCGCAGCTCCACCTTGCCGGTCTCGCCGTGACGGTTTTTCGCTACGATACACTCGGCAATATTCCGCTTTTCGGAATCCTCGTTATAGTAATCGTCACGGTACAGGAACATTACGATGTCGGCATCCTGCTCGATGGCGCCGGATTCACGGAGGTCCGACAGCATGGGCCGTTTATCGTCCCGCTTCTCGTTAGCACGGGACAACTGGCTCAGACAGATCACCGGCACATTCAGTTCCTTGGCCATGACCTTCAGCATACGGGACATTTCGCTGACCACCTGCTGACGGTTCTCGCCGCTGCGTCCACCGGATGCGGAGGTCATCAACTGCAGATAGTCGATGACTACCAGGCCCAAGCTGTCGATCCGGCGGCATTTGGCGTTCATATCCGCCACGCTCAGCATGGGGTTATCGTCAATACGGATATCCACTCTATTCAATACGCCGGCAGCGGCGGCGATCTTCTCCCAGTCCGTCTCCCGCAGAGAGCCGGTAACAAGCCGGGTGTTCTCCACACAGGCTTCGGAGCTGAGAAGCCGGGTCGCCAGCTGCTCCCGGGACATTTCCAGCGAAAACATGGCTACGGTCTTTTTCTCAGACTTCGCCACATTCAGTGCTACGTTCAGCGCAAAGGAGGTTTTGCCCATACCGGGACGGGCCGCCAGCAGGATCAGGTCCGATTTATTCAGGCCGCTGATCTTCCGGTCCACAGCGGACAAGCCGGTGGACAGGCCCGGAAGTCGGCTTTCGCTCTCGCTCATCTCGTTGAGCCGGTCCAGCACATCCGGCAGCACCATCCGCAGAGGCACCATATCCTGCGCACTCTGGCCGCGGCGGACGGCGTAGATCTTCTGCTCGGCAGCTTCCAGAATGGCAGCGGCTTCTCCGATGCCCTCCTGCACCAGCACCGTGATCTCCCCCGCCGCCTGAGCAACGCCCCGCAGCAACGCCTTATCCCGAACGATGGCCACATACTCCATCACGTTGGCGCTGGTGGGGGTGATCTCCATGAGCTGCGCCAGATAGGAGCGGGTGGTATTTTCGTCATAAGTCCCGGCCTTTTGCATCTCCTCGCAGACGGTGATGCCGTCAATAGGCCGGGCGTAGGTGAACATGGTGTAGATGGTCTCAAAAATCTCCCGGTTCTGCCGCAGGTAGAAGTCCGAGGGCACCAGCTTATCCATCACGTCCTTGACGCAGCCCTCGTCGATGAGCATGGAGCCTAAAACGGCCTGCTCGCCCTCCAACGAATGGGGCATCTGCCGCAGCAGAAGATCTTCGTTAGCCATGGAACTCTCCTTCCCGCTTCTCCGGAAGCGCAAGTTAGACATTCAGACATGCAATCATTTTTGTCAGGGCGTCCCCCAGGGGAGCCTCTCTTGCCCCTGCGGGGCAATTCACCTTCTGTACCTGGCAAAAACACATTGACTCAGCTGCCTTGGGCAGCGTTCACCAGTGAGCGGATCTCACTGGTGCAGGGTTTACTCAAGGGGAAACCGCCGCAGCGCCGCCAGTGGCGGAATAAGCAAGGCTGTTTCGAGGATGCGGCACGATTTGCAGTCTTATCATAGAGACTGCAAATCGTATTGCCGCGACGGTGTATCCTGATCCCCCTTGAATTAGTCTTACTTCTCCTCGCAGACGGTGACGTACACGGTACCGCTGACCTCAAAGCCCAGCTTGGCCTTCACCTGATAGCTGCCGTAGGCCTTGATCGGCTCATCCAGCACGATCTTCTGCTTGGGAATATCCACGCCGTACTGGGCCTTCAGGCCCTCGGAGATCTCCTTGTTGGTCACGGCGCCGAACAGCTTGCCGCCGTTGCCGGCCTTGGCGCTGAGCTTCACGGGGCAGTTCTGGAGCTTCCCGGCGATCTCCTGCGCCTCAGCCTTCAGCCGGGCTTCCTCGGCCTTGCGGGCCTTCTCCTTCAGGTTCATGGTGTTGATGGCGTCCGCCGTGGCAGGCACCGCCAGCTTTCTGGGCAGAAGGAAGTTCCGGCCGTAGCCCTCGGAAACCTCGATCATCTCGCCCTTCTTGCCCTGACCCTTCACGTCCTGCTGTAAAATCACTTTCATGTTATATATCCTCACTTTCCGAATGTTCTGAATGAATTTGCTTTTTCAATTCCTGAAGCTCCGCTTCCAGCGCTTCGACCTTTTGTGCCGTGCTGCTCCACGCGCAGACAGCAATCGCCAGAATCAGCGCGATCACAGCGCCTGCCCGATAGATGCCGGTACCTCTGAGATCAAACAGCATCCACCCACCAAAGAAGATAAATACCTCCATCAGGATCAGGCAGACCGCATACGCCTTCAAAAACGCCTTCATAGGCTGCCTCACTTTTCAAAATACGCGTCCAGGACCCCGATCAACTGCTGACGGACACTCTCCGGGTCCGTGTCCTCGATCCGTGCGCCTGCGGTGGTAGAGTTGCCGCCGCCGCCCAAGGCCTCCAGGATCACCTGCACGTTGATCTCGCCCAAAGAACGGGCTGACATCAGCACCGCTCCCTCGGCGGCGTAGATCACGAAGGAAGCCTGAACGCCCTTCAGGGTCAGCAGATCGTCCGCCGCCTGAGCTGCCGCAACGCGGTCCACGCCCGGCTCCTCCACCACGGAGACCGCGATGTTGCTCCGGTACATCTCCGCGCGGCGGATGATGTCATATTTCGTGACCATATCCTTCAAATCGCCTTGGAACAGCCGCTGGACCTCCGCCGTGTCGGCGCCGGAGCGCCGCAGGAAGGCCGCCGCCTCAAAGGTGCGGCCGCCGGTCCGCTGGGTGAAATGCTTGGTATCCAGCACGATACCCGCCAGCAGCGCCCCCGCTTCCTCCCGCAGAAGGTCGGTAGGCTCCACCAGATATTGCAGCAGCTCCGTCACCAGTTCGCTGGCGGACGAGGCGTAAGGCTCGTGGAAGTTGAAGGCAGCGTTTTCGATATAAGTCGCTGCCCGGCGGTGATGATCAATGACCGCCACCCGGTTGCAGGATTCCAAAAGCTGGGGATTTTCCACCATGTCCGGACGGTTGGTATCCACCACCACCAGAAGCGTGTCGGCCCGCATCTGCAAAAATGCCTCAGCAGGGGTAAGGAACACACCGCTGTACTCCGGCAGTGCGTCCAGCCGGGCGATCAGGGTCTCGGCCGCGGTGTGCTCCCGGTCAATGACGATCCGGGCCTGCTTTCCCCGCTTCCGTGCAGCGCAGCAAATACCCGCGGCAGCGCCCACGGCGTCCATATCCGCAAAGGAGTGGCCCATGATGTAGACCTCTCCCGCGTCTGCGATCAGCTCCCGGAAGGCGTTGGCCATCACGCGGGATTTCACTTTGGTCCGCTTCTCCGTGGCCTTGGTGCGGCCGCCGTAGAAGGCGAAGTCCACCTGATTCCGCACCACCGCCTGATCGCCGCCCCGGCTCAGTGCCATTTCCAGCGAGAGCTTGGCGTTTTTGTACAGCTCCGGGATACTGGGAGAATCCTTGCCGATGCCGATGGACAGGGTTGGGCGGATATTCTCCGCCACGCGGATCGCCCGGACAGTGTCCAGAATGGAGAACTTTTCGTCTACAAAATGCTGAAAATACTGTTCTTCAAACAGGAACAGGTAATGGTTCCGGTCCGTTTTCAGCAGGATGCCCTGGCCTGCGTTGGCCCAGGTCTGCAATTTTTCGTCGATCTGCGCCAGGACCGCGCTGCGCTGGGTATCCTCGCAGGCCTTCATCAGGTCCTCGTAGTTGTCCAGCATCAGGATCGCCGCCACCGGGCGGCTGGCCTCGTAGACCTCTCTCAGATGATCGGCCTCCGTAGTCTCCACCCAGTAGGTGGTGGCCACCAGGCTCTGCACGCCGGTGCGGTTCCGGGAGCGCACCAGGCTGCCGTAGACCCGGAAACGGTGATTGTTCAGCTCCACCCGCTCCGGGCTTTCCTGCTTTCCGCTCAGCAGCCACTGGACCTGGAAATCCGGTACGGCCTCGGAAAGCCGCATCTCAAAGAGATGCTCCCGGACGCCGGCCAGCTGCAAAAAGCTCTCGTTGCTCCAGATGATTTCCCCGGTATCCGGCCGGAACACCAGCGTGGGCAGAGGGGAGTTGATGAGGGTGGACTTACTGGCGGTGTCCACACTGCCTGTGACAGAGTCGATGTACTGCAAAACGCCCTGCCGCCGCTTCTGATTGCTCTGCCGGAAATAGAAGTACAGCAGAACGGTCAGAGTTCCCTCAGCCAAGGCCAGCTGCCAGTTGACAGGGATGGCCGCCACGGCGAACAGCAACATAACGGCGAAATAAAATTTTAAATTCGGCTCCAACAGGCGGGAGAGTTTCTTATTGCTCATTCCTTACCTCATTCTCCGATGGGGCAGGCTGGCCTGTCCCTCAGAAATCATGAAATTCATCCGATAGGTTTTTTTATTATATCAGTTTACCGGCAAATACACAATGGTATTTCTACTGAAATCTTGCGAAAACAGGCGACAGGCGGGGTGGATACGCCCGATGGCGGAAACGCCCCGCTGCCCCGTGGGGCAGCAGGACGTTTTTTTAAGTGGATTCCTTTTCATGGAGTCTGATCCAAAGGGTATGGGCCACATTTTGCGGCAGCACCGCCGCCAGTGCCGTCTCGTCCGCCTCCCGGATGGCCTTCACCGTGCCGAAATGCTTCCGCAGCTCCGCCTGCCGCTTGGGTCCCAGACCGGGAACGCCGTCCAGTGCGGAGCGCATGGCGCTCTTGGTATGGTGCTGGTGGTGATAGGTGATGGCGAAGCGGTGGGTCTCCTCCTGGATCTGGCCGATGAGTGAAAACACCGCCTGATCGTTCACAATGCCGATCTCCCGGCCCTCCGGGGTGACCAGCGCCCGGGTGCGGTGGCGGTCGTCCTTCACCATGCCGAAGATGGGCACCGTGCAGCCGAATTGCTCCGCCACCTCCCGGACGGCGTCGGCATGGGTCACGCCGCCGTCGATCAAAAACACATCCGGCAAGGGCAGGAACTTTTCGTCCCCGTCCGCCGCCCTTTGCAGCCGCCGCCGCAGGACCTCCCGCATGGAGCCGTAGTCATCGGGATGGCCACCAGTCAGCTCCTTGATCTGAAACCGGCGATAGGCGGATTTCAAAGGCTTCGCCCCCTGATAGACCACCATGGACGCCACAATGTCGCTGGCGCCGGTGTTGGAAATATCGAAAGACTCCATCCGTCTGGGCGGCTGGGGCAGGTTCAGCATTTTTTGCAGGGCTTCCAGCGTATACGCCGTTTTTTCCTCGGCGGTGGTGGCCCGCCGGACCTCCTCCTGTGCGTTGCGGACCGCCATATCCGCCAGTGTGGACTTCTCTCCCCGCTGGGGCACATGGACCCAGACCTTATGCCCCGCCCGCTGGGTCAGGGCCTCGGACAGTTCCTCGCAGTCCCCCGTGTCCACGCAGAGCAAGATCTCATGGGGCAGAATGGCCCGCGGCAGATAGTACTGGGCCGTGACCGCCGCCAGCAGCTCCGCCGCCGATTCCTCCATAGGCGCGGTCAGCAGTTCCGTCTCCCGGCCCACCAGATCGCCGTTTTCCATGTGAAGAACGGCATAGCCGCTCTTGCCCGCCCCCCGGAACACGCCCCACACGTCCGTATCGGCGCACAGTCCCGCGATGACGGTCTGCTTTTTGCTCAGGGCGCTGATGGCTTGGATACGGTCTCTCAGCTGGGCCGCCTGCTCAAACCGCAGGGCCTCCGCCTCCGCTTCCATCTCGGCGGTCATGTCCCGGAGGAGCTGCTTGGAGCGTCCCTCCAGCAGCTGGGCCGCCTGCTCCATCCGGCGGTCATATTCCGCCTCCGGCATCTCCGGGCGGCAGAACCCGTCGCACCGGCCCATGTGGAAATTCAGGCAGGGCCGCTCCGCGCCGATGTCCCGCGGAAACTGTCGGCGGCAGGTGGGCAGGCGCAAAGCCTGACATACCGCATCCACTGCCTGACGGGTCTCGTACCGCCCGCCAAAGGGACCGAAGTACTTCGCGCCGTCATTGGCGGGTCGATTCACCAGAGTGAATTTAGGATACCGCCCCCGGCTGAGGCGCACCAGCGGATAGCCCTTGTCATCCTTCAGCAGGATGTTGTACCGGGGCATATGCCGCTTGATGAGGGAGTTTTCCAGCACCAGCGCCTCAAATTCACTGGTGACGAAGATCGTGTCGAAATGATCTACCTGACTGACCATCTGCCGGGTCTTGACACTGTGGGCCGCGCTGTCCTGAAAATACTGGCTCACCCGGTTTTTCAGTTTTTTCGCCTTGCCCACATAGATGACCTTCCCGGTCTTGTCCATCATCAGATAGACGCCGGGCTGTAAGGGCAGATCGTTGGCCTTTTCCCGCAGCTCGTCCTTTGTCATGATTTCGCCTCCTATTCGGCCTAAGAACAAAAGAGCATCACTTTACAGTGATGCTCTTGTTTGGTGCGCGAGGCGGGACTTGAACCCGCACGTCCGTAACGGACACTAGAACCTGAATCTAGCGAGTCTGCCAATTCCACCACTCGCGCGCATAAGCAATCTTTCCGGAGAGAAAACTGGTGCGGCTGACGGGACTTGAACCCACACGTCGAATCGACACCAGCACCTCAAGCTGGCCTGTCTACCAGTTCCAGCACAGCCGCAAACAAATACCGCCTAAAAAAGACTGCTTGATTATTATAGCCATTCGTATCCATAATGTCAACCAGAATTTGCGGTTTTTCTAAAAAA
>ENA-UOJO01005051-UOJO01005051.1-human-gut-metagenome-genome-assembly--contig:-P57-NODE-5051-length-10812-cov-7.500418_pt1 | contig 10812 bp, 4 predicted proteins | sample MGYA00242351_ERZ723898 | MGnify/ENA metagenome assembly ERZ723898 | reverse complement strand
CCAGCTAAGACAACGGTTTGCTGAAAGTCTATATTCCGAAGAGCAAAGAAGAAAAAACCAAAGTAAAAAAATTAAATGTTAAAAAAGCTTCCAAATAAGTAAGCCGGATTAACAAGAAACGAAAAAGCCTGACAGCAATCTGCCAGGCTTTTTCTTAATGATCCCTTAGATTTCAAAGTCTAAGTTCTCATAGAAATCAAGCGGGATAACTTTGCTCTCGCCTTTTCCGTATGAGACTTTGACCTTATCTCCGGGTTTGGTCCATTTCAGTTCCGGATAGAATTCCGTACTTCCGGTAAACTCAATTCCTTTGACCTCGTTGAACAGAATGTAATAAACATTACTTTCCTGAACGATGGCGCGGACGGTAAACTGCCGTGTTTCCTTGTTGACGTCTCCGTCTTTAATCTTATCCTGATATGTCTTTTTCAACATACGCAGATAAGCGGCTTCGGCATCCTGTTTGGAAACACCGCTGCCAACGGCCTGACGGTTGTTGACTGCCAGAAAACAATAACCGACCACATTTCCCGAACTTCCTTTCATGGTCATGAAATAAGTCGGAATACCGCGGACATTGTACAGTACCGGAAAATTGGAACTATACTGCGCCGCTTTGGCAAAAGGCTGGTCATCGGCAATACGCATCGCCTCGGTTTCATTGATACCGATCACGCGGTAAAATTTGGCCGCTTTGGTACGGGTATCAACCAACATAAAACCGTTGGTACCGTTATCGGCTCCGGCAGACTGAATACCGGTGTACCAGAAACTGCGTCCTTCGGAATAAACCAAAGTCGTTCCCGGTGTCGGTTCCTGAACGCCTATCTGTGCCCAAACGGCATTCCACCATCCGTCTTTATATTCGCCCCAGCATCTGATCTGGTCTTCAATAAAGCTCTGCGGCTGAATACGGTCTATCCAGGCCGGCGCATCTTCAATGCTGTAAGCTTTGAGTTCCCCCGTCTGAGCATCAACGATAATCGGCCCCTCGGATTCTTCACCGCCGAAACCGATTTTCTGGTCGTAGGATGAAAGAACCCAATAAGGATTTCCGTTGCCGTCAATTTCAAAGCAGTGATCATTCAAACCTTTGGAAGCATAGCCATTGCCTTTGATGTGGCGTTCAATGTCATCACCGAAGCGTCCGCTTTCCAGATATTGAATGCGCAGCTTCTGTCCGTTAACTTCCGTTACCAGCCAGCGTCTGGTAGCATCGGTCGCGTCAACGATAATGTAACCCGGGGTATGGCCGTTGCGGAACCATTTCCAGAAAGAACGATGTTCCAGCGGGGCTACCCAAATCAGATCATTGTTAAAAACCAGCTTTTTACCGTTGTTAATGGTAAATTCTCCGGTAATGTTCTGAATGGTCATATTACCGACTTCTACACGCGAACCTAACCCTAAGTCTTCACCGAGCTTGTCTTCAGCAACCTTGCGGGCCAGTTTACCGTCAACCGAAATCATTTTGGAAACCGGTATCGGATGAACATCGGCATTGAAGACGCTGTCGGGGACGGTTTCCACTTTCAGACGTTTATAATATTCGTCAGCGTGGAACATTTCCCAGCTCTGAAAACCGGCAATAAAAAAAGCCAAGACGGTGATTCCGGTCGGAATAAAGCGCCAGGCATACTTTATCTCATAGTCGCTGTCATCTGCGCAAAAGGCAAAATGAAGACCGGCGCCGGCTAAAGATACAATAAACGCCTCAATCCAAACACCTTCAAATCCCCACCATTGGAGAACCGGCAGAGTGTTGTAGTTAATAACTCCGAATAAAACAAATACAACGGCGCAAAGAATGCTCCATGTCGTTTTATACTCTTTGTGAAAACTCAGAACCGCAAACAAAGCGGTAAAACCCAGTGTTAATGCAATGTAACTCATACGTTTTTTTTGTTTAATATATTAATAATAGAAAATTCATTATACTGTTTTAGATTTTCAGTATACCTCATTTTCGGACATTTTACAATAAATTTTGTACAAAAAGATTTTTACTCCTGCGTTCGTATGAGAACAGCATTGGAAATCAGAATTATGGCGCCGCCGAGCAATATGTTCCAGGTCAGCGGTTTGCCGAGGAACATCCAATCCAAGAACAACCCGGTTACCGGTTCCAAAAGCAGAAGCATACCGACAATTACCGGGCTGACATTGCGGTTGTTGGCAAACAGCAGCAGATTGGGCGCCACATAAGAAGCTAATGTGTAGATGACAAAATAAAGCCACAGCTGCGGCGGCATTTCCAGGCTGAATATCCGGACACCGTTGAATTCTGGCAAAATCCTTAAAATCCAATAGAGTGCAAAAACGGTTATCAGCGTATAAACGCTGGCCGCGAGAAATGTTCCGGAAGGCGATACATTCTGCCGGCTGAAATATTGAGCCACAATCAGCCATAAAGACAATCCGACACCGCCGAGAACCGCGAGAAGGACACCCCACGGCGATAACTCCGTCCCGCCGCTCGGATTGATAAGAAACCACAGGCCGACAATCATACAGCCGACCAGAAACCAGTTCAGCAGCGTCTGGCGGCGGCGAAAATAAAAGCGTTCGATCAAAATGGTCCAAACCGGCTGCAAATAAATCAGCAATACGACCAATGTAACCGGAATTTTAAGAAAGATCGGCGTATATTGTCCCAGCGTTATGAAAAACAGAGCGGCGGCAAACAGAAATTTCATTTTCAAAGGTATGCGCCAAAGCTTATGCAAATCACAGCGGGCAAAATAAGCAATAAACAAAACGGAAAGCAGATTCGGATAAATCATCAGCTCAAACAAAGATGCTCCGAGGTTTGACAAAACCTTGGCTCCGAAAATGACGCCGCCGTCAAGAATGCCGCTTAACGCGAGATACAAATAAACCATTTTTCCTCCGCAGAGGAATATAATTACTCTTTCACGTTTTTCATCTGCTCACGGTACCAGTCAGACCAATGCCGTTTATCAATGCGGAGTTCGCGGACAAGCGGTTTTCCGTCTGCAAGGGCAAATTCCAGCTGCATCAGCGGCCGGGTGCGGTTTATCATCCGTTCCAGCTGCGGCGCAACATCTTCCGGAAGGTAGAAACGGTAAACTTTTTCAAATTTATCCTTCGGACAGGTTTGTCCGCCGAATGTTTTACAATCCGTTCGCGTCCAGTCAGGCTGCAATTCCAAATAATGCCCGGAAATCAGACTGCGGGGGTCATACCCCTCTACCGTTACCATAACCCGCGGCGCGGTCAGGCTGAGGTATTGCAGAACAGCCGTCCATATCAGGAGAACGACTATCGGAAAAGCCAAAGCCGGCAAAGCCCAATTTTTTCTAATCATGATTTTTCTCCCCGACATTATGCAGCAAACGGCGCCGTACCTTTTGCCAGACGACGGCTATCGCGGCAAAGGCCAGCCCGGAGACAATCAGCCCCATTCCGGTTGACAGTATGGAGCCGAAGACCTCAAGATAAATACCAAAAAAGCGCAACGCAATCAAAACCGTGCTTACATTCAGCAAACGCGGATAATTGTGCCGGTATGCATAAATTCCCGCCACCGACAGCAAAGCAATCATCATCAGGGCGGAAGTTTCATCTTCCCAGGCGGGCAGCATATCCGTCAAAAAAGCATAAACAAAGATGACGGCAGCCGCGGCTATTCCCGGCCGCAACGAAGTTTTCCGGCAAGCGAAAGCGAACCCGGCCAGCGCAAGTGCTGACATGCCCCAAACCGTCCAACCGAGTGAAACATTATCCGTCCGAAAATAGGACCAATCTTTCAAACTGAAAGCATCCAGCACAAAAGCGCAAAATGCAAAAGCAAAAACGGTCAGATGCCGCCAAGCCTTTTGAATGGCCGGATGCGGCAGCATTTGCAGCAAGCGGTAAAAGACCAGCATGGCAAACAGGCCGCTCCAGATACCGAAATTAGCATTGCGATCAAACAACCGGTCAATGAAATCGGCAAACCAGCGATAATCAGACAGGCGGTCATACAGCGACAGGAAAAAGCCAATAAACCACAAACCGGGAAACAACGGCTTGCTGCTCAGGAACAGAAGGGGAAAAGTTAAAACCGACCAGAAGAGCAAAGCGCTCAATCCATGCGCCGGCAAATGATATATCTGCCCGACCAGGCCGATTGAACCGAGAACAAGCAAGGCAAAGGCCGTCAGCAGTGCCTCGGCGGCCAGGTTCCTTCCCTTTCTGCGGCTGTGCCATACTCCCCATGCAGCCGTACAAAGGAGAGTAAAATCGACGCCGAGTTTAACTGCGGCGGGAATGGCCTCCCAATTGGCGGCAATGACGGCAATCACACCGATGCCGATACAAAAACAGCTTAAAAACAAAAGCGCATGATAAAGCATCGGGCGCCTGACGTTGTTTTCATAATCGGTAATTTTCTGCTGCTGTTCCGCAGTAATCAGACCGCGTTTTTGCCAATCCGACAATTTTGAGTAGATATTCATTTTTTCTTCCTATTTATGAGACCTGACAAATTGTAGGCGACGATTAATTATATAGCAACGAAATTTTAAAAATATTAATAAAGAGTTAAAAACCGTGGTATAACCTGCGCACCGCGATTGACGGAAATTTACGCCTAAGTTAAAAATACTCTGTCGACAAATATATTTTTAACCATGGTAGTAGATTGATGAAATTTAAAATTTTCAGCTTCAAGAGCATTGTTACCTATCTGACAATGGTTTCTTTCTACATTGCGACCACGCTTTCGGCCTTTGCGGCACCCCTGCCCCCGATAAGCCTGGCCCAGATGTACAGCCTGGCTTCACAAGGGAATGTCAGGGCTCTGCGTGCTGCCGTTCAGCGCGGAATGAACATTGATGCGACCGACAGATACGGCAACACCGGCCTGTGTCATTCAATCTACCAAAACAATTATACGGCATATAACGCTTTTCATGCTTCCGGCGCAAATCCTCGGCATCCCTGCATTCAGAACATTCCGCCGCAGCAATATGATTATTTCATGGCCTCGAGCCGGGCAACGCCGGTAACCGCTACGCCCCGCGACGCCTATAAAGAATTTGCAGACGGCGAATTCGTCTTTTCAACCACAACCTGGGTTATCGGCGGCCTGCTTCTGGCCGGCGGCATTGCCGCAATTGCTCTGAGCGGCGGCGGTGGCGGCAAAAAACACCATTACTATTTTCCGCCGAATGACAGCTTTACGCCGACGGACGACAGTCTGGGCGCTTTTGTCGGTACGGAAACGCCTTCCGCTCCCGAAAACAGCCCCTATACGCCGGTAAAAATCACCAACGGCGAAAATGACAGCAACTTTACGCTGAGCAATGATTCTCAAATCAAAGTGGGTGATGAAACCAAAAATCTGGTTGACGTGATTAACCTGAACGACTCCGTGCTTGATTATACCAAATATATTCAGGTCGGAATGAAAGCGATTGACGGCAATCAGGTCGTCAACGGCAAAATTCCCCTGACCGGCACCGAAGTCGGCGCAACAATTACCCTGCAGAACAATACCGCCGGCATGGTGGCACTGCATAACTCTAACGCCATAAACAACAATACGCTTAAAATTATCGCCCGCAACGGAACACTGGGCATGATTGCCAGTGATAAATCACTGGTGCGCAACAACGGAAACATAGACATTGCCTTTCAGGGAACTACCGCCACCGACCAAGTGGACGGCATGTATGCCGATACCTCCTCCACCGCCATCAATGACGGAAAAATCACCGGAAACGCTGCGGTTGACAGTGTTGCCGGTACTTTAATCGGTATGCAGGGACGTTTGATTAACCAAGTGCAAAATCCGGCCGGCACCATTCCGACCCAGCTGATTAACAACGGTAATATTTCCCTGAGTGCCGCAGCAACGCCCGACAAGACAATTTCTACCTCTCTGGTCGGTATGGGCAGCTTTTTGGAAAAGGCGTTTCTGGAGGGAACAAAGCTACTGCGCCGTACCGGGTTTATTGAAATTACCAACGCCGCCAACGGCGTCATTGATCTGAACGTCAATCTCGGCGACAGCGGTACCTATGATTCGACGCAAAGCAATCTGCTGAACGGAACCGGAGGCATTGTCGGTATTCGCTCAGACGCTCATACCACAGCAACAAACAACGGCGCCATCCGCCTGACGATTGCGCCGGAAAGCACCAACAACATTACCAATTCCCATGCCGGAATGCTGTCGGTACACGGCGGAACAATCGTCAATAACAAAGAAATCACGGTCACCGGAGGAATCGGCGGCTACGGTATGCTGGGTGTTCGCGGCGAAGGAACCAACTCCGAATTCAACACCCTTAATCCGACCATCGTCAATTCCGAAAGCGGAACCATCAGCGTCAACAGCACCGACGGTTTCGGCATGGCAACCCGGCACGGCGGAACCGTTGTCAACAAAGGCACAATCAAAATGCTGGCCAAAGGCACCGGCCTCCAGATTAACGCCGGAACCGGAACAAACAGCGGCACCATAACACTGAGCAACGGCGGCGACGGCATGACCATCCGGCAGAACGTTACGACGGAAGCGGGAACGGCCAATAATGCCAGCAGCGCCAAAATTCAAAATACGGAAACCGGCGTGATTGACATCAAATATGCCAACGGTTCCAACGGTATGTTTATTGAAGATGGTACTGCCGAAAACAACGGCTCAATCAAAATCAACGGCACCGACAGTACGACAACCGAAGCTTCCTACGGCATTCATGCTCAAAACGGCACCATGCTTAACACAGGGTCGATTGACATGGACGTTATTCTTTCCGGCGATGCTGACTCTTACGGCATGTATGGCGAAAATTCGGCCTCGGCCACCAACGCGGCTACGGGTAAAATTACTTTCACCCGCAAGGGCACCGGCATGTACACAACGCAGGGAACCAATACCAACCACGGACAGATTGTCATGAACGGTATCGGTTCAACCGGTATGGCTTCCGAAAGCGGCGCCGTTCTGAACGGCAAAACCGGCTCAATCCAATTGGTCAGCGGCACGGGCATCAAATCGACCTCCGGCTCCGTTACCAATCAGGGCTCAATTAATATTTCACAGGGTGAGGATTCTGTCGGCATATCTTCCGGCAGCAATGCGGTTAATGACAAAGACGCTACGATTCAAATTATCGGCGCCAATTCGACCGGCATTTCGGTTGAAGAAAATGCCACTGCGGTCAACCGGGGTACCATTACCTTAACCAGCACTCAAAACAGCAAAGAAAACTATGGTATGATTTCTGCCGGCGGTGAACGGGCCCAGATTGACAATGACGGAATTATCAACCTGAACGGCTATGACTATGCGGCCAGCAAAGAAGTCGGCTACGGCATGTCTATCGGCGACGGACGGGCCAATAACAACAACACAATCAACATCAACCGCATGTATGGTTACGGCATGGCCTCTACCGAAGGTACACTGACCAATAACGGAACAATCAACCTGACCAACGGCGGATACGGCATTATGGGCGAAAGCGGCGAATCGTTTAACAATAAAGATGCAACAATTACCATTACCGGAACGCCCAATATGCAAAATTCATACGGTATGTCCATGCAGGACGGAACGGCCAAAAACTTCGGGCAAATCGACGTTACCGGCGGTTCGGTCAACTCCGAAACCTACGGTATCTCCGTCAACGGCGGCAACGGACTGAATCACGGTCTGATCAATATGCATTCAGACAATGCGTTCGGCCTGTTTGACGAAGGCGACGGCGAAATCACCAATGTTGCCGGGGGAACAATTAACCTGTACGGCAATAACTCCGTCGGTATGCAGACCACAAGCGGCAAAGCCGAAAATTTCGGCACGATCAACATCGGCGTTGACAACGGAACCGGGGCAATTGTCGGCGGCAGCGGCAGTACGGGCATGATCGCCGGTGACGGGGCAACGGCCATTAACTCCGGACATATCAACATGAACGGCAACAATGCCGTCGGCATGACCGCAAACGGCGGAACAGCCACCAACTCCGGCAGTCTCAAAGTCAGCGGCACCGATACGGTTGGCTTATACGCCAATGGGGGAACCGTGGTCAACAGCGGAACAATCGAATTCAGCAGCGGCGATGCGGCTGTTTTGGTTGACGACGGAATCGGACGCAACGACAAAACAATTACGGTTACTTCCTCCAACCTTGAGGCTATGCGTGCCGACGGCGGCGAAGCCGTTAATGCCAGCGGCGGAACCATTACGCTGAACAGCTCGGCCAATAACTCTACGGCCATGTATGCCACCAGAGGAAAAATTACCAATAACGGTACTATTGCCCTCAACGGAAGCAGCGGAATCGGTATGATAACAGAGGCGGAAGGAACTGCAAACAATACGGGAACCATTAACGTCAGCGGGGCAGATTCCGTCGGTATTCTGGCTGACGGAGGAACAGCTACAAACAGCAGCGGTACCATTAATGTTACCGGCAGCAGTTCATTCGGCATGAAAGCAACCGAGGGCGAAGCAATCAACAATGCTACAATTAATGCCAATAACAATATCGGCATGTTCGCTGACGGCGGAATTGTTACCAACGGCAGCAGCGGAAAAATCAATGCCGGTTCCGGCGCTTCTTACCTGATGCTGGCGGAAAACGGCGGCACGGCAAATAACAAAGGCACCCTCACCTTCAGCGGTTCAGGCTCTGCTTTGCAGGCCAAAGGGGCTACCGTCAACAACACAGGTTCAATTACCGCGACCGGCAGCGGAAACGGCATGGCGGCAGACGGAACATCTTCCGCCGGAGCGAATGCTGTCAACAGCGGCACCATTACCGTCAACAGCGGCAAAGGCATGATTGCAACCTCTACAACGATAGATACGACAGTCACCAATGCGTCTGGCGGTGTCATCACCGTCAACAGCAACGGCGGTGTCGGCATGTATGCCGACGGATCGCATGCCCGCGCCATTAACCTCGGTACCATTAACATTAAAGGAACTTCGTCCACTTCTTACGGGATGAAGGCCGTCAACGGCGGTTCGGTTGAAAATGCCGGAACGATTAATATGGCTGCCGGTTCGGCCGGAACAGGCATCTATGTTGACGGGAAATCCACTTTCTACAACAATGCTTCGGGTAAAATCGTTTTTGCCGGCGGACAAACGCAAAGCGGAACCATTACCGGCGACACCTCGGCCGGCAGCGTTGACATTTGCGATGACGGCGGCAGCTGCGCCAACAAGTTTATTCATCTGGAACAAGGCGCAACTCTGCAAAACAGCGGCACTATGGTAACGTCCGCCTCGTTCAAACTTAACGAAATGGGCGGCGGCAGAGTTCTGCTTGCCTCAACCGGAACAATGGTCGCCGGCAACGAAATCAGCGGCGATTTATATGCCGTCAGCGACCGGGCGATGCTGGAACAGGGACAGAAAGACGTTTATGTTAACCGGAATGCTTTGACGGCCAGTGAAATTGACGTCAACCTGATGTCTGCTTCGCCGATGTGGGAAGTCTCTCTGGTTGACAGCGCGGAAGATTCTGCCGACGATGCGGCGGCGCAGGCTGAAGACGAGCCGGCCGTCGAACAGCCGACAGTCAAAGACGAAGATGAGGCAGACAACGACAGCAGCACTTCCGACAAACCGTCCAGCGAAAAAGACATCGTTTATAACCGTGTCGCTTTCTCGAATCTGGTTAATAATGCCAGCCAGGCGGCTTATCTGGAAAGCAATTATGCTATCCGCAACACAATTTATGACGGTATGATTACGGCCGGCAGCATGGAAGAATTCAATCAGGCTTTATACAGTAATCTGGGGCTTGACTTAATTCCCAATTTTGCCAAACAAAATATGGATATTCTCCGCAATGTCAACCGTCAGGTCAACAGTGCCGTCTTCAACAACAATGACACGAAAGAATTCCGTGTTCATGTCGGCTATGACTATTTTGAGCGCGAACAGGACGGCACCAACGGCCTGAGCGGTTATGAAGACGAGGCCCACACCGGTTATGCTTTGTTTGACAAGAAATATAACGCCAACTTCCGTTACGGCCTCGGCGCCAGCTTCACCAAATACAGCAGTGATTATGACAACGGTGCGGAACGTGATGAAGTCATTGCCCAAATTATGGCACCGTTGATTTTCGAAACCGACAGCACCAAGGTTGTTTCGATGCCGAGAATCGGTATGGGCTGGGGTGAATATACCCGTTATGACCATACCGGGGAATATAAGGCCGATACCCGTAATTATTACTACGGTATCACTAACGAAGCGCGCCATGAACTGGATATGGGCCTGCTGACGTTGGAACCGGTGGCCGAATTCAATATTATCGGCCTGTATCAAGGACGCACCAAGGAAAATATCCGGGTTGATTCCGGCAATAACCTTTCCGTTGAGGGCGGACTCGGCTTATATGCCAAGAAGAGTTTCAAACCTATGGGTGACGATGAACTGAACATCCGTCTGGGCGGAACTTATTATCATGAGTTTAACAACCCCTATCAGGCAGTCAGCGCCGGTATTGTCGGACTGCAGGGACGTTATCACATGAACAGCTATGAGACACAACGCAACCGAGCAGTTCTGTCCAGCCGTTTCGATTATAAACGCGGCAAGTTCAATTTCTATCTGGAAGGCAGCCGCTTTATCGAAGACGACAGCACCTATTCGGTCAACGCCGGTCTGACATATGCTTTCTAAATATCGACAAGCCCCTTAAATAAGGGGCTTTTTATTTAGTGATTTTAGCCAAAAATAAAGGGGTTGCTTATTTTATATTGACATTGTTTTGATGATATGGTACCTTACAATCAGGCTATGATTCAGTTATATGTGAGGTGTATGATGAAAAA
>ENA-UOJO01005039-UOJO01005039.1-human-gut-metagenome-genome-assembly--contig:-P57-NODE-5039-length-10827-cov-4.888971_pt1 | contig 10827 bp, 8 predicted proteins | sample MGYA00242351_ERZ723898 | MGnify/ENA metagenome assembly ERZ723898 | reverse complement strand
GCGCTCCAGTTTCTCGCCGCAGGAAGTATCAATTACTTCGTATTCTTTCCAGTCATTTGCAATCCACATATATATGATAACCTTTCTTATAGTCTTATTTATATAGTAAAATATCTCTATCTCATCAGTATAGGTGAATCGTGACGATTCCGCAAGTAAAACTATGTAGTTTCGGGTATACGGACGATACATTTTGCGGAAATTCGTTCAAATTCGCACTTTATCACTTTGATTTGAGAAAACTTTTTATAAATAGAGAGGGGCGGGGCTTGACAAGCAGTACTTTACAATACTAAAATATACGGGATAATAAGTTAAGATTAAAAAGCTATTTAAGATGAAAGAATTTTTGCCGGGACAGGATTCTGGAAGCGGCACGAGGAGGATGAATATGCAGAAATACAGTGAGATGAGTAAAGAACAGCTTCAGGCTCTCAAGAAAGAGCTGGATCAGCAGTATGCAGAAATTAAGGCACAGGGACTGGCCCTTGATATGTCACGTGGTAAGCCGTCAGTTGATCAGCTGAATATTTCCATGGATATGATGGATGTTCTGTCAAGCAGTACAGACCTGAGATGTGAGACTGGTGTTGACTGCCGTAACTATGGTGTTATGGATGGTATTCCGGAAGCCAAACGTCTTCTCGGAGAGATTTCCGAAGTAGATCCGGAACATATTATCATTTACGGAAACTCCAGCCTGAATGTTATGTTTGATACTGTATCACGTTCTATGACGCATGGTGTTATGGGAAATACTCCATGGTGCAAACTGGATAAAGTAAAATTCCTCTGTCCGGTTCCGGGATATGACCGTCACTTCAAGATTACAGAATTTTTCGGTATCGAAATGATCAATGTGCCGATGTCACCGGAAGGCCCGGATATGGATATGGTTGAGAAACTTGTAAGCGAAGATCCGGCAATCAAAGGTATCTGGTGTGTACCGAAATACTCTAATCCGCAGGGATATACCTATTCCGAAGAAACCGTAAAACGTTTTGCACGTCTGAAACCGGCAGCACCGGATTTCCGTATCTACTGGGACAATGCGTACAGCGTACATCATCTTTATGATGACGAAAAAGAACAGGATTTCCTGCTTGAGATTCTGGATGAATGTGCAAAAGCCGGCAATCCGGATATGGTTTATAAATTTACTTCAACTTCCAAAATCAGCTTCCCGGGTTCCGGTATCGCTGCGTTAGCTGCATCAAAAGCAAACCTTGATGATATTCGTAAATATATTACAGTACAGACCATCGGACATGATAAACTGAATCAGCTCCGTCATGTAAAATTCTTCAAGAATCTTGACGGTGTGCATGCACACATGAGCAGGCATGCAGCAATCCTCCGTCCAAAATTTGAGATGGTAGAGGCAACTCTCGAGAAAGAACTCGGCGGACTCGGAATCGGAGAATGGACAACTCCAAAAGGAGGTTACTTCATTTCCTTCGAATCCATGGAGGGATGCGCAAAGAAAATCGTAGCAATGGCAAAAGAAGCCGGTGTCGTAATGACCGGAGCAGGAGCTACCTACCCATATGGCAAAGACCCAAAAGACAGCAATATCCGTATTGCTCCGTCATTCCCGCCAATTGATGAACTGGAAAAAGCAGCACAGGTATTTGTTGTCTGCGTAAAACTTGCCAGCGTAGAGAAACTTCTGGCAGAATAAACTCTGACCTGAACAGCAACAATAAAATTTCATAGCCGCGAACGTTAAGGAGGCGCCATGACGGAAGAAAACAAGAGTATGGACAAAGGAAGAAAACTACTGATTGGTTTAATCATTGTACTGCTCCTGCTTACCGCAGGCGCCTACTTTTTTGGTGTATACTATTTTACTGGTCACTTTCTTCCCGGTTCACAGGTGAATGGTTTTAACTGCTCTTATATGACGGAGGATGAGACCGAAAATCTTCTGAAACAAAAGACTGCAGTCTATGTACTTGCAGTCCGTACAAGAGGAGACGGCCAGGAAGGAATCACAGCAGAGGAAATTAATCTTCAATATACATCAGATGGAAGTGTCAGGAAGCTTTTGCATGACCAGAATCGTTTTATCTGGTTCCTGGCATTCAGCCAGCAGCAGACTTATGAACTGCCGGCATCGGTATCGTACGATGAAGAGCTGTTTAAACAGAAGATCGACAGCCTGAAGTGCCTTCAGAATAATGTAGAACCGGAAGATGCCTATATCAGAGAACTGGAGGACGGTTTTGAAGTCGTTCCTGAGATTGAGGGTACAAAGATTGATTATGAAAAACTGACAGAAGATATTTCTGATGCGGTTAAGACGGGGCGTACGGTTGCAGATCTGGAAGAAGATGGCTGCTATATCAACCCGACCGCATATGCATCGGATCTTACTAAGGACTGTGAGCAGATGAATGATCTGACCGATGTTGTGGTAACGTATGATTTCAGTGACCGCAAAGAGACGGTAGATCGTTCTGTGATAAAGGGCATGCTTGGCAGAGATGAAAATGATAATCTGGTCGTGAGTAAAGATGCAGTAGCTGCTTATGTGGCGGATCTTGCCGGTAAATATGATACGGCAGGTACAGAACGGACATTTTCTACATATGATAACAGAGATATCACCGTATCCGGTGGAAATTACGGGTGGGTGATCGACCAGCAAAAAGAAAGTAATGCACTGTACAAAGACATCACAGAGAAAAAAACCGAGGTGCGGGAACCGGTTTATGAACAGAAAGCAGCCAGCAGAAAGATAAATGATATAGGATATTCTTATATTGAAATTGACCTGAGTGCCCAAAGAATGGTATTATATCAGAGTGGAAGTCCGGTGGTGGATACCGGGCTGGTGGCAGACAGCAGCACACCGACCGGCATATATGCACTGGGAGAAAAAGAATCTTCCGCAGTACCCGGCGGCGGAGCTGGTGAAACAGTAAATTTCTGGATGCCATTTACAGACAAAATCGGCATATATGGAAAAGCAGGTCTGGATGTAACGGGATATGACTTTTCAGATGATGCGGATATCGCAGCTTTCGGAAGTGATGATGAAAGCAGTGGAACCAGCGTATTTTCGGATTCGTGGCCGGGTATAGAAGGCTGCATAGCTGTATCTGAGGAACAGGCACAGGCAATTTATCAGACAGTAGAATCCGGAATACCGGTTGTCATATATAAGTGATCATAACTGTGAAAAGACAAAACAGTGTAACCAGTACAGCAAAGGAGCTGCAGGGATTCTGAGCGGGATCTTTGCAGCGGTTTTTGCGTTTCAGGAGAGGTGATAATATGAAAATTGTTGTATTAGCAGGGGGAACAAGTACAGAAAGGGATGTTTCAATCGTATCTGGCACAGGAATCTGCAGTGCGCTGCGTCAGAAAAATCATCAGGCAATTCTCGTCGATGTTTTTTGCGGACTGGAGAATGTAGATTGGGCAGATCCTTTTCCGGAAAGATATGATGTAGAGGAGGCAGTTTCCTATATCAGGAGTTTTAACCGGCATATCGAAGAGTTAAAAAAGAGCAGGAAAGAATTTTTCGGACCGAATGTCCTGGAACTTTGTAAGAAAGCAGATTTTGTTTTCCTCGGACTGCATGGATCCAACGGCGAGGACGGAAGACTGCAGGCTGTATTTGACCTGATGGGAATTCCGTACACCGGAACAGGCTATCTCAGCAGTGCGATGGCGATGGACAAAGGTGTTACGAAAGCCATGTTCCAGATGCGCGGTGTACCGACACCGGGCGGCAAAGCCATGAAGAAAAAAGACCGCGTGGAGACACCGCAGGAGCTTGGCCTGGATTTCCCTGTTGTAGTCAAGACATGCTGTGGCGGTTCCAGCATTGGTGTTTATATCGTAGATAATCAGGCTGATTATACGAAAGCTCTGGATGGAGCATTTACCTATGAAAATGAAGTTGTCGTAGAAGAATTTGTCGAGGGTACTGAGTATACTGTTGCTGTTGTGGACGGCAAAGCATATCCGGTTGTACAGATCGTTCCGGTTCAGGGATTCTATGACTATGAGAATAAATACAAACCGGGCGCAGTGAAAGAAACCTGTCCGGCACCGATTTCCGAAGAACTGACCAGACGTCTTCAGGAATATGCGGTAGAAGGCTATCACGCACTTGAAATGGAAAGCTATGGCCGTCTTGATTTCATCGTAACAAAAGATGAAAAAATCTACTGCCTTGAGGCAAACACTCTTCCGGGCATGACACCTACCAGTTTGATCCCGCAGGAGGCCGCAGTCCTTGGTATGGACTATCCGACGCTGTGCGAAGAACTGATCAGAGTTTCAATGAAAAAAAGTACGAATGAGGAAAATTAAATGAAGAATCTTACTTTAAGAAATCTTACAGAGGTGTGCAACGGAATCTGGCATGGTGATGATGCGCTTCTCGACAGTGAGATTTCTGCAATTACCACAGATAGCCGTAAGATTGAGAAGGACTGTCTGTTTGTACCAATCGTGGGAGAGCGCGTTGATGCACATCGTTTTATCCCGGATGTCATGGCGAAAGGTGCACTTGTGACACTTTCCGAGAGAGAACTTTCGGACGCAGATTATCCTTATATTCAGATTACATCTTCTCTGCAGGCAGTAAAAGACATTGCAGAATTTTATCTGCAGCAGCTTCAGCTTCCGGTAGTCGGAATTACCGGAAGCGTTGGCAAGACCAGCACGAAAGAAGTGATCGCATCTGTACTGAAAGAAAAATACCGTACTCTCAAAACACAGGGTAATTTTAATAATGAACTCGGACTGCCGCTGACCGTATTCCGTCTGAGAGAAGACGATCAGATTGCCGTTCTGGAAATGGGTATCAGTGATTTTGGAGAAATGACACGACTTACCCGGATCGCGAAACCGGATACCTGCGTGATCACAAATATCGGAACCTGTCATCTGGAAAATCTTGGCGACAGAGACGGAGTTCTCAAAGCAAAGACGGAAATCTTCCAGTCCATGCAGCCGAGCGGCCATATTGTACTGAACGGGGATGATGATAAGCTGGCAACGGTTGATGGCTATCATGGTGTGAAACCGGTATTTTTCGGTTTGGATGCGAAGCATGATGTTTATGCAGACCAGATCGTGAGCAGGGGGCTGAAAGGTGTTTCCTGCCGCATTCATATGGGCAAAGATGCTTTTGATGTACTGGTGCCGACACCGGGCATCCATATGGTCTACAATGCGCTTGCAGCAGCTGCTGTCGGCAGAATCTACGGACTTACGATCGAGGAGATCAAAAGAGGTATTGAAAGTCTGGAGACGATCCGTGGACGTTTCAAGATGATCGAGACAGAGAATTTCCTTGTTGTTGACGACTGCTACAATGCCAATCCGATGTCTATGAAAGCTTCTCTGGATGTACTTCATGATGGAGAGGGAAGAAGAGTGGCAATCCTCGGAGACATGGGAGAACTTGGCGAGAATGAGATTTCTCTGCATGAAGAAGTCGGAGAGCATGCTGCAAAATGTGGTATTGATGTCTGTATCTGTGTGGGAGAGCTTTCCTCACATATTGCAGAAGCCGCACGCAAAGCAGATCCGGACTTCGAAGTACATTACGAAAAAGACAGAGAATCTCTTCTTAAGAACCTTGGAGGATATGTCCATAAAGGAGATACGATTCTCGTAAAAGCGTCTCATTTTATGAAGTTTGAAGAAGTGGTAGATGCACTGGAAAAGATGTAAGATTATGCAGGAATTTGACGAACGATTTTTGTTCCATACAGGCCTTAAGAGGTGTAGAATGTGTTTAACGGATAACTGTTCACAGACTGTAAAACAAGGAGGGCTTATGCTGGAACGAATCATGGATCTGCATATACTGCTCTATCTGATGGCTGTTCTCGGAACAGCAGGAGGAGTAGGGATGCTGGCAGTACACCTTACTTACAGAAGAACCATGCGAAAGACAAAAGCGACAACAAACCTGAGAGAAAAATGGCTGAATCTGTGGAAAACAAGGGATAAGCTTCTGAACAGAATGAATCTTCTGGTCTGGATTCCTTCATTGTTATCTACAGCATGCCTGGGGCTGTCGCTTTTTTTTGTTACGAAACTTGGATCGGAGCGAGGACTTCCGCTGCAGTATCTGTATATCGGTACGGCAGTTCCGGTTGCGCTTCTGATCTTGCGTCAGGCGCTGGACTTTTCGTACAAAGAAGAACTGGTGACAAATTCCCTTGCGGATTATATCCTTCAGGCGCGATCGCGCAGGGAAAATCCACCCACAGCCCGTAAATACGAACCGCAGCAGACGGCGCAGAAAACAGATCCGGTTCTCAGGGAAGAAATGGTTGAGCGGATCGCATCCAGTATCCGGCAGACAGCAGCTACCGGGAGCCATTTCAGCAAAATGCTGAGTCCTGAGGAAGAAGAAATCATGCGGGAGATCATACGGGAATTTATGGAATAAACACAGAGAAATCTGGAGGTACAAATGAACAAAAGAAGAATTATCTGGATAGAGCTGCTTCGTATTTTTGCGTGCATTGGTGTCATAGGTATTCATGCGGCTTCGCAGCATTTTCGTGATGTGCCGGTAAATACATCTGTATGGGCAGTAACTAATTTTTACCATGGAATCAACCGCTTTGCAGTTGCGTGTTTTGTGATGATCAGCGGTTGTCTGTATCTTGACCGTAAGCGGACATGGAATCTTAAGAAGCTCTGGATGCACAATATTCTGCCGATTGCGGTAGCATATGTATTCTGGCAGGTGTTCTATGCGTTTTACCGCGGTCTGGTAAATGAAGGCCTGAAATTCGGCTCCGCATATTTTTTGAAAAGATTTCTGGTTATGATATCAGATTCCTATTTTCATCTGTGGTATCTGCCGATGCTGATCGGACTTCTTATCATTACGCCGATGCTGTGGGAGATTGTAAACAGTAAGAACGGGAAACAATGGGAAGAGTATATGATTCTCCTGTACCTGCTGTTTAAGCTTTTGCCATATACGGTCAAAGCTTTTCCGATACCATGCAGAGAACATGTGATGAACCTTTTGAATACCGTGCAGCCGCAGATGGTTACCGGATTTGTCGGATATTATATCGCAGGACACTATCTGTATCAGTATGGAGTATCCAAAAAGCTCGAAAAACTGATCTACATACTGGGAATCCTCTCAATAGGTGCTGCCATCCTGCTCTGTTATATCAGGGCACAGCAGACAGGAACGGATATACAGAAATTTTATGAGAATTATACTATTGCGGCATTCCTGTGGGGCATTTCTGTATTTTTATTTTTCAAAAATCATGTTTCAAAGATTAAATGGAATGAAAAGCAGGAAAAAAGGATTTGTTTTGTCGGAAGCTGCACATTCGGAATCTTTCTTATCCATGTGCTGGTGAGATCACTTCTCCATAAAGCAGGTATTGACAGTATGATGATCAGTAATACATTTATAGCAATACCGATCGTGATCGCACTGATCTTTACGCTGAGCTTTGGGGCGGTAGTGATCATAAAGAAAATTCCGGTATTGAAGAAGTGGATCGTATGATCAGTCTTCTTCAATCACCTGGATCTCGAGATAATCAAAAGAAATATGTTCTATAAAACTGTCCTGGTTAAACCTGGTTCTGGAATGACGCTTAAAATCAGCAATATTGTTGTCAAGCCAGATCGGGTTTTCCAGGTCAAATTCATAGCAGATCTCCTGCAATGCACGAAAAATCTTGTGAGTTCTGGTATCTTCGGAATCATCATCTATTACAATATCTTTTATTAAGTGGTTACTTTCCCACATTTTTCCCCATAAACGAAACATAGCTGCCTCCTGTCAGAAATATTTTCTAAATCAGTATAGCCATTCTTTGCAGATAAGTAAAGAAATATGTAAAGAAAATTCATTGCAGATTTTAGCGAGATAAAGTATAATGAGTATTGTTTACATGTCACAATCCCGAGATATACAGGTCAAAATGCCATCACTGAAGGTGATTTGGAATGCATTTTGACCAGATTACTATGAGCGGAGTGAACAGTAAGCTTAATGGAAATACATTTTGCATCGTCACAAAATACAGGATGCATATTTTTTATGAATGGAGGAGTTGTTAATGAAGTTATACGACAGTGGCGTTTATCTGGTAAACGGTCATGACATCGTTGAAGAAGGCAGTATGAATCAGCCGGTATCCAGAGAAGAAGCGGCCAGAAATACAATGGCATACGGAATTCTTGAAGCACACAATACTTCCGGAAATATGGAAAAGCTCCAGATTAAATTTGATAAACTGACATCTCACGATATCACTTTTGTTGGTATTATTCAGACAGCACGTGCATCAGGACTTGAGAAATTCCCGGTTCCTTATGTACTGACAAACTGTCATAACTCTCTTTGTGCAGTTGGTGGTACGATCAATGAAGACGACCATATGTTTGGCCTGACCTGTGCGAAGAAATATGGCGGAGTTTATGTACCTCCTCATCAGGCTGTTATCCATCAGTTTGCACGCGAAATGCTGGCAGGCGGCGGCAAGATGATTCTTGGTTCAGACAGCCATACTCGTTATGGTGCGCTTGGTACCATGGCTATGGGTGAAGGTGGCGGAGAACTTGTAAAACAGCTCCTTTCCCAGACATATGACATCAATATGCCGGGCGTTGTGGCAATCTATCTGAAAGGGGAACCGCGTCCGGGAGTAGGACCGCAGGACGTTGCACTTGCAATCATCGGCAAAGTATTCGCCAACGGCTATGTAAAGAATAAAGTTATGGAATTCGTAGGACCTGGTGTTGCAGGACTGAGCGCTGATTTCCGTATCGGTGTGGACGTTATGACAACAGAGACTACATGTCTTTCCTCTATCTGGCAGACAGATGAAAAGATTGAAGAATTCTATGAGATCCATGGCAGAAAAGAAGACTACAAAGAACTGAAACCAGGTAAAGTAGCTTATTATGACGGCTGCGTGGAAGTCGACTTAAGTGAGATCAAACCAATGATCGCAATGCCGTTCCATCCGAGCAACACTTATACCATCGATGAACTGAAAGCAAATCTTTATGATATTCTGGATGATGTTGAGAAGAAAGCACAGATCAGCCTTGATGGTAAGGTTCCATACACTCTGAAAGACAAAGTGATCGACGGAAAGCTTTATGTAGAGCAGGGAATCATCGCAGGATGTGCAGGCGGTGGTTTCGAAAATATCTGTGCGGCAGCGGATATCCTTCGTGGCGCAAGCATCGGATCAGATGCATTTACACTCAGCGTATATCCGGCAAGTACTCCGATATACATGGAACTTGCAAGAAACGGTGTCCTTGCAGACCTCCTTGCGACAGGTGCTGTTGTTAAGACTGCATTTTGCGGTCCGTGCTTTGGTGCAGGTGATACACCGGCAAATAACGCATTCAGTATCCGTCATACGACCAGAAACTTCCCGAACCGTGAAGGCTCCAAGGTTCAGAACGGACAGATTTCTTCTGTTGCTCTTATGGATGCAAGATCTATCGCAGCAACAGCAGCAAACAAAGGTTTCCTGACTTCAGCAGAAGAATTTGACGGAAACTATACACATCAGAAATACTTCTTCGACAAGACGATTTATGAGAACCGTATTTTTGACAGTAAGGGTGTTGCAGATCCGAGCGTGGAGATCCAGTTTGGACCAAACATCAAAGACTGGCCGAAGATGCCTGCACTGGCAGATAATCTTGTGCTGAAAGTTGTATCTGAGATCCATGATCCGGTTACAACAACGGATGAGCTGATCCCGTCAGGTGAAACTTCCTCCTTCCGTTCCAACCCGCTTGGACTGGCTGAGTTTACTCTGTCCCGTAAAGATCCGGCATACGTTGGACGTGCAAAGGAAATCCAGAAAGCACAGAAAGCTCTGGAGGCAGGAGAATGTCCGGCAGAGGCAGTACCGGAACTGAAGCCTGTTATGGAAGCTATTAAGAAACAGTTTGCAGATATCAGTAAAGAAAACATCGGTATCGGAAGTACGATCTTTGCAGTAAAACCTGGTGATGGTTCTGCGCGTGAGCAGGCAGCTTCCTGTCAGAAGGTTCTTGGCGGATGGGCAAATATTGCCAACGAATACGCAACAAAGCGTTATCGCTCCAACCTGATCAACTGGGGTATGCTTCCATTCCTGATCCCACAGGGAGAGCTTCCATTTGCGAACGGAGATTATCTGTTCTTCCCTGAGATTCGAGAATCCGTTGCAGATAAGGCTGACAGCATCACGGGTTATGTAGTAAAAGAAGACGGACTGAAAGAGTTTCAGGTAACTCTGGGTGAACTGACTGACGATGAGCGTGCGATCATCCTGAAAGGCTGTCTGATCAATTACAACAGAGGATAATATATATTGCTATAAAGACGACAGGACACCATCCATACAGCTCCGCAAATACCATTGCGTCTGCTATGTGATACATGCGCTTATAATCTGCCAGTCGCTCGAACTCGCTTACGCTCAGACAGCGAGCTTGGTGGCAGAAGCTAAGCATGTATCGCATAACGCAGTACTCATGAGTATTTGCGGTTTCTGTATGAATGGTGTCCTGTCTGTTTATTAGTATGGGGAAAGAAGGGTGACCGGTATGGGGACGAGAAGGAAAAGACGGAGTAGAATGAATTATCAGAAAATAATATATAATACGAAAAATACACAATATAAATATACTGCAAATAATGAAATAAATAATAATTATGAGAAAAATATAAAAATGTGTTGACAAATGCATTGGACGGTGCTATTATAATGACATCAAAAGAAAACAAGAGAAAAACAAATCAAAAAAAATAAAAAAATCATACAATTCATAGTATAAATAAATGTTACATTAAAG
>ENA-UOJO01005038-UOJO01005038.1-human-gut-metagenome-genome-assembly--contig:-P57-NODE-5038-length-10827-cov-7.128296_pt1 | contig 10827 bp, 7 predicted proteins | sample MGYA00242351_ERZ723898 | MGnify/ENA metagenome assembly ERZ723898 | reverse complement strand
TTGGGCGGCATGATGAAGCCTGCCACGGCTACCCACGGTGCGTTTCTCGCTCGCCGGAAGCTCGTCGCTTCCGGGTCTTCGCGCGCACCGTGCGCGTTTCCCAACCTGCGGTGTTGTCCGCGTTGCTGGTTATTCAGTTGTTTGGGATTGTGATCCCACCCCCATTCTTCCCCTAAAGAGCACCAAAAGGAGCGCTGCGACCATTCTCGGTCGCAGCGCTCCTTCATTACTTTTCATGGTGCGCTTTGGAATATTCTGTTGTCGGCAGATCTCTCTGCTGTGCTTTCTAGGATACCATCCGATTTTGCTCTTGTCAATATCGCATTTGAGTATTTTTCTTCGTAATAGATTGAATCGGCCATAGACTATTGCGTTGGATTTTCTAAAGTGGATAGTGCATCCAAATAGGCGTATTACAACCATGTATGAAATTCAACCACAAATAATAGCATTAAAGTTCAGTGTACAAATATGCTTTTTCATTTACTTTTGAACCCAATCGTGCTATTCTTTATTTTAGAATAGAACTTTGCATTGCTATTGCATATGGGTACTGGACACCATTGTAGAGACTTGGTACCCCTATGTACATATCGTTGAGCAATACAAGCAAAGGAGGTGTTCAAATATGGCTGATAACAGTAGGGCAATTAACCGAGTGTTCACACGCAAGGTAATATGTGATCTTATTGAAAATGGCAGAAACGACGTCTTTGATTATGTTGTAAAGCGATATATTGACGATCCGTCGAATAAAAATCATGGGCAACTTATCAGCGAAATATATGCTCACCTCGATAAGCAACAGCGTAATGAGTACTTCTATATGAATACTCTACTTAATAAACTCCTATGCGGCATTCACAGTGTGAACACCACATCTGCATTTTCACAAGTAAGGATTGGTCATTCCATTGCGGACTTTGTGATGATTAACGGTGAAGGTCGAGTATATGAAATTAAATCTGATCTTGATAATTTTGACCGTCTATACGATCAACTACGAGACTATTACTGCGCATTCAGCAAGGTATCTGTACTGGCTTCTATTCATGAGTTGGAAAAAATTCGCGAAGTATTGTCATCTTTTGGTGACATGGGCGATGCCGTCGGCATATATGTTCTTTCTGATCGTGGTACAATTTTTAATAAGGAACGAAGCAGAGAACCACGCACATATAACGAGTTCCTTGATCACTCCAGCATTTTCAAGCTTTTAAGAAAAAAAGAATACGAAAATATCATAAAAAGCTATTTTGGCACTGTCCCACAAGTAGAGCCGGTTTTTCACTTTAGGGCATTTCTCGAAAAATTTGAGACGATCCCTATTCTTGATGCGCAACAACGCGCATTTCAAGAGATGAAAAAACGGAATAAAATCACAGTCGAAGAGTTCCAAGAAATTCAGTCAGAATTAAAAGCGGTGGTTTATTTTTCTGGGCTTACCCGGAAAATGCCTGTGCTCGATCAATTGCTTGAGACACAATACAGGAGGTAATGGTATGTATTTTCCGTATTTTCGTGGAAGACAATATGAACTGCTTGCACTTAAAGAGTTGGCTGCGAAAAGTCTAATTTCCTCGTTTGTTGTTCCAGTTATTGAGCCTGTAAAAATTATCCCTGCATTAAATAACTCCTTAGCTGCATTCCAAGCAGCCTCTCTCCCCGTTGCCTTAGTTTTGAACCCCAATGTTGGTGATTTGACTGATGAACCGCAAATTATCAATCAACTGCTTGAACGGTATGTTTCCACACCAAATGTTATTCCTGCTATACTCACAAACGAAAGTGCTGAGGAATGTTTAACCAAGTTAAATGATACAGGAATCGATGCAGATAAAGTTCTTTCAGTATTAAATAGCGCTGATTCACTTCCAACGTATCAGGATTTATTCCGCCAGTCACCACAATACACACTTTGTCCGTATGACCGGTATATTCGGCGTGTGGTTAAGGAAAATAGTGTCCTTTTTGAAAACAGATTTAATAAGAAAAGCAGAAATGCGGATTATCCTGAAGATGAGTTGTTCTCCAATGACCATATTGATTATCGGGAGGATGACTACATCGGGTTCGGAGACTACTCTATTATTGGCAGTGATTATATTGAGTCTGGATTTGCGCCATACGCAGTTGCAATTCATATTGTGTATTTTGCAAAGGATAATTCACTAAGAATACGTCACTTTGTTTCCGATTCAAACGACGATATTTCTGATGTCGCCGGAAAATTCTACGAGGCAGTAAGCAAGTTGTATAAGTGGTACACCACGGAGAACCAAGATCGCCAACTAACTACGGGCTTACAAACATTGTTAGACCATTTTATCAACAAGACATATCCTGGGCTTCCGACACTGAAGAAACTTTCTATTATGCACCATCTTGAACTTATGAACAAGTACTTGACTGGGAGATTTTAAGAATGAATTGTTGCATTGAATGTTTTTCTGACCCTCAAATCCAAGCAATGATTTCAGCAAATGGGAAGTATGGAAATTGTGACTTTTGCAAGAAAACTAATGTTTTAATTTGCACAGTCGATGAACCGTCTGATGTGTCTGATTTGATATCTGAGGTACTCAATGTTTATGAGGAATCGGAAGATGGAGAATCTCTTTTTTCCACAATAATTGATAACTGGAACATCTTCAGGAAAGATTCACCATCTTCCTATGACTTAGTAGCTGCGTTTTGTTCAACAGTTTACGGAGACGATGAGAAAAATCACAACAAAAACGTCTGTATTCCTAGAAGCTATGCTGATGAATATGGTATTTTCTCCGGTCACACATGGCGTGAATTTTCGGATGCAATAAAAACAAAAAATCGTTTCTGCAATGGATATTTTAAAGCTGATCGACTTGCTTCCTTTGTTGGGTATTCAATAACAAAATATACAAAGGGAACCGAATTTTTCCGAGCCCGAATATGTGATGGCATTATGGGATATCCCAAAGAAAAAATGGGGTCACCGCCTTCTGGAAAGAGAAAATCCGGGAGAGTCAATCCAGAAGGAATAGGTGTGTTGTATCTTACATCAGACGAGGCGACAGCTTTAAGGGAAGTCAGGGCCAGTGCTTTTGATTTTGTAACCGTCGGGAAGTTCAGGTTGCTTAAAGAAATAAAGGTTGTCAACATCTCTGGATTAAACCGCATAAGTCCCGCAGTCTATTCGAGCAGTATTGAATCATTAGCAGCAAATATTCAGACCTTTTCGGATATTGCAAAAGAGATTGCCAAACCCCTTAGACGAAATGATAGTTCATTAGAATATCTTCCGACTCAGTTCATTACTGAGTTTATAAAAAGCAGAGGCTACGCAGGCGTTTCGTACACAAGTACAATGGGCACCGGTGGAACAAATATTGCTGTTTTTGATGAAACCTTATTTGAATGTGAGTCTGTACATGTTGTTGAAATAAATAGTATTGAGTATTCCTACAGTAATGTAAATTAATCCCGTAGGGATGACCAAAACGCGCCAAGTACGTTCGTCATGAATTTAAATGAGCTTCGCAATTAAAATGCGAAGCTCATTTTTTGAAAAACTGTCTTTCTCCGAACAGCGAGAAGCAGTAGTGCTCAATCGTTTTCCCACTCGTCCCAGGCTTCGTCCTCGTCTTCATAATCCCACGGATTGTCCTCGTAGAGATCTTCGGGACTATCGTAGTCATCCCGGATGCTGCCGGAGCTGCCGGAATTGCCGGAGTGGAACGTTGTGGGAATATCGGGCTTTACAACCGGCACAAGCAGCGCATTGCCGCTCCAATAGCCATCGCTTTTCTGCGTTTCGATCACCTTGCCGTCCTGACAGACGGCGGTGAAAATCGGTGTTCGGTTGTTGGTGTACCAGTAATAGGTCATTTGCTTGAATGTTCCGTCCTTTTTATATGCCCAGCCGGATTTCGCCATGCCATGCGTGCCAAGCGTGCGCGTGGAGTCAATGCTGCTTTCAAGCATTCCGACATACGGAATACCCGCATCTTTCTCTGCCTGAAGCGCGGCTTCGCGTTCTTCCTGCTGGCGCAGCTGTTTTGCTTCTTCCTCCAGACGTGCCTGCTCTGCCTGCTGTTCTTCCTGCTCGCGTTTCTCCTGCTCTGCGGCCTGCTGCGCGGCGATCTGTTGGCGGTTTGTCTCGGAAATTCTCTCTAACGGCGGTACCGCAAAAATCACGAATGCGGCAAGTGCTGCGGCGGCCAGCCAGCCCCAAGGAATTCGGCGTTTCGGCTTTTTCGGTTCGTCCTGCTTCGGCAGCGGCGGAAGCGTAAACGTTGGTGCTTCCGGAAGTGGTTCGACTTTAAACGAAGCTGGCTCCTCTGGCACAGACTGCACCGCAGGCGGTTCTACTGGTACGGACGGCATCGGAGTCGCAGCTTTTTCGTTCTTTGCTGGCTCGATGGGCGGGACTTTCTTCTCAGTAAATGTAAATGCCGTTTGCTCAGATTTCCGAAGCACAAATTTCGCTTTCTCCGGCGGATACGGTGCATCCTGTGCGCTGCAAACAAAAACATCCGTCACGCGACCAGTTTTCTCCGCATTCCGGTTTCCAACCGGAACGACCACAAAATCACCGACTGCAAGCGGCAAGCCGCCTGTCAGATAGGCGTATGGACTTCCGCCGTCCTTGAACTGCACCTTACAGAACTGGTAATATCCGCCGCCATTACCCGCAGGCACAGTCTTTTCATAATAATCTGTCCAAGGCTTGGATTCTTCCTCCGGTTCCTCATCTTCGTCATATTCTTCGGCTTCTTCCGGCTCATCCGGCAAGCGAACTGACGCCCAGTACGGTTCAATCTTCTCGGCAAAATCAATTTTCGGCGTACTATCGCTGATGAAATAATTGTAGAGTCGGCTTGTATCGTCCAGAAGCTCCTGCAAATCATTGTCTTTCCCGACGCGCCGATCCTGCGGCAGCTCGTCCAAAAGTTCTTTCCAGAACGAACCGAGACGCTTCTCGGAAATCTCACCGATTTCCGCAAACAGAACCTGCTTCGCGCACAATGCCTGATAGACGCTCTCGTCCAGCGTCGGCTGAAACTCATTCCAGAACGCCCGCAAAAGATAACGCATACTCTCATCGACCTTCTGCGTTTGAAGCGCGGCGGAGATCACATACAGGGCCAAGTGCATCGTGCGGATGGCCTGATCCTCACGCTCCCCCTCCAGATGCGCAAGGTCGCGATACATCCAGTTAATGAGGTCAGAGACATGATCTGCAAAGTCCGCTGCAATTTGTGCACGCTTCTGCTCGGCAGCAGCATTGGCACGTCTGCGCTTTTCTTTCGCTTCAATCTCATTGCCGTAAGCATACTGGTACCACCGCTGCCACTCGGCACCTTTCAGCTTGCCGTCGCCGTTCTTGTCAAATCGCTTCTGCGAGCCGTAGAGCATAGAACATACCTCCTGTTCTCAGGGATATTCTATCACGCGCACCGCCCGATAATTGGGACTATATGACCTTCTGCATCAGCTTTTCAAAGCTGTCCACGACTTCATAGACAACTTCTTCGTTGCTGATCGCCGCAAAGTGGCGGCGTGCGCATTCGATTTTCGCGTTTTCAACACCGCGCAGCTCCAGCGAATCCGTGTTGCCCTTGGTTTCTGCGACAAAGAAAATGTGCCGGACGCTGCCCTCTGTGAACGCGATAGCCCAGTCCGGGTTATAATGCCCGACCGGTGTGGAGATGAAGAAGCTGCTCGGCAGCTTGACATAAACGGCCACTTTTTCGCTGATATCCAGTTCTCCGGCAAACTTCCGCTCGTTTTCCGAGTCATAGATCACATGGTCATAAAGACTCTTTTCCGCCCGCATCGCACTGACGTTCAATTTCCCACGCAGCTTCCCGGCTGCAAAAATGTCGCTGTCATAGGCCGCCTCCAAGCGGTTGTATGTAATGTGTTCCACGATCATCGTCGCCTTTTGATTGTTGATGATTCTGCCCACTTTCAGGATAAACCCTTCCGGATTGTTCCGGAACATGGCGAATTTGAGTGGCGACATGCCCTGCAAAATGGCCGCAATGCTGGCGCGCGTGAGTCCGGTTTCCTCGACCAGCTTCCCGATGAGGTCATACCGCACGCTGCCGAGCGGGGCCGTTTCGGGTGTCTGCTGGTCTGTCTTTGTCTTGCGGAAGCCCTCGCCGTTTTCCAACTGCTCTTTAGACGTTAGGCAATCTGCCTGCTCGCCATATTCCTTTCGGATCACGACCTGCGCAACATCCAGCTTTTCGTTCAGTTCGCGAATGGAATTTTGAATCAGTTCCTGCGTATTAAAGGATACTGTATAGACGGATTTGTGGTTGATTCTGTTCCAGAGCGCAAGAAACTCTTTCTTTTTCAGCTTTTCCGGATCTAAGTGTGCTTCCACATTGCCGCCGTTGGCGTCCTCCGGGAGCATGCTGCGGCTATCGAAAATCGAGGATAGCACGCGCACGACCGACGCTGCGCAGTCCTGCACCTCCGCGGCCACCTGCACCGTTCCGTTCTGCTTGTCCGTATAATACTTGTCGGTCAGCTCTCCGCGGCGGACATAGCCGTTTTGAATCAAATCCTCATAAATGGCATCCGCCAGTTCTTTTGTGACGCGCACCGACTCGCCGTTTGCATTTTGCAGATCTTTGCCCAGGAACATCTGCGGCTCAACCTTGCGCGGCCGGTCGGCCAGAACCTCGGATAGGCCAGCCTGCAACGCCTTCACATACTCGCCAAACGAAAAATCTGTAATGATCGTCAGCTTGTTGAGTTCCTGCACCTCGCCGCCGAGCACGCTCTCGTCCATGCGCTCGCCCTGCTGGTTGACGCACAGGCGCAGGCCGCGGCCAATTTCCTGTCTGCTACGAATATCCGAATCACTCTGTTTTTTCAGTGTGCAGATCTGGAACACGTTTGGATTGTCCCACCCCTCGCGGAGCGCGGAGTGGGAGAAAATGAACCGTACCGGCTCGTCCATGCTGAGCAGCCGCTCTTTGTCCTTCATAATGAGGTCATACGCTTCGACGTCGTCGGAAAGCTGCGTTTTGCGATCCACCTTGCTCTCCACGAAGCGTACCTTCTTGCCCTTTTTCTTGTCGATGGAGAAATAGCCCTGATGCGTCCGGTGCGGATTGATTTTGTTCAGATACTCCATGTACGCATCATCGCCAAATTCGCTCTGCAAATTACCGACGACGTTTTCATATTCTTCTTCAAACATCTGCGCGTACTCGCCGTTGCGCCCCGCATCATCGTCGCCGTCATAGCTGCGGTATTTGGAAACCTCGTCAATGAAAAACAGGCTCAGAACCTTGATCCCGCGCGGATACAGTTCCCGCTCCCGCTGGATGTGGGTGCGGACCGTCTCGCGGATCTGAATGCGCCGCTGGAGCGATACCAACTGTTCGTTGCCGCAGATCTGCCCCGCGTAGATTTTCAGGCCGTTCAGGAACGTGACTGAATTGTCGCGGCCGTCAATGCCGTTTGGCAAGATCCGATAGCGGTCTGCATATTCAGCCAGACCGTTGGAGAGATCATACAGATCGTCGCCGCCATAGACCTTTCTTACGACCGTTCTTGTTCCCGCTGCGCCCTTGACCTCAAAGCCGAGACGCGCGGTCGGGGCTTTATCCTTATAAAGATCAATGCCCTCGCAGTAGACATAGCCGTTCGTCGCCGTGCTGCCCTCCAGTGTCACGCCGAGGGCGGCAATTTTCTTGACCAGATGCTGGTTATAGGCGTCCAGCGCGTCAAGCCGATAGACCATATCGTATTTTTCCTTATGCGTGGCGGAATAGCGCAGCGTAAAGAGCGGCTGGAACTTTTTGAGGCTTTCCTTGGTTTGTTTGCCCTCCACGCTCTGCGGCTCGTCGATAATCAGGATTGGATTCGTCTTTGCAATGATATCGATTGGCTTGCGTCTGCGGAAGGTGTCGAGCTTTTTGTCAATGATGCGCTGATTCTTGCTGGAATTGAACGCCTGCATATTGATGATCATGACGTTGATCGCACTGTCAGACGCAAAGCGGTCTACTTCCGTCAGGCGGTCGGAATTGTAGATGAAAAAACGGATTTTCTTATTATATTCGCCCGCAAAATGCTCCTGTGTGGTCTGGAGCGATTTATAGACGCCTTCGCGGATGGCGACGGACGGCACGACGATGATAAACTTGCTCCAGCCATAGCGCTTGTTCAGCTCGTACATCGTTTTGACGTAGGTATAGGTCTTGCCCGTACCGGTTTCCATCTCGATGGAGAGATTGACGCCCGGACCGGTCAGCTCGTCCGAGGGCTTGAGACCATTTCTGCGCTGCACCGTGCGCAGGTTATCCAGCAGCTTCCGATTCGTCAGCTCCGGCACAAACGGCTGATTGCGAAAGCCGACCTCGGTATCATAGGTGCTCATCTGCACGCCCGTCAGATCCCCAAGATCGCGGCGATACGTCACCGTGCGGTACGGCTAGCCACAGAACACATCGCAGACGGCATCGGCGGCTTCGGCCTGAAATGGCTGGTGCTTGAATTGCAGCTTCATCAGATCACCTTCACCTTCGTATCCGGGGAGAGATTTTTGAAGATCTCTGTGTCGTCTGCAGCGAAGGAGTTGTCGCGGAACACCGCGCGCAGCGGCTGCTGCTTTGCCATGTAGTCTATGACCGAGAGCGGTACACGCTCGTCAAAACAGGCGCAGAGCGCGCCGTTGTCCACGTTATGTACCGTGCAGCCGTTGATCACCGCCTGCGTATGTGATAGGCTAATTTCCACGCCCCAGTCGAGCAGACAGGCATAAAGTAAATCCAAGTCTGTCCGATCCGGCTTGATGTTCGACACCATGCCGCCCAGCATCGTCTGTGTCAGCTCCTCCGGGTGGTAATAGACATCTTCCATGTTGCTCTCGTCCACACGGAACACGCGGAAGCCGGTGTCCAGCTTCGCGTCCGGGTGTTCAGACCTGATTTTGTCGCCCGCGCGGCGGATGCGTTCCTTACCGATCTCGCAAATAGTATGAGACTTTCGGATTTCATTTAAGAATGAAACTGCATTTGACATAGTTTTTCTCGCACGACTGTCTGCAAGCTTCATCGACTCGTCAAGGTTCTCTGGAATTTGTACCAAGATATACTTTACATTAAGTTTTTTTGGCATTGAGCCTCATTACCGCTTCTGCAGTCGTCACTTGGAGAAGACCACTGTGACAGTTGGCTTCTATCCTTATCCCCCATGTGGTCGGCACCTGGCTTACAATTTATCCACCGATAAATTGGGAGGTCAGCACATGGAATACGGCTATGCAAGGGTTTCGACAAAAGAGCAAAACGAGGAACGTCAGTTGATCGCGTTGCGGGCGGCGGGGCTTCACAATCATCAAATTTTTCTGGATAAGCAGTCTGGGAAGGATTTTAACCGCTGCCAGTATCAGCGGCTGCTGCGAAGGCTGAAAAGGGGGGACACGCTTATCATAAAAAGCATCGACCGTTTGGGACGCAATTATCATGAAATTTTAGAGCAGTGGCGTATCATCACAGCGGAAAAGCAAGCTGCTATCGTGGTCCTGGACATGCCGCTGCTGGACACACATCAAAACCGAGATCTCACTGGTACATTGATAGCGGATATTGTCCTTCAGCTTCTTAGCTATGTGGCGCAGACAGAACGGGAGTTTACGCGCCAGCGGCAGGCGGAAGGTATCTCTGCCGCTAAAGCCAGAGGTGTACAATTTGGCCGCCCCAGAAAGGAGCGGCCTGAAAATTTTGATGAATTGAAGTCCCTGTGGGTCAGCGGGAGGCTGTCCGCACGAGGGGCGGCAACGCGAATGGGCGTCTCACACCAGACATTTCTGTCCTGGGTACGCGAACATTCTTGATAAAAATGACAAAAAAGAGAGGTTTGTCAAAAAAAGTAGAGGTTTTTGACCACCCAGATATTGCCGAAAACTCATACGTCATACACAAAGTTATCATACATCATCTCTTAAAAATGTTCAAGATTTACATGTCTAAAAACCTCTACATTATTGACCACTGTCCGGCTATAAGGGAGATTGCCGGTTTGAGCGCCGAAAAGACGGGCTGGCGGATCGGAAGCAAGGGGTGAGCATGGATGCGAACATCGTTCTACGACTTTTGCGTAAAGCAGGGCCATAGGGCTCTGCTGGCGCAGTGGGACGAGGTTCGCAACGCGCCGCTTACGACTGGAAACGTTTCCTTCGGAAGTCATCAAAAGGTCTGGTGGCGGTGTCCTGCAGGGCATTCCTACTGCTCCGAGGTCAAGAGCCGCGTGCAGGGCACGGGCTGTCCCGTCTGCGCGGGGCGTGTTGTTCTGCCGGACGAAAACTCCCTCGCGGCAAGGTATCCCGCACTTGTTGCCGAATGGGATACCGAGAAGAACGCTCCTCTATTGCCGATGCTGGTCGCCCCGGGAACGGTGAGAAAGGCCTGGTGGCGCTGTCCCAAGGGGCACAGCTACCGTGCCGCCATCTCATCCCGCGCGGGTGGTGGAACAGGCTGCCCATTCTGCGCAGGGCAAAAGGCCCTACAGGGCGAAAACGACCTCGCTACCCAATACCCGCAGCTTGCCGCCCAATGGGACGCTGCGAAAAACGGCGCTCTGACGCCGGAGCTGGTGACTGCCGGCTCCAACCGCCGCGTGTGGTGGCGCTGCGAAAAAGGACATTCCTATCCGGCTGTTATAGCTCACCGCGTGCGGAGTGGAAGCGATTGTCCGTATTGCTCCAACCACAAGGTTCTGCCCGGCTTCAACGACCTCGCGACGATAGAGCCGGTCGTTGCCTCGCAATGGCACCCGACGCGCAACGGCAGCCTTACACCGCAGCAGGTGACGCCCGGCAGC
>ENA-UOJO01005037-UOJO01005037.1-human-gut-metagenome-genome-assembly--contig:-P57-NODE-5037-length-10828-cov-8.827717_pt1 | contig 10828 bp, 3 predicted proteins | sample MGYA00242351_ERZ723898 | MGnify/ENA metagenome assembly ERZ723898 | reverse complement strand
TCATCCACCCGTCGGTCGCATACGACCTGCGGTCCTCGGACGCATGGGTCGAGGCACACAAGTATGCAGATGTCACGCCGTTGTTCTCGGGTGAGATCGGCGAGCTGCACGGCGTGCGCTTCGTCGAGACGACGGAAGCGAAGATCTTCAACAACTCGACCTGCCCGGTCAAGAGCGCGGCCGGCGACAGCGGCTCGCCTCCTGCGACCTACTACAGCGTGTACGCGACGCTGTTCCTCGGCAAGGACGCATACAAGATGATCGACCCGGAGGGCGGCAATCTTGAGATGATCGTCAAGGGCAAGGACGAGATCGGCGGCCCGCTGAACCAGTTCTCGACCGTCGGCTACAAGGCCGAGATGGCGGCGAAGCTGCTGTACGAGGACCGCATGGTCCGCGTGGAGAGCTGCAGCGCATACTCCGGTACGGACGAAGCCAACTGAGAAAGGAGCACATACAATGGCAACTGAGAAGACCGCTGCGGCGGCTGCACAGGCAAACCCGGAAGACGTGTGGGACGTCATGAAGACGATCTATCTGCCCCGCGGGCAGGAGAACGAGGAGCAGAGCCGCTTTGTGGCGGTAAACGGACGGACGTTCATGGTGCCGAAGGGCAAGGACGTGCAGGTCCCGCTGCCGGTGTATGAGGTTCTGATGAACGCGCGGATGGCGGAGGAGGAAGCCTTCCGCCGCGCGCAGGCGGACAACTGACAAGTAAATGCCCATGACGGCATGAAGCAGAGGAAGGGGCAGAAATGCCCCTTCTTTTGGTAAGGAGGGGACTATGAAAATCAGAGAAGCAATCGAGACGGTCGACCGGTTACTGCCGAACCAGTACGAGACGCCGGATAAGGTCCGGTGGCTGTCGGAGCTGGACGGGATCGTGTACCGGGATATCATCTGTACGCACGAGCACGAGAAGGAACCGGAGCCGTTCACGGGCTATGGGGAGGACGTGGCTCTGGAAACGGAGCTGCTGATCCCGTGGCCGTATGATGAAATTTACCGCTGGTATCTGGGGATGAAGATCTGCGACGCCAACGGGGAGACGACGAAGTATGCAAACGAGGCGGCGAAGTACAACAGCTACTATCAAGGCTACTTCAACGCCTACAACCAGGCGTACATGCCGAAGCAGTACGCGACACATTTCAAGCTTTAAGGCGGTGAGACTATGAGCGTATATCGAGTAGAGTCGGGCGGCAGGGCACCGGCGGGGCTTTCGGCCGGCGACGAGGTCGTGACCGGCGGCGGCACGTACCGCATCACGGGCGTGAACGCGGACGGCAGCTACCAGTCGCAGCTGGTGAACAAGAACCAGACGACGAGGAACTACGGCGGCAGCTATCAGACCAGGAACAGCCCTTACACCATGTCCGGCGTGTCGGACTACACGAGAAGCAAGCTGAACGGGCTGGAGAGCGGGTACACGCCGTCGGGCAGCGTGCAGGCAGCGCAGGCGTATCTGGAGCAGGTCAAGGCCAGCAAGCCGGGCGCGTATCAATCGCGCTGGGACGATGAGCTGACGAGCCTGTATGACCAGATCCGGAACCGGAAGAAATTCAGCTATGATATGGGGACGGATCCTCTGTACCAGCAGTACAGGGAGCAATACCAGCGGCTCGGGCGGCTGGCCATGCAGGACACGATGGGGCAGGCGGCGGCACTCACGGGCGGCTATGGCTCAACCTACGGTGAGCAGGTGGGCCAGCAGGCGTACAATGCGTATCTGCAGAACCTCAACGACATCGTGCCGCAGCTGCAGCAGCAGGCATACCAGCGGTATCAGGACGAAGGGACGGATCTCTACAGCCAGTATAGCCTTGTGAAGGGCCGGGACGACACGGACTACGGCCGGTACCGGGATACGGTCAGCGATTATTATTCGGATCTTTCGGATGCGCGGAGCGCGTACAACTCGGAACGGTCGCTGGACCAGAGCCAGTGGGCGACGATGCTCGACTACTGGGCGCAGAAGGCCAACAACGAGAACGCCGCCTACCTGCAGGCGTTGGCGGCGGAGCAGGCTGCGGCGAAGAAATCCGGCGGCGGAGGCGGCGGAAGCAGTTCATCTTCCAAGCTGAGCGACAAGAAGAACAACACGCTTGCAAAAGCGGCGCAGGCGTACCGGGCAAAGAACCCGAATGTATATCTGGACAGCCGGACGCTGGACAACTACCTCAACAGCAAGGGCTACAATGCGCTGGAGTCCAATACGTTCAAGGCATATCTGGAATACTACGGCGCGACATATCTGCGGCAGCGGTAACGGAGGGAAGCATGGGACGAATCACACTGACAGAGGAACAAAAGCGGATTGCAGAGAGCATCCGAAGCGGACAGGGAGCCAGCACGCAGCAGGCTCCCTCCGCCTATCGCGGCGGAAGAATCACGCTGAACCAGAAGCAGATCCAGATCGCGAGCAAGTACGGCCTGCCGAACCCGGACTACGGGAAGAACGCGCAGAGCGGGCAGACAACCGTGGACGACCCGCTGCATAAGCAGTATGCGGCGTTTATGGCATATCAGAATGCCGTGCGCGAAGCGGAGCTCGCGCAGATCGAGCCGGGGGCCGCGCTGAAGGGCCGGGCGAGCGGACAGAAGAAGACGGAGAATGCGGGGGCGGAGACCGACGGGAAGGTATCAGAGCAGGAATACGGACGGTCTTCCGCGATGCAGACGCAGTACGGGACGTACCAGAATTATCTGCGCGGCGTGGAGGCGGCGCAGGGGCTGAAGCTTGGGACGCTGGCGCTGCAGGGACAGAGCGCACTGCTGGCCGGCCGGTTTGCGCCAGCCACGCAGCAGGTGCGGGGGGACGTGGATGCGCAGAACCGGCGTGCAAAAGCGGCGCAGACCGCGCAGCGGGATCAGGTGCGCGGGATGCGGCGGACGTCGCAGGAGCTGGACAAGCAGATCGAGGCGCTGGAGATCGAACAGGCGGACACGCATTTCTCCGGGACCGGGCTTTCGGAAAATGGGAAGAGCGTGACGCAGTTGCAGAACGAGATCGACGCGCTGAAGGAGCGCAAGGCGCAGGTCGACAGCCAGAGCGTGCTGGCCCGGGCACAGGAGGCAATCGGGAACCTGAGCGAGGAAGACCAGAATCTGCTCCGGCAGTACCGCGGGCAGGAACTGAACGGATATCAGGTGCGGGCGTATGCGAAGTACGACGCGAAGACGGCGCTCAACGAAAAAGGCTACAGCGACGACACGCTCAAGCGGCTGGCGGAATGGCAGAAGGTGCTGGACGACTACGACAACGCGCAGAAGCTCGACCAGGCGGCGCAGGAGATGGGAAGCGGATCCTTCGCGGGGAAAGCTGCGGCGACGCTGTTCTCTGCGGCGCTGGCGCCGGCGAAGGCACTGGGCAATGTGGAGTCGCTGCGTGGCGTATTGCCGAAGTGGGCGGGCGGCTATCAGAACGAGGATATGCCGACGAACATCTACAGCCCGGCGTACAACGCGTCGCGCCTGTCCTCCGGCATTCGGCAGAGCGTGATGCAGAATATGAACCCGACGGGGCAGTTCCTCTATCAGGCGGGCACGTCGGCGCTGGACAGCGCGGTCAACATGGCGGTCTCGACGGGGCTCGTCGGGACGGTCGGCGGTGCGGCCGGGGCTGGCGCGAAGGACGCGATCGCGGAGACGATGAACTGGGTCATGGGCTCGCAGGTCGCGGCGGATTCGGTCTATGAGGGCATTCAGAATGGTAAGTCCAACGCGGACGCGCTGGTCGACGGTATCGTCGAGGGTGCGATCGAGGGCTTCACGGAGAAGTATTCCGTAGGCCATATCATTGAGAACATGCTGAGCGGCAAGGCCGTTTGGGAGAAGGCGCTGCGGTCGTTCGCGTCGGAAGGTGCGGAAGAGATCGCGTCCAACTGGCTAAACCGTGCGTATGACGTGGTGGCGAAGCATGACCGGGGTGAGGTCATGACGGCCTACGCAAATTATATCGCAGAGGGCAGGACGCCGGCACAGGCGCTGGCGGCGATGGTCGGAGACTTCGCAAAAGAAGACAGCCTTTCGTTCCTCGCGGGCGGCCTGTCCGGCCTTGCCATGTCCGGGACGTATGCGGGCGTGAACCGCGTGATTTTGGAAGCAAACGTCACGCAGACGGCCAGAGCGGTCATCGAGGCGGGCGAAGTGCAGGACGTCATCGACTATGGCATGGCGCAGGAAGAGGGCACGAAGGCGCACCAGCTGGCCGAGGAACTGCAGCAGACCGTGGACGATGGCGGCGAGGTGACGCAGAAGGCCGTGGAGAACACGCTGCGCGAGGTGGCGAAGGAGCAGCAGGCGGCCGTGGACGAAGGGCAGGAGCCGCGCGTGCCGGAGACGCTGACCCGGCTCGAGCAGCTGCAGGAACAGGCCCGGCAGGAGCAGGCGCAGACCGAGGCGGACGAGAAGACGTTCCAGATCTACAAGAGCGCGGCGGAGACGGCGCAGGAGAACCAGAGGCTTGCGCAGCAGTACCAGCAGGAGCAGGAGCAGAATCGGGCACAGCAGAGCGTCCAGGCGGTGCAGCAGGCCCAGCAGGCGGCGCAGCGGCAGTACGACCAGGACAGCTTATTTGCGCCAATTCCGGGGACAGAGAACATGGGAGAGCTGGACCCGGTGCAGTATGCCCAGCGGCAGACGGCGGACGCGGAGCAGGCGCTCGATGAAGCCGCGCTGCAGCAGGAGGAACAGTATCTGCAGACGCAGGCCCAGAGAGCAGGCTACGACGAGCAGACGGCGGCGTATTTCCTGAACGGGAACACGACGGGCATGCCGGCGGAGCAGTATGCGCAGAGCTTCGGACAGGTCTATGAACAGGGCAGACTCGGCGCGAGTGAGCAGCGGGCGATGCGCTACGCCGAAGGAATGAATCAGGACGTGGCGGCAGCCGCCTATCGAGCGGGCCTTGCCGCAGGGCAGAAAGGGGTAAACAATGGCAGTATCGAGACTACTGATGAAGGACAAATCGGGCAGGCTGGTCAGCGTGCCGAAGGACAAGCTGGAGGCGTTCGCCAAAGCACAGCGCAGCAGCAAAGAGCTGACACCGGAAGAAAGAGAGCGCAGGGTGCAAGAGATCTCGCAAAAGCTTGGGATGAAGTAACGCTTTCGGAGCTAGGTTTCGGAGAGAACAACACGCAAAAAGTGCGCGTCATGCCGAAGGGACAAGAGGCCAGAAGCGAGGATATCCAGGCGGCGGAAAAGTTCTTCCGGTCGATGGGCGTGCAGAACGCGCGGTTCTTCACCGGGCAGCTGACGCAGGAGATCGGCGGGCAGACGTTTTATGCGGATGCCGCCGTGACGGAGGACGGCTCCGTGCTCATCCGGGCGGACAGCGAGGAGTATTCTGCGTTCGAGCTGGCGAAGCACGAGGGATATCACCTGCTTGTTAAGCGCTGGCCGGAGATGGCGGCGAAGATCCAGAAGCGGCTGCTGGGCGAGGGTAAGATCACAAAGGAGATGATCGAGAGCTATGTGGACGCATACGCCGGGATCTACGGCGACGACACGGACGCCTACGTCGAGGAGATCGTCGCGGACACCTACGCCGGCATGAACCGCACGGACTACGGCACGAACCAGCTGCGCGCGGACGTGAAGATGGAGGTCGGCCAGTGGCAGAAAAAATCCGGCAGCGCGAGAGCGCCGCCGGCGAAGTACAGCGTAGGGAAAGCGGAAAACAAAGAAAGCGCACATGCGAGAACGCAAGAGGAAATTGCAGATCAATACAAGAAAAACGTACATGAAATTCTAAACGGAGAAAAAGAAATAAATGATGCCCTACTGGTTGGATATACGCCGGAGGTGTATAAAAAACTCGGAATGCCGGATCTTCCGTTTGTGATCGGAGGCGGCCATGTGTACTCTATGGCCAAGACGGCAAGTGAGGCGGCTGCAGACGGGAAACGGCGCAGAGGAACAAATTATCATGGCCTTGGCGAATCTGTCGTGGCTGACATCATGGACTTTGTGAACGACCCGGTCATGGTAATCGCGGCAAAGGATGTGGACACGAAGACCACACGGCTTCGGAGTACGCACAGCATTGTTGCACTGGTAGATGTGGGAACAGAGAAAAATTCCATGGTGGTTCCGATCGCGATAACGGCGGAGCGGACGGTAAACGGCGTCCGCATGGACGTGAATGCAATTTCGAGCGCCTATGAAAAAAACACAACAGCGCTTGTAAATGAAGCGATCGCCCAGTTCAACGTAGGAGAAAACAGCGTATTTTATGTAAAAAAAGAAGCCGTGAACCTTCTAGGCGCCGGGGTCCAATTCCCCGAACGGCTGAAAGCCGCAGCTTCTTCTGATGGTATTGTACGCAAGCTAGACTCAAAAATCAATATGTCCGTGAAAAATGTAACGGAATCGCAACAATTCAAGCGTTGGTTCGGCGACTGGCAGAACCACCCGGAAAACGCGAGCAAGGTTGTCAATGAGGACGGAACACCGAAAGTGGTGTACCACGGAACGAATGCGGAATTTAATACTTTCCAGCAGGAGAACGGAGCGTACTTCTTCAGTGAAAGCAGGGATTATGCAGAGAGCATGGCAGATGAACGCGGGGGAAACCGTATCATTGAAGCCTATCTCAAGATGAAGAATCCGTACACGGTGAAACTGTCCCCGAAACAATTTACGGATAACATTGCAGAAGCACCGTCTATTCGCTACGCCAAAGAACATGGGCACGACGGCGTAATTTTTGAATATGATGGAAGCAAAGAAGATCTGGCTTACGACAAATTTTATGTTGTATTTGATTCCGCACAGATCAAATCCGCTACGGATAACATCGGGACGTTCGACAAGACAAACCCGGATATCCGGTATTCTTCGCAGGACGGGCGGTATCGGGATCTGATGGGGGAGAAGGCGGCACAGTACACCAGGCGGGCGGAAAACTTCCTGCTGGCGAAGATCGCGGGGAGCTTCGGCGTTTCGCCGGAGGCGAAGCGGGAGACGCTGCAGCCGTTCACGGAACAGATCGTGCGGAAGTTTTTGCAGACCGGCGAGCTGGACAATAAGCTGGTGGGCGATTTGGTCGACGCGGCGGCGGAGATCAGCATGGAGGAAAACCGGTCGTACTATGAGGAGTACAAGGGAGTCCTGAAATTCATCGAGAATCAGAAGATCTCCATTCCGGCGCAGGACAAAGAGGATATCCGATACTGGAATCAGTTCCGGCAGCAGGCGGCGAAGAGCCTGCAAATCAGGGACGACGGGATGCCGGTGCGTGACGTTTACTGGACGCTCCACAAGAAAGCGCCGCAGCTGTTCCCGGAGAGCAACAAAACGGCGGGCGCACAGATCATGCAGATCTACAAGGTCGCCGAAGGGATCCGGCAGACGCGCGAATGGATCGAGGGCTACAAGGGCGTGGACGCGGCAGAGGTCAGCAAGGTCAAGCAGAATGTGTTCGAGGCCAGAGCGACGAATGCGCGGCTGGACTGGGCGAAAAATGACGCGAGGAATGCGGTCAAGGAATTTGCCGCAGATCTGCGGGTCACGCAGCGGTATCTCGACCGGCAGAAGAAGGCGAAGGACCTGCTGGGGCTGGCGATCCCGCAGTCGGCAGGAGAAGCACTGGAACTCAGCAAGGAGGTCAAGAAGCTCCGTGGGCGTGTGCAGTATGTTATGAACAAGAACCTGCTGACGGCGGAAGACCAGAAGATCGTCGGCGCGCTGCTGCGCGGAGATATCAGCGAGGAAGCCGTGCGGAAGATGAAAAACAGCAAGGGCATTCTGGACGTCTATGAGGCGAAAGCGGCGTATGACGCGCGGATGCTGACGCTGCGGGCATGGCGCATGCAGAACAAGCAGCGGATGCTTGACGAGGTGGACGCGGATCTGGACGCGGCGAAGTTTGACCAGTGGGCCGACAAGGGGTCCGGCTGGGGCTACAACACGGAGACGCCGGAACGAAACTTCGCGGACGTGATGCGGAAGATCCCGGGCGGCGATGTGCTGGCGAAGGAGTTCAGCAACAAGTACATCTACAAGATCAAGCAGAACGAGAGTGCACGGAAGAACTTCATCCTTGAAATTCAGGAGCGGGTAAAGAAGCTGGATATCAGCGAGAAGGTCATGAGAGGGAACGCAGACTCCGAGGCTTACGCCGTGCAGCTGCTGGGCGAGGCACAGGAGAACGCGGAGATGCTGAAGGGGCAGAACGCGGAGGCGAAGAAGGACGGCAAGATCTATGAAGAATGGCTGGCTGTCATCCAGAAGCTGAAAGCGGATAACCCGAACATGGACTTCGCAAAGATCGACAAGGCGATCACGGAGTTCCATAAGATCTATGATGAGCTGCTCGACATGATAAACCAGGTGCGCGTGCAGTTCGGCTATGACCCGGTCTCCTACCGGCGTGGGTACTTCCCACACTTCACGGAAAATGAGGAGAGCATCCTTGCGCGGTTTGGGCGGGAGCTGGGCTTCACCGGGACGGTCTCACCGCTGCCGACGACGATCAACGGGCTGACGTCCAGATTCCGGCCGGGCATCCGGTATTTCAAGAATGCCAACGAACGGCTGGGCTACGCGACGGCGTACAATGCGATCAAGGGACTTGATCTGTATCTGGATACGGCGAGCGACGTGATCTTCCACACGGAGGATGTGCAGCGCATGCGGGCACTGGAGACGCAGATCCGCTACCGCGCGAGCGACGAAGGAATCCGGCGGCAGATGGACGCGATCAAGGCAAATGACGCGCTTGACCCGGACCAGAAGCAGCAGCTGATCGATGAGCTTTCGAAGAATGGGCGGACGCGAATGTCGCACATGGCGGCATGGCTGACACAGTACACGAATGTGCTGGCCGGGAAACGCACGGATCTTGACAGGAAGCTGGAAGAGATCATCCCGCAGAAAATCTATAACTTCATGCGGAAGGCTCAGCAGCGCGTGGGCGCGAACATGGTCGCGGCGAATATCGGCTCGGCGGTCACAAACTTCATCCCACTGACGCAGGCGTGGGCGCAGACGAGCACAGTCAATATGATGAAGGGCATGTGGTACACGCTGGCGAACTACGTGCAGGCGGACGGGCTGGACCAGCAGTCGGTCTTCATCAACAACCGGAGCGGGTATCACGGACTTTCACAGTCAAGCATGGATAAGGCGTCTGAGATCGCGGGCTGGGTGATGGAGAAGATCGATGGATTTACGACGGGGTCCATCGTCCGGGCACGGGTGATCGAGAACATGCAGCGCGGCATGTCGCAGCAGAGCGCGCTGGAGGAAGCCGACCAGTTCGCGTCCGGCATCATGGCAGACCGCAGCAAGGGCGCGACGCCGCTCATGTACACGGTGCGCAGCCCTATCGTGAAGATGTTCACGCAGTTCCAGCTGGAGGTCAACAACGAATTGAGTTGGATCTTCAAGGACATGCGCCCGCAGGAACGGAAGAAGGGCGTTCTGGCTCTGGCAAAGGCGCTGCTGAAATTCCTCATCGGCGCGTGGCTCTATAATGAGGCGGCAGAAGCGATCTTTGGCAGGCGGCCGGCACTGGACCCGCTGGACATGCTGAACGATACGGTAGGCGACGTGTCGGGGTACAAGGTGCCGAACACGTGGCAGGCGATGGCCGAGTACGGCGTGAACCCGAAGAACTGGGATTATACGACGGAGAAGAAGACGCCGGAGGAAGTATGGAAGGGCTTTGCGAGCCGCGTGGTCGACGAGCTGCCGAACACGCAGCTGCTGGCAATGACGGGGCTGGACGAGGCAATAGGTCTTGACCTGCAGGGCAACCGCATTGCGGTCATCTCGGCGTTCCCGGATATGGAGAAGGTCAACAAGGCGCTGCTGTCGAGCAAAGAGGACATGGCGACGAAGAAGAAAGCGCAGGTGCTGGTAGACGAGCTTTCGAAGCCGCTGTCGTATGCGGCGCTGCCGATGGGCGGCGGACAGGCACGAAAGAGCCTGCAGGGAATCATGTCCGTGGTGAACGGCGGCAAATACAAGCTCAACAACGATGGCGAGCAGCAGCTGCAATATCCGACGTACACAGACCGGCCGGGCGATGTGCCGCTGAAGCTGGTGCAGGGCGTGCTGTTCGGCAGAACGGCGACGCAGGAAGCGCAGGACTGGATCGAAAATGGATTCAAGTCTTTGTCCGTCAAGGAGACGAAAGCCTATCAGGCAATCACCGAGGGCGGCGAGGACCAGCGGGAGACCTACACGTTCGTGCAGGCGATCAAGAACGTCGAGAAGGAATACGACAAGAAGATGCTGCTCAAGAGCTACAGTATCAGCGACACGGCAAAGACGGCGTATTTCTATCAGGTGTTCGCCAACGAGGACCAGCAGAAGGAGATGGACAAGCTCGACGAGCAGGGCAAGATCGACTTCATGAAGAAGTACCTCGCGGAGGCTGAGGACAACCACAACCGCGACGAGCTGCGCGACGCAGCGGTCGCCGGGACGGTGACGCAGGAGAAGGCCATCCAGCGGATGGTCGCTAACGACTGGGCAAAGGACGAGGACGACGCGTACTGGAAGTACCGCGAGTGGGTCCGGAAGGCGGACGACAAGGACTACAAGATGTACGATGATTTCCTGAACGCGATCGAGGCGGGCGGAGACGTCAAGGAGGCGGCGAGGGAATACCTAGAGCACGGGAAGGAAGCAAAGGATCTCAGCAGACAGATCACGACGGCGTACAAGGAGCAGTACCTTGCCGCGACGCCGGAGGAGCGGAGAAAGCTCAAGCAGAAGCTGCTCGAGATCTACGCGGCGCTGGGCTTCAACCGGAAGGAGAAATCCAAGGATATCGACAAATGGGTGAAGGATGCCGCAAAGGAGAAGAAGGACAAGT
>ENA-UOJO01005035-UOJO01005035.1-human-gut-metagenome-genome-assembly--contig:-P57-NODE-5035-length-10831-cov-4.852914_pt1 | contig 10831 bp, 14 predicted proteins | sample MGYA00242351_ERZ723898 | MGnify/ENA metagenome assembly ERZ723898 | reverse complement strand
AGGCCGTAAGCACCAATACATCTAATAACAGGAGCCCAAAACATTTTGCTGTGTACTCTTCAAAGTAACCATGTATGCAGCGCAACATAACAAATGCTCCAACACATCCCAATACGATGCCGCTTCTAAGCCACAGCCCGCCTATTTTTCGATTAACATATAACCAGGCATCATTATTATCTTTAACCATGGATAACCTGTAACCAAATCTGCAACCTGGTTTTTTTGCGGTAACTTTAAGCCATATGAGCCCAAGAATGACTATCAGGGCTGCAGCTAATAATACCACCCCGGTCTTGATAAGCCAGTCTGCTATTTTAGAGTAATCATAGGTTATAAATTTTTCAATTATCATTTCTGCATTTCCCCTTTATTGATGAGCATAAGAAAACTGCCCAATTCACTCGTCTATCTTTAATAACGAATGAACAGGGCAGATTTGGACAGTTCAAATATAGTAGTTAGATATAAACTAAGTTCATTATGAAACACCATCATAGACTCAGCGTTAATGTACTTTATCCAATGCCGAATTTTACGATCAGGCCGACAGCAATGCAGATGACGCCGGCTACCCTGGCAAGTTGAATTCCGCGCCTTGCATCAAAACCTTGAGGGCAGACGGGGTGGATGATCCACATCAACCCATATATGATCCATGCGACATTCATAAAAATACTTTTGTGTAGAGCAAAAGAGAGAGCGCAGCTTACAATGGCAATCATAACGCCGCAGAGCAACTGGATATTGAAAGTAAATCTCTTTTTCATAAAATCACCTCTGTTAGAAGTGAAGTTCAACGATTATTTTTTCTTGCGAAAGAAAGTTTCGTACACGCAAATGATGAAACCTGCTATTCCCATAGCGCAAAAAATGATGTACGGAACCAGCAGTTCATTGCCAAGCAGAGCAGCATAGGTGCCTGTCATCCCATTGTATTCAAATTGGTTCATAGACAAGTACAGACTAAGAATTAGGTATCCTATACTTCCCACCACAAACAGCATCACGCCAAAATGCTTTCTTTCCATTTTTATAAATCACCTCAATAAGTTTTGAAAATAGCAATCAATATACCAATTAAAGAGACTCCAAATAGCCCCAAGCCAAATGCAAATATTACTTTTTTAAGAGCTTTATCTTCCTTCACATTCGTATTTATTTTATCAGCAAATAAAGCACAAAAGATTGCCGGCAACAAAAAGAGCTAATAGTTTTCCATATATTACCTCAAGTAGGCATTCGCTCAATATTGTTCATATAATCAGAACTATCAATTATAATTCGCTTGCACTTGGGGCAGCAATCACTTTCTACATGATGGGGTGAGGCCAGAGGTCTTCCCAGCTGCAGCGCATATTTCTCATTATCATCAAGTAGGAAACTGATCTTATGCTTTTTTGTACTCCACAATGTCATCCCGCAATTTAGATAGCCGTGTATCATTTCAACACCACAAAATGGACACTTCATATTAGGCCTCTTAAAAGCAATACCGCTTAATCGGATTGCATTATTTGTATTTGTTTCCGTCATGGTCGTAGTAGGCAGCCCAAAGCGTATATTCCTTTGCTGGGCTTTTCGCGCAAATAATACTCATATCGTTTGTATTAAATCTTAGAGCTTCTTGCGGTTGATTGCCTACCGTGTAGATCAGTTCTGCATATTCAGTTTGAGCGCCGTTGAACCAAACCAAGTCATAGATATTCTGATTGATAACCACATTACTGATAATGATTTCATCAGCATTGCGGTTGGTTGATGTTTGGAACTCATAGCCACCGTTTTCAGCAGGTTTGAAAATAGCAAGTGAGACTTTATTATCTGTACTGTAAGCTGCACTAATAATGTGCCCTTCAATTACAGTTTCCGTTGCAATAGTCCAGTTTGTTCCAGCTGAAATGGTGGTATTTAATATTTCTTCTCGGCTTTCTGTGGTGGTTCCTTGAGGAGACAAAGTAAAGTTGTAAAAGACAGCCATAATTGCAGCGATTGCAATGAATATAACTCCTGCGAGCAATAGTCGTTTTTTCATAGGTTTCTCCCAGTGGATATTAGATCATCCTGACATCAGGTATCAGAATCGGAACTTTACAATTCTGTGTAGTAGCACTGATCATTCTATGGGGTTACGGCGATCGATTCCGCAATCTTGACCATCTCATCACTAGGCAGCGGTGCAGAAATGCAGAACAGGATATCTCCGGATTCAGAATGCCATACCAGAACATTCGCGTTTTGGGGATCTGCATCCTGGTAGAAATCAGCTTCCTGCGTACCCACAAACACGTTCTCAATAGTCATTTGCTCTGAAACCACAAAGAGACTTGCCGCATCAGCACCAGGAGAGTACATGAAATGGATCGCTTGACCATTACTATTGCGGTAACTCTTGGTAGAAGTACTTCCTGCAGAATGTACCTCATATTCCTCATATCCTTCGGGCAACCACGTGGGAGCAAAGTTGGTCGTCATTTCTTCATCAGGTGCCAGTCCCTCGAATCGGTACTCAACAAAGTTTTCGTACTGCTGCCGCACCCAGGCAAAGAAGGTGCCGCGTGCCTCCGCATCCACCGTGAGCCACGAAGCCCCAACCAGCGTTACCACAACCAGAAGACACGCAGCCCGATGGAGAAATCTATAGGCCACTGGATGGCGTCCTCGCCGGATGACGCGCTTCATTTTGCGCTCAAACCGAGGGGAAAAATGATGGTCACACTCATCTGGATTCGGTAGCGAGTTACGGATGGCCTGATCAGCCTCCGCCGCAGCAATTCTTAACATCTCGTCGGTGATCACAGCTTGCCCTCCTTTTCATACAGATCTCTTAGTCTGTTCTTGGCGCGTTGGTCAAGTTTCGACGCTGCCGAAAGGGACAGCCCCAGGATTGCTGCTACCTCTTTTACGCTGTATCCCTGGAAGTACCGGAGCAGAATCACTTCCCGATACCGCGCTGGGAGTTTCAGTATGCAGGATGCCAAAGTATTGTCTCCATCATAAACAACAGAAATCCCTGATAACTCGTCGCTAAACTCAACCACCTGGCGCTTTTGGCGCCGTCTATACAGGTCTATCGCTTTGTTCTCAACTATAGTAACGATATATCCCCATGTTTTTGGACACTTGGGATCACCTATTTTTTCGATATTTTCAGCCACACTCAAAAATGCCTGATGGACTATGTCCTCGGCATCCTGCTCATTATGCAATACTTTGTTGGCCACATTGAACATGAGGCTGCGATACTCCAGATAGAGTTGCTCGAATTTTGAGCGCTCTTCTGGGGTATCAATCATTTGAAGATAGATTATCATGGTACATACCCCCGGCTACTATGGATTCGATTATACCATGTGATATCTACTTCACACAAGGCAAGAGGTCGCTCTCATTACACCTAGCATATAAGAGCGGCCCTCAGAATACTCTGAAGGCCGCTCCCAAGTCAGATACTTTGGACAAGAAAACCCTTTGCAAACTTTGGCAAGTACCTCCGAATAAGCAAGAATAGGAAGTAGCCACACAAAGCGCCAGCTGTATTCAGGATAATATCGTCAACTGCAGTATTCCTCATAATAAAGTACTGTGCGACCTCAATCAATGTGGACATTCCAAAGCCAATAAAAACGGACCTCTTCCAGGATGCATTTCGGAATAATAACGCCGGGAAAAAGCCGATAGGCATAAACATTGCCAAATTGCCAAAGAAGTTTACCAGTGTTACCAGGAAGAACACCGGTCCCTTGGAAAGATCCTCTGAGTAGTCTTGGAACACCGAAAATGGGACCCAATTGAGGGAGGAGCTCCAGGTGGGCCGCTCGATCAATATCCGGATATCGCCCCATACTCCAGGAGAATCTTCCCAATCATATGTTGGCCATAGTGTCAGAGCAAGGATACCAAATATGGCTATGACGAGTAACACAAGCCCCACTTCACGCTGACGTGAAGAATGCAGATTCATCGCTGCCAGCGCTCTCTTGCGATAAGGGGTAAACGAGAGAAATACAATTACTGCAGGTATGGAGATAATAGCAACCCTTTCTATATATTGGAACAAAGCAGTCATATTCTAACCTCCTATTCGAATTCAAAGAGGATTAACGCAATTTATCAAAGTATAACGCGAAATGGAGTTGAATCCTCTTCCGTCTATATCTATAAACGAGACTGCAGGCCCAAAATGGACACTAATACTGAAATAATTTTGTAGTTTTGTGGATTATTGATTCTGAAGTACATAAAGCGTCAAGTATGAGCGAGGAAAAATTCTACTAGATGTTCACAGATTGTTTTCACCTTGAACTATCGCAGTAGTATTGACAGTGGCAAACTATTGTGGTAGTATCGAGCCATAAACTATTGCAATAGTTTGGGGAAAGGATTTGATCATATGGCAATTAAGCTCTTTGATTCCGAACTAAAAGTCATGGATGTGCTATGGAAAGAAGGCGATAAGACCGCAAAGCAAATTTCTGATATTCTCAAAGAGGAAATCGGCTGGAATATGAACACTACCTACACCGTCATCAAGAAATGTATGGCGAAAGGTGCGATTGAGCGCAAGGAGCCCAACTTTATGTGCCATGCGCTGATTGCAAAAGAGGTTGTGCAAGAGGCTGAGGCAGAGGAGCTGATTGGCAAGCTGTTTGGCGGCTCCCCCGATCAGTTGTTTGCTGCTTTGATTGGCAGCCAAAAACTTTCTAAGGAACAAATTGAAAACCTACGCCGGATGGTAGCTGAATTGGAATAGGAGGTAACGTATGAGCCTATTTCAAATGAGCGTGGCCGGAGGTGTATTGATCTTATGCATTGTGATCGTCCGGGCATTGGCGATCCATCGCCTGCCAAAAACAACCTTTTTGGTTTTGTGGGTGATCGCTGCTCTGCGCTTGCTCCTGCCGCTCTCCATCCCGCTGCCTTTCAACATCCATATCGGCCTTGATGTTTTTTCAGATGTGGTTCAAGAATTACCCTCTGGAAATATCGGTTCCCCCTTACCGGGGGAGAGTCTGCCATCTTATGATACTGGTGCGGCTGCTCCAAGTCCTGCAACAGAACACATTTCCATCTTTGTGATACTCTGGCTGGTTGGCGTGCTGCTGTTGGCGATCTACTTCTCTATTTCCTATTTTCGGAGTATGCGGAAGTTCAGAATGTCTATCCCCGACAACACGCCGTATATCCAAAATTGGTTGACCGCACACCAAATTTCCAGACCCCTTGCGGTGCGGAGCTCAGATTTGATTTCCTCTCCGCTAACCTATGGCATCCTGCATCCGGTGATCCTATTACCCAAAAAACTTGACCGAAATGACCAGGCGGCATTGAAGTATGTACTGACCCATGAATATGTCCACATTCGGCGCTTTGACGCAATCACAAAAATTCTCTTTGCCGCTGTACTCTGTATCCATTGTTTTAATCCGTTGGTTTGGGTCATGTATGTTCTCGCCAACCGGGATATGGAGTTGTCGTGTGATGCCTGGGTTATCCGTATGATGGGTGTAAAAAATCGTTCCTCCTATGCGCTGATGTTAATTAAGATGGAGGAAAGGAGAAGCGGTATGTCCGCTTTATACAGCCATTTTGGCAAAAATGCAATTTCAGAAAGGATTGAAGCAATTATGAAATTCAAAAAGACATCTATTTTGGCGTGTACTTTGGCACTTGCCTTGATTGCTGGTGCAACAACGGCATTTGCCGCAACAGATTCCGATGCTACTGCCGATACTTCTAAGGAGAAATTGTTCGGCCAGTTGTCTGCTACCGATGATAATGTAAAGAGTGATGGAACGGTCGCTGTTCAAAAAGTAGATCAAAGTCCGTTTGCCGAGGTAGACCAGGAAAGCAACAATTCCGGCAATGATGCAACTGCTGAACAAGATGGGATTGCTAATTTCCCCACACAAGGCACAAAAACCTCGATTGCCGCCAAGTCGTCTATCTACTACAATTTCGGTACAGGAGCAAACAATACCTTCTATGAAGCTGATACTGTAATTGAGTTTTCCATTCAGTGTGTTTATGCGGACATTCCAGTTCAAGTTAGCTTGGTTACTGCTGATAAAACAGAGGTAATTTCATCTCAGGTAGTTGAGAGCAATGAGGTGACACCCATTTCCTTTACAATTCCAGAAGATGGTGATTATTTAATCTGCATTACAAACGAGAGTGCATCAAGAACGCAAGAATATAGTCATATGATCGCGCGATAAAGCGAAACACGGGATAATAAAAAACCGTTGTTTCGGCGGCCGGTCATCTGTGTGCTTTAACATAACACAGTAACCTAACGGTGGCTTTGCAGTTGGGCGCAGAAAAGGAGGGCAACGCATGAGTCTTTTTCAAATGAGCGTGGCCGGAGGTGCATTGATCTTATGCATTGTGGTTGTCCGGGCATTGGCGATCCATCGCCTGCCAAAAACAACCTTTTTGGTTTTGTGGATGATCGCTGCTCTGCGCTTGCTCCTGCCGCTCTCCATCCCGCTGCCTTTCAACATCCATATCGGCCTTGATGTTTTTTCAGATGTGGTTCAAGAATTACCCTCTGGAAATATCGGTTCCCCCTTACCGGGGGAGAGTCTGCCATCTTATGATACTGGTGCGGCTGCTCCAAGTCCTGCAACAGAACACATTTCCATCTTTGTGATACTCTGGCTGGTTGGCGTGCTGCTGTTGGCGATCTACTTCTCTATTTCCTATTTTCGGAGTATGCGGAAGTTCAGAATGTCTATCCCCGACAACACACCGTATATCCAAGAGTGGTTGACCACACATCAGATTGTCCGCCCCATCGAGGTACGGAACTCCGATTTGATTTCCTCTCCGCTGACCTATGGCATCCTGCATCCGGTGATCCTATTACCCAAAAAACTTGATCGGAATGACCAAGCGGCATTGAAGTATGTACTGACCCATGAATATGTCCACATTCGTCGCTTTGACGCAATCACAAAAATTCTCTTTGCCGCTGTACTCTGCATCCATTGGTTTAATCCGTTGGTTTGGGTCATGTATGTTCTCGCCAACCGGGATATGGAGTTGTCGTGTGATGCCTGGGTTATCCGTATGTTGGGTGAGAAAAATCGTTCCTCCTATGCTCTGACGTTAATTAAAATGGAGGAATGGAGGAACGGTGTGTCCGCTTTATGCAGCCATTTCGGCAAAAATGCAATTACAGAAAGGATTGAAGCAATTATGAAATTGAAAAAGGCATCTGCCGGAGCCATCGCATTGGCGCTGGTATTGGTAGTCGGTGCAACAACTGCCTTTGCTGCATCTTCGGGTGCTTGGCAAGAGTTCGATCTGGAAGAGCTTAACCTCACAGAAGGCGACATTGGAACAGAAACTGACAGTATGAAGATCATTGATCCCACGAGTACGCAGGCACAAATCAAGGACACCGATGAAATGAACCTTACAGAAGGCAAGGTTGGAACGGAATCCAACGGTATGAAGATTATCGACACCTCCAATACCCAAGGACAGATTATGGACATCGATGATTTGAATCTGGTAGAAGGTGATGTGGGAACTGAAAACGGCAATCTTAAAATGTTCGAATATACCCCGGAAGAATGGAATGACATTCAGCAAAAAATTGATAACGGCGAGATTGTTTGGCAGCACTAAGGTTTAGGCTTAGTTGGCCTACCAGGAAAATAGGATAATAAAAACCGTTGCTTAGCACTTGGACATCTGTACGGTTTAGCTTAATACAATGACCAAACGGCGACTTGAAATATCAATTTCAAGTCGCCGTTTACTATTTGAAAACACCTCATTGATATAGTTTCCCGTGCAAAATATATTGAGAACTTATTAAACATTTTTCGATATAGTAGTTTCCTCGGATTGAGTTAGCTATGTGAAGAAACGCTGCTCCTATTAAGATGCCTCCACTCGAATGGTACCAACCAGGCCCTGATCCTTAGCACGCACAAACAGAGCCCAGTCGGAACTGTTCCACAATGTAAAGGTTCGCGGATCATTGCAAGTCGTATTGGGAGTTTCCACTGCTCCACCATTGACAACATCTCTAAACATTACAGTGAGACCTGCGTAAGATGGGTCCCATGTTCCCACTACTGTTAGGCATGTGCCCTTGTCATATTCATCACAGAAATCCGGTATTTCGTAGTAGTTTCCATCACCAGGAATAGCGAAAACGTAGATCTCCGTCCGCCCCTGTGGTGTAAATTCCTCACCAACATAGATGACCTGTAATTCTGTAATCGAATCAGGGTCGATTTCTTGAATCTCCAAAGATGAGGACTGAGTCGCAAATGCCGAGATGGATAACGTAGTGGTAATTATAAGGGTGAGAAATATTGTCATAATTTTTCTCACATAGACACCTCCTCGCGTATAAATCAGTTTCAAGTTATGAGAATTTACCCAGATGGAATATCAAAACGAATATCTAAAACTAAGAGGTCTGCTAAAACCCAATAAAATCAGGATCTCTATGAAAATCAGGAAACAATGTGGCCTCTGCCGATTCTAAAAAACTCACAATATCTTCAAGCTGGAAATTGCATGAGAAAAAGAGCGCCGTATTTTCTGTTATTTCTTTTTTGACAATATTGTAGTTCTGAATTGTCAAAGACTCAACTATGTCACCGTTGGCATTTACAAATGACAAGTCATACCAACCGGCAAGATTGGCAGAAGCAATTGAAGTTTTTCTAAACGGCACTTGATTGAGTGTACTAATTAAAGTATTAACATTATCTATATCGTTAATTTCAAAATGATTTCCAGAGTTATTGTTATATACAGTGATTTTATTGATCTGTTTTCCCGCTTCTTGGTTAATGAAGTGAACCGGCAGCATCCACCATATAACCCCACATGCAATGAGTAGAAGGACCAGACCAGCAAGTAAATGTCCAGGCTTATTCATTTTTTTTGCTCCTGAGGGTATTCTTGTTTTCTGTAGTATGCAATTCATCACCGCCCACACATGACCGTCAATCTGCCGCATCTGCTTCCTCACTAGCTCTGCATTCAAATACAATCCATTTTTCATTCATAAAAATCTCGATTGTATCATCAAAGCCGTATTGGTATTCAAAACCTGTTCCAAAATTAGACTGATCATCTTTTGTCGGTATTTCGGAACCATCAACACTCGAAGTTATTTGGCCATCCATCAGACCACAACGGCGTTCTTCTAAACTGCTTTCCTCACCAGTGTCATAGTAGAGTTTGCCGTTTACCATCACCATTGGAATCCGGTCCCATTCAGAAGATTCGAAACTTTGTTCATCATTGGGTTCTTGTTCATAAGACTGGCTTTTATCTGTTTCCAAACTTTTCGTCTCAAGAAGTACAGGCAGTTCATCTTCACCTGCATGGACTACTTCATAATCATAGTTGTCCCACATTCCTCCAATATCGGCAGATGTGAAATACTCTTTCTCACTGTCGGTTGTCGCAATACGCCCGGATTTTACAGCAACAGCTGAGTACACAACTTCATAAAGACTCCCATCGGAAAGATTAAATCGAAAACTGATTACAGAGTTTCCTGCAACGGGTTCTGTTTTCTTGTCTTGCAAAGAAATGCTTTGCAATGTTTTGGAAATGTCCGCAATATCCTCTTGATCTGTGACCACCCTTTTTTCGGCGTCCGTCGGATCAATAAAGTAGAACATTTCAACGTTTTCTACCTCAGATGATTCAAAGGGAAAGTCAATGCTTTTTGTCTGGGCGCAGCCAACTAACACAAGGCAAAATGCAATAGAAATAATTGCAAAGGTCGATTTTCTCATAGCCATTCACCTCAACTTCTTTGTAATTGCCCAAATTCCACAAGCCACCAAACTACCAAGCAGGGGAGCAATGCACCAGAACAGAAAAAGTAGCCAGCCTAAGAGCTCCCATCTGGCAAAACTCAAAAACCAGACTCCGACTGCTAATAAACATAGCATGGGAATGAGCAGGCGCCATTTCAATTTTGCATTTCGGCATAAGAGTAACTCAAGGAAAAGCATGGGGAAAAAGTGGAAAGTCAATAGCAACAATTGGTGCCACGGCGGGATATTCATGGGAAGTTCCGCAAATGCCGAAACAAAAATCACAACATAAATAATGAGAGATAAAAGAAAGAGCAGCAAGAGAACTATATTGGTGGATTGTTTTATTTTCATCATAAAAAACACCGCCTATTAGTATGGATTTTTATCATGATATTTGTATTAAACGTATGTTTTAGCAGCGGCTCACTTAAAAAATAGGCTATCCACTTACTGAAGCAACCCCCCATCCTTCAGAATCCAGCTTATCCAATTCTTTTTTATATTCTTTTGCGGCCAGTGGGAGAGTTGCTACGATGATTGTGATTTTGCTCTCATATCTTTATGCTGGATATCACACTCTGACCATACAACCTTTTTGTTCTTTTCAATATTATTAACGTTCGAGCTATGTGTTTTTGGACACTCTTTACAGGAGAAAATAAAATTTTTACCAGGAAGGTGCGGCTAGCAAAAAATGTCCTTGCAGGTTGCACCTAGTATTGAAACTGATAGGTCAGTTTACCTCATACCAGCAGCCCGCCATCTGCCACAGGACGCTGCCTGTCGTCATCGTAGTTGACGATGGAAAGCGTCGGGTTATATCCGGGGGGCTACGGGTAGGTGCCTATATCCACAGGGTGCCATGTGGAATAGTAGCGGTAAACGCCCTTCGGTCCCAGCTCTGTATTTTTGACTGCCCCATAGTAAAGGTGCTGAAATCTCCCACCCGGTGGTTAAAGTCCCGCTGTGTCCATTCCAGACTGTTTCCATAGCGGCCCCAGTAGTAATCCCGCTGGCCCTTTTCG
>ENA-UOJO01005032-UOJO01005032.1-human-gut-metagenome-genome-assembly--contig:-P57-NODE-5032-length-10838-cov-5.188816_pt1 | contig 10838 bp, 9 predicted proteins | sample MGYA00242351_ERZ723898 | MGnify/ENA metagenome assembly ERZ723898 | reverse complement strand
TGTACTTCGACTTATTTATCGTATCTTTGGCACTCAATATTGATTACACGCACATGGCAACATTTAAAGACTTTTTCACCTCCAGCAAAAGCCGTTTTTTCTGGATTAACTTGCTGGCTATGTTTATTGTACTGATAGCGGCTGGATATGGTACGCTCTATTGGCTCGACCAGTATACACATCATGGAGAATCATTTACGGTTCCCAATGTATTGGGAAAAGATGTTAACCAAGCCTCTATCTTATTTCAAAAGAATCAAATGACAGGTGTCATTGTGGATTCTAATTATGTAAAAGGAAAACCTGCCGGAATTATATTGGACCAGACGCCTGCCGGTGGTTCCAAGGTAAAAAGAGGACGCACAATCTATCTTACAGTCAACACAGACCATGTTCCACGTGTCGCTCTGCCAGACATCGTCGAAAACAGCTCTTACCGCCAAGCGGAAGGCAAGTTAAAAGCAATGGGATTCAAACTGACAGAACCTGAATACATCCCAGGAGAAAAAGACTGGGTATACGATATCAAATTCCGTGGACAAAGCCTCACTGCCGGCGACATGGTTCCCAGAGAATCCCTACTCACATTATGTATAGGTGATGGACATACTGAGCGAATGGACTCACTGGCCAATGACTCCCTAATACAGACAACCCCAACAGAGAGTGACACAGAAGCTACGATTGACGAATCGTGGTTCTGATATAATATGAATTAAAGCCACTTCATGAAAGAAGAATATATTGATGAAATAGACGATACACTGGATGACATCGAACCGGTCAAAGAACCGGCCGAACTTTATGAACATTTCCGTGTAGTAGTAGATAAAGGACAAGCTCAAGTACGCATTGATAAATACTTGTTCGAGCGAATTGTCAATGCTTCCAGAAACCGTATCCAGAAAGCGGCTGATGCAGGTTTTGTAATGGCAAATGGAAAACCTGTAAAAGCCAGTTACAAGGTTAAGCCATTGGATGTCCTAACGGTCATGATGGACCGCCCGAGATATGAAAACGACATTATCCCAGAAGACATTCCACTTGATGTGGTGTACGAAGATGATGACTTGATGGTTATCAACAAACCAGCCGGGTTAGTAGTCCACCCGGGCTGTGGTAATTACCATGGAACTTTGGTTAATGCAATTGCCTGGCATTTGCGCAACGTTCCATCTTATGACCCCAATGACCCGCAAGTGGGATTGGTACACCGTATCGATAAAGATACTTCCGGGCTGTTAGTAGTAGCCAAAACACCTGATGCCAAGACTTCTTTAGGTATGCAATTCTACAACAAAACAACCAAGCGTGAATATAATGCCTTGGTATGGGGAATCGTAGAAGCAGATAAAGGTACCATCACCGGAAACATTGGCAGAAATCCTAAGGACCGTATGCAAATGGCCGTACTGAGTGATCCTGAGCAAGGAAAGCACGCAGTTACCCATTACGAAGTACTGGAACGCCTAGGTTACGTAACACTTGTAAAATGTGTGCTTGAAACTGGACGTACACATCAGATTCGTGTACACATGAAGCATATCGGACATGTATTATTCAACGACGAGCGCTACGGCGGCCACGAAATTTTAAAAGGAACTCACTTTAGTAAATATAAACAATTCGTAAACAACTGTTTCGACATCTGTCCCCGACAGGCATTACATGCCAAAACACTCGGGTTTGTACACCCCCGTACAGGTAAAGAGATGTTTTTTACATCCGAATTACCCGATGACATGACCAACCTGCTGGAGCGGTGGCGGACTTATATTAGTAACAGAGAAAACCTATGAAACGCGTTATTGCTATTATAGCAGGAGGAGATTCTTCAGAGCATGGAGTTTCCATGAAAAGTGCAGAAGGCATCTATTCTTTTATCGACAAAGACAAGTATGAACTGTACATTGTTGAATTATGCAAAAAGTTTTGGGAGGCCATTCTACCAGATGGCTCTCGTTCTACCATTGATAAAAATGATTTCAGTTTTATGCATGGGGATAAACGCATACGCCCAGACTTTGCATATATTACGATCCACGGAACTCCTGGTGAAAACGGTATCCTCCAAGGATATTTTGAACTGATAGGAATCCCTTATTCAACTTGCGATGTATTGGTATCAGCCTTGACTTTCAATAAATTTGCTCTTAACCAATATCTGAAAGGATTTGGTATCCGTATTGCAGAATCAATGCTAGTACATAAACGCTTCGGAATATCAGACGAAGAAGTTATCGAAAAAATCGGACTTCCCTGTTTCATCAAGCCCAATGCCAGCGGTTCAAGCTTTGGCGTAACTAAAGTAAAGACCCGTGAAGAGATTCAGCCTGCTATCCAAAAAGCACTGGAAGAATCGGATGACGTCATGATTGAAGCTTTCATGGATGGTATCGAATTAGCAAATGGTTGCTACAAGACCAAAGACAAAGCTGTTGTTTTCCCTATCACTGAGGTCGTGAGCAAAAATGAGTTTTTCGACTATAACGCTAAATATAATGGTGAAGTAACCGAAATTACTCCTGCTCGTCTAAGTCCGGAGCTGACCAATAGAGTACAACAAATTACCTCAGCAGTATACGACATTCTTGGCTGTAGTGGAATTGTTCGTGTAGATTACATCATCACTGCCGGAGAGAAAATCAATATGCTGGAAATTAACACAACCCCAGGTATGACCGCAACCAGCTTTATTCCTCAACAGGTAAGAGCTGCCGGATTAGACATCAAAGATGTAATGACAGACATCATCGAGGATAAGTTTAACTAATATGTGTTATACACAGGTTACTTTGCCGTATAAACACAATTTTCCATAACCGTTTCGCCTGCATCAAACAGTCGAAACGGTTTTATTTTTATCCTAACCTACAGTCTTTTACAACATCAGTTTCAAAAAAGCATTTCTTATTCTATACAACCAAGAAAAAATTGTTAACTTTGAAACAAACAAAACTAAAACAAACAGATATGAACATACCTGCTGAATTTGATGAAATTCGCCCATACATGCCCGAAGAACTCCCTGCAGTCTTTAAAGAATTATTGGCCGATTCTTCTTTCCAAAAAGCCATAGCAACTGTAATGCCCAGCGTACCTATTGATAGGGTAGCATTGCAACTTCAGCAATGTAAGACCAATCTTGATGTCCAGAAAAATATATGCTATAAACTCCTGAAAGGTATAATAGCCAATCATAGTGACGGAGTAACAATGGATTCTGCTGCTTTACAGGACCATAATTGCCGCTACACCTTTATTTCCAATCACCGGGATATCGTTTTGGATTCAGGCTTCCTTTCGGTTATGCTCATCGAAATAGGCTTCCCTACAACCGTAGAAATTGCCATTGGAGATAATCTGCTTATTTATCCATGGATTAAGAAATTTGTACGCGTGAATAAATCTTTCATTGTGCAGCGAGCTCTGACCATGCGCCAAATGTTGGAATCATCAGCCCGCATGTCGCGTTATATTCATTTTGCTGTTACCCAAAAACAGGAGAATATATGGATTGCCCAGCGTGAAGGACGTGCTAAAGACTCCAACGACCGTACCCAGGAAAGTGTACTTAAGATGTTGGCAATGGGAGGAAGCGGAGACGTAATAGACCGCCTGAAGGAACTGAACCTGATGCCACTTTCTATTTCATACGAATACGATCCGTGCGATTACCTGAAAGCACAGGAAATGCAGCTGAAACGGGATATCGAAGGATATAAGAAGAGCCAGGAGGATGATTTAATCAACATGCAAACCGGAATATTCGGTTATAAAGGTAAAGTACATTTCCATCCATCGACTTGTATAAACGAAGAAATTGAAGCATTGAGAGGATTACCTAAAACAGAAATATTTGCCCAAATTGCTTGCATTATAGACAAACATATCCATCGCAATTATCGCCTCTATCCAGGTAATTACGTTGCTCTGGACTTGATGAACCATACTGAGCAATATACTGCACAATATACAGCAGAAGATAAAGAACGGTTCGAAAAGTATCTGCAAGCACAAATTGACAAAATCAAGATTCCAAACAAAGACGAAAGCTTCTTACGAGGATGTATACTGAAAATGTATGCAAACCCTGTCATAAACTATCTGAAGGCTATCCAAGAATGAAAAAGAGTTCCTATATCCTACTGCTCCCCCTACTAAGCTTCCTACTAGGGGGATGCAGTAAAGATAATTACACATATCCCAGTGTCATCACTGAACTGGCTGACCTGCACACTGACTCAAACGGAAAAATCAGTTTGCTGATAAACGATAATAATCAGGAATGGCAGCTTGTAACATCAATTCAGGAAACTTATCCTACAGATACTGTTTTCCGGACACTAAGTATGTACGAGCCCTTGGAAACAACGGATAAAAATAATAAAGCAAGACTTTACTCTTCAAAAACGATTTTCTCTTCTTCCCCCATTCCACTCAAAGATATGGGAGAGTCTTTAAAACGCGATGCCGTAGACATAGAACGTATTTGGCTGACACCCAACTACCTGAATATGGTACTATTGGTACAAGTAAAAGACCATGCACATCAATACAATTTCGTATTTGAAGAATGTTCTGTAAATGCAGACAATAGTCGGACATTTACTTTCTCTCTCCACCATGACCGTAAAGGAGACAGCGAAGCCTTTACAAAACAGGTATACATGTCACTTCCATTGAAAGCATATCAGGACTCATTGCAAAAAGGTGACCGGATTATATTCCGCCTGAATACTTACGCTGAGGGCTATACTAACCGTACATTCATTTATTAAACAAACCCATAAATTATTTTCAGATGATTAAAACTTTATATTTTTTCCTTTTTGTCATAGTATCCATGCTATTATTATATGCATGTACTGCTTCCCCAAAAGAGAATTTTACGAATCTTTCTGCAGATCAATTTGAAAGACTTCTAGAAGATGAAAGTATCCAGCGACTGGATGTAAGAACTGTTGCCGAATATAGCAGCGGACATATCCCAGGTAGTCTGAACATAAATGTACTGGAAAATGATTTTCTGATAAAGGCAGAAGAAATATTAGATAAAAACCTGCCTGTAGCCCTTTACTGCAAAAGTGGCCGTCGTAGCCGTGAAGCAGCTCAAAAGCTAAGCAAAGCAGGTTTTAAGGTATATAATCTCGATAAAGGTATCGAAGACTGGAAAGAACACGGCAAACCCCTGGAATAAAGGGGTTGCCTTGTTTTATGCATTACTGATGCTTTTTCCAGAAAGCAGTCATATCTTCCAGTGTTTTTCCTTTGGTTTCGGGTACCCAGCGCCATACAAATACAGCAGCTATGAAGCAAATCGCACTGTATAATCCGTATGCAAACATTGGACTAAAATCATACAATGCAGGGAAAGTTGATGAAACCAGGTAGTTGAATACCCACTGGAAAGCTACAGCTATGGCCACAGCTTTACCTCGGATGGTATTGGGGAAAATCTCAGATATCAAGACCCAGCATATCGGTCCCCAAGACATCATAAAGAATGCGGCATATACAATGACTGAAACAACTGGGAAAATTCCTTTTACTCCCATACTGTCACACAAAGCTACCATCAAAGCTCCTATTGCCATTCCCAGTGAGCCTATAATCAGCAAAGGCTTACGGCCAAAACGGTCTACCGTAAAGATAGCAATCAGCGTAAACAGGATATTAACAATACCCATCACCACAGTTTGCAGCATACCACCTCCCTCTGCTCCCGCATTTTCAAAAATACGCGGTGCATAATACAAAACGGCATTAATACCAATGCCCTGCTGGAATACAGACAACAGTATACCTATTACAATTACTGCCACACCATAAGTAAAAAGTTTCTCTGTTTTTTCCTTGGCTGTAGCCTGTATCTCATTCAAAATCACAGTCGCTCTTCTTGCACCGCTAATTCGTTCCAGAATGGCATATGCTTTCTGGGGATGACCTATCATAACCAAATAACGAGGAGTACGGGGTACAGCAAACAGCAATAAACCAAACAACAAAGCCGGAACGGCTTCCGAACCAAACATGTATCTCCAACCTTCCTTCACAGTCCACATATCCGACTCAGGAGAAACAGAAAGAATTCCGGTAGCAGCATCTTTCAGTAAAACAGGATTGGTATGATCACCCATAATCAGAAAGTTCACAAAATAAACTACCAGCATACCAAAAATAATGGCAAACTGATTACATGACACCAGCGTTCCTCTTATCTCAGATGGAGCAATTTCGGCGATATACATCGGACAGACTGCAGAAGCCAGTCCCACACCAATACCGCCTATAATGCGATAAGCATTAAAAGCCAGCAACAAATTCCAGTCAGCCTTCCCATATTCAAAGAAAAGGAATTCCGGATAATACGATCCTAAAGCAGAAATAAAAAATAATACGGCAGCCAGACGGAGTGAATCACGCCGTCCCATTCTGGAAGCAAAATATCCTGACAGTGCTCCACCAATCACGCACCCTATCAAAGCACTGGAAGAAGTAATACCGTGCATAATCTTGTCATACTGGAAATCTGTGGCGGTCAGGAAAAAAGCTTCCAGTCCTTTTTCTGCCCCTGAAATAACAGCTGTATCATAACCAAACAGCAAACCACCCAGTACAGCAACAAGAGTTATCGAATACAAATAAAGTTTATTTCCATCCTGATGTGTATCCATATACGATTTAATTTAAGGTTCAGACTATGAAAAGTGAAAAGTCTGCAAACATATTCGGCACATGCCTGCAGACCTTTCTTCTCTTTATTTCATAAATCCGTCAATCCGGATTTATCAGCAATACATATTTACGATAGCTTCATACAATTCCTGCTTACCACTAATCTGTTTAGGCTCGCCGTTTTCTTTTGCATAAGCAACCAAGTCTTCCAAAGTCAGCTTGCCATCTTCAAAGTCTTTACCTTTTCCACTGTCAAATGAAGCATATCGGTCTGCCAGCATTTTCTTGTAAGGAGATTCTTCCAACAGACGGGCTGCGTTTTCCAAAGCACGTGCCATAGCATCCATACCGGCAATGTGTGCAATGAAGATATCTTCCAAGTCAGTAGAGTTACGACGTGTTTTAGCATCGAAGTTTGTACCACCATTGCCCAGACCACCATTGCGGATAATCTGCATCATAGCCTGAATCAATTCATAATTATCAATAGGGAACTGGTCTGTATCCCATCCATTCTGATAATCACCACGGTTGGCATCAATTGAACCTAACATACCGTTATCCACAGCTACAGCCAATTCATGTTCGAATGTATGGCCTGCGAGTGTCGCATGGTTTACTTCAATATTCACTTTAAAGTCGTTTTCCAGACCATGAGCTTTTAAGAATCCGATTACAGTTTCAGTATCTACGTCATACTGATGCTTAGTTGGTTCCATCGGTTTCGGTTCTACCAGGAAAGTTCCAGTAAAGCCTTTTGCACGTGCATAATCACGAGCAATAGTAAGCATCTGTGCCAAATGTTCTTTTTCACGTTTCTGGTCTGTATTCAGCAATGACATGTAACCTTCACGTCCTCCCCAGAACACATAATTGCTACCACCTAATTCAATTGTAGCATCAATTGCATTCTTAATCTGTACAGCAGCACGTGCCACTACATCAAAATCAGGATTAGTAGCAGCTCCATTCATATAGCGTGCATGTCCAAATACATTAGCTGTACCCCACAACAGCTTGATACCAGTTTCCTGCTGTTTCTGTTTGGCATAAGCGACTATTTCTTTCAGATTAGCTTCATATTCTTCAATAGTATCTGCTTCTTCACACAAGTCTACATCATGGAAGCAGTAATATTCAATACCTATTTTCTGCATGAATTCAAAACCGGCATCCAGTTTGTTCTTTGCAGCCTGTACTTTATCAGCATCACCGTTCCATGGGAATTTCTTAGTTCCACCACCAAACTGATCAGCTCCTTCAGCGCACAAAGTGTGCCACCATGCCATTGAGAACTTTAACCAGTCTTTCATTTTCTTTCCCATGATTACCTTTTCAGGATCATAATAACGGAAAGCCATCGGGTTCTTACTATCTTTTCCTTCAAATTTGATTTTTCCTATACCGGGAAAATATTCTTTTACTGCCATAATTATAGTATGATTTATATTAGGTTAATTAAATGATATATTTCTTTCCAAACGCTTTTTCCATAAGGTATATGCTTCTTTATACGCACTTTCCTTCGAAGAATCCGGATTTATTACCGCCAGTTTTTCCAACGAAGCAAATGCTTCATCTGTATTCTTATAAATGCCGGCTCCTATACCGCCGCCTTTCGCAGCCCCTGCAGCTCCATCTGTGTCATAGAGTTCAATAGTCGCTCCTGTTACACCAGCCAATGCTTCACGGAAAATCGGGCTCAAGAACATATTGGCATGACCGGCATGAATCTTCTTCACTTGCATACCCATCTGTTCCATGATATCTATACCGTATTTAAAAGCGAATACAATGCCTTCTTGTGCAGCTCTCAATAAATGGCGTTTGTCGTGGCGAATAAAGTCAAGTCCCATACAACTACAGCCCATCTCCTTATTCTGAAGCATACGCTCGGCTCCATTACCGAAAGGCAAAACCGAAACTCCTTCACTTCCGACTGGAACCTGAGCAGCTAAATCATTCATCTCTGCATACGAAATTTTTTCAGGAGCAACAACGCGCTTCATCCATGAATTCAGAATTCCAGTACCGTTTATACACAATAAAACGCCCAAACGAGTCTGCTGTTCTGTATGATTAACATGTGCAAAAGTATTTACACGCGATTTCGGATCATAATTAACGGTTCCATTTACCCCATAAACCACTCCCGAAGTTCCGGCTGTCGAAGCAATTTCTCCCGGGTTAAATACATTAAGTGATAAAGCATTGTTCGGCTGGTCACCTGCACGATAAGTAATAGGCGTTCCAGCAGCCAAACCTAATTCAGCAGCAGCCATAGCACTGACCTCTCCCTGATAAGAAAAAGTTGGATTGACATTCGGCAGAAGCTCTTTATCCAGTCCATAGTAATTCAGCAGTGTATCTGAAACAGTATTAGTTCTAAAATCCCAGAACATACCTTCAGACAAACCAGAAACAGTAGTACTAATCTCACCACTTAACCGCATGGCTATATAGTCACCCGGCAACATTATTTTATAAATTTGCTCATAGAGGTCTGGTTCATTCTGTTTTACCCAAGCCAATTTAGAAGCAGTGAAATTACCCGGAGAATTCAACAAATGCTCCAGACAATAATCTTCCCCCATTGCCTTGAAAGCTTCTTCTCCAAGGCCTACAGCACGAGAGTCACACCAAATAATAGAAGGCCGCAAAACCTTTTTATTGCGGTCTACACAAACCAGCCCGTGCATTTGATAAGAAATACCGATTGACTTAATAGCTTCTTTGGCTACCCCCGAAGAAGCCATTATATCTTGAGTTGCCAATTTTAAGTTTGCCCACCACATCTCTGGATCTTGTTCAGCCCAGCCTGGCTTTACGGCTATAATTTCAGCCTCCGTCTTTGGGTAAAATGCAGAAGCAATACATTTGCCTGTCTCAGCATGTACCAAACATGCTTTTACCGAAGAACTACCGATATCATACCCCAATAAATACATAGTATACAGATTTAAATTTTAAACGATTTATTTGTTCCGTAAAGTTTATTATAAATCTTCCGGTCAAACTTATAGTAACGTGCCGCACGGTGAGCTACTCCTACCTGACGTTCATCCAAAGCAATAATAAACTCCATCATGGAAATTTTCTTGTGGAAGTTACGGATATCAAACGAACGGCCATAAACCAGTTCATATAACTTCCATACTTCTGAAATCACAAATTTTTTAGGCAATAAATCAAATAAAACAGACGGATTAATGTTTACGTAATGTCTGATAAATTTCATTGCATAATCCAGTATCAAATTATGGTCGAAAGCCAATTCACCAACGTCCTGTAACTTCACCCAACATGCTTCATATTCATCCGACAAATGTGTATACTTCTTTTCAATTTTAATCATTGTCAAGTATCCCACCGTAACAATACGATCTATTCCACTTTCCAGGTGATGAAAACGCTGAAGCCAATTTACATCCTTTGGATTACTGGTTCTATCTTTCGAACCAAATGTGTGAAACTGGACCATATCCATATTTTCAAGTCCTGTAAGTTCAAATAAAACTCGTTGTGCTGCTTCATCAAGATTTTCATCCTCGTAGATTAAACTACCCGGCAGCTTCATAGAAGCCATTCCTTCCTGACGGTTTTTGTCTAACTGACGAACTAAAAGGACTTTTAAGTCCTCTCCATCATATCCCATAACAACACAATCGACTGAAACATGAAGATTTATTGATCTGCTTTTCATGGATTTATTACGTTTTTCCTTTTACGGCTGCAAAAATATATTACTTTTCATTAGGATATCCTCTCAATAATATGTTGTTTGACAGCATTTTACGAACCAACAGCTATATCATATATAATACAATATGATAAGTATCCATATTGTGACTAGTACATAAAGAGACAAAAGACATCAATATAGTGGGTAATTGTACTTTAAACAATTAGATAAGGAAACTATAAATCAAGTATTTAAAGAAAGAATATCAAGCAATAAGGACTCAGATAGATTAAGGTCATAATCAGTAAGACAAGCATCTAAAATCTATTAGAAAAAATACAATAAGTCATTAATGTTAAAGAAAGTTTATAACCTATCGCCAATACATAAAAAAAAGACCCCAGCATCTATCGATACTGAGGTCCTAAACTAAAACGGCGACTACCTACTCTCCCACAAATCAGCAGTACCATCGGCG
>ENA-UOJO01005029-UOJO01005029.1-human-gut-metagenome-genome-assembly--contig:-P57-NODE-5029-length-10844-cov-8.863379_pt1 | contig 10844 bp, 9 predicted proteins | sample MGYA00242351_ERZ723898 | MGnify/ENA metagenome assembly ERZ723898 | reverse complement strand
ACTTATACAATACAAAGTCAATCTCAATTTAACCTCAACAAAATTTATTTTTCATGCAGTAATCAGATCTATGCTGACAGTCACAATCGCCTTTCCTGTCTGGAACGACTCCTGCGTCAATTCATCGACCATTGTTCTGTCCTCCCGATATTATTTTCTCTATGCTTCCTGTCCTGTGTGGGTGGTCTTACCCACGGAATACCATTTTTGCTATACATCAGGTATCCTCCTTCTTTTTTATTTGAACTTCTGGACAATTTGTCCAAAAGCTGCTTTCTTGTTCTTTGTCCATGAAAGGACAAAAAAGAGCATTCATGCTTTTACACATAAATGCTCTGACGCTGTTTTATTATAAAATTGTCTTAGCTGTTGTTCCCTACAAAATGGAATTGTATATTAATTTTTCTTATTTAGCCTAATATGGAAATCGTTGGCTTTAGAACATTCTTCATATGTAAGATTAGTTTCATTCATTAAAAACTCAACAGCTTCCTCCTTTGTATTATAATTAGATTTTTCTTTTATATATCTTAACAAATTGGTCATATATATTCTTCCGTACCTCTTCTGACAAACCGGCGTATTTTGTATCCAACACCTTTTTTACGGCTTCGTACTTCCTATTTTTATCTTCTATATCCGGACCACGGTCATAATTAAACCTCACATCATAAAAAATGTGTTTCATATCGTTACTTAAAGCTTGTAACACTCGAAACCCTTTCATAGAAAACTTTCCTTCTTTTATACCATTCTCCACACAGGGCTGTCTCGCCCAATCCATCATAAACCAATTCTCCATCGGCATATTTACACCATATCCGGAATCTGACAAAAAGTCATTTATCTCATTCCAATTTATCTGTAACGGCAAATCGTTTTCTTTCGCAAATAAATAGTCATCACGCTGTAATTCCTGTTTTTTTCGCTTTCTTGTATTTCTTTCATAAACAATCCAGTATATTACCATTGCTGCTATAATACACACGCTAAATATCTTTGTAATCATGGTATTTCCTTTATAAATAATCAAGTATACTACGGTTACTACCGCAATACTTATGCTGAGTACCTTTATAATCAAACCATTCATTGTGTATCTCCCTATCACTAAAAATTGGAAATTAACAAGTCGACAAATTCAAATTCACCACCAGCAAATTCCGATTTGTAAAACTGTTGCATTGATTATATCAAAGAATCATGCTTGCAGCAATCTCCTTAAAACGAAAGGCAGGTGTGCCCTCCTGCCCTCAAAAAGGAAGGGAAGGTGAAAAATATATAGTCAACTGCTGTTTCCAGCAGCTATGAATCGTTACTTACCATAGAAGTCTTGGTTTACTTCTGCTTTATAGTAATTACTACATGTTACCGGAGCATTATACAGTGTCGTGAGCATATAGCTTCGTATGTTGCGAACCTTTGTAGCATTATTCCGCAGACATTCCAGCACATACTCCATCGTATGAAAATCTATCTTCTCCAATCTGCTCCGTATTCTCTGTATTTGTCTTACAAAACTTTGTATGAGGTGGTACATCGTTTTGTGGGAGGGTGGTACAAAATTTTGCAGGAGGGTCATACGAAGTTTTGTAGCAGGCTTATTTACTTGGTTTTCCGTAAAAGTCCGATAGCTTCATTCTCCCCTATAACCTTGAGGAACAACAGCGGCAAAATGAGCGTGACCTGAAGGAGTTGCAACACTACCAGAAGGAAATTGACACCTATCTAGGGAAAAAGCATGAGGATATTTAGTCCTCATGCTTATCAGTAAAGATTTTATAGGAAGATCATCCATATTCTCATTTCGTAAACTCTACGGAGTAATAATACATATAATCATTCTCTGTATTTAGATTATCTCCGGAAATATCCTGTATCGGTAACATACTTAATCCATTTTTACCATAAACCAAAGCCGCTAACCCCTGCTCTGTTCCAAAATCTATCGGACATATATGGTTTATGCTTGTCGCCGATCTTCCATAATATTCCCGATCTTCAACATCATTTAAAATTGGATTTTCTGTTGTGTATTTCGTATAGTTATCTGCCACAATTAGACTTGCAGAAAATTTTTCAAAATTAGGAACAACCACTATCATTCCAGTTTCGGTAGATTCTGTACCATTAAAAGATATTTCTGCAATTTTCTCATGCGATACTCTTTTTCCGGATTGATATTCAGACAAGTAAACAAAAAGGCATTTATAGTTATCCTTTGTCTTATACCGAAACATCATTACCCCATCTGCTCCAGACATCAGTTCCGCAGTTTTCATTTCCGCACTATCCGGCGATACTTCTTCTATGAAATTTCGGGGTTGTCTCATCTTCTTACACGCTATAACAGCGATTACAGTGATAAGTCCTGTCAGAATAATACAAAGTGCTACAATGATTCGTCGCAGAAATTTCTGTTTATTCTTTCCTTCCTTTGACACCTGCAATAGCGTTTCATCAGACTTTTCTCTTACACTATCTTCGCTAATATCTTCACCGGCTAAAAATTCATTGACGCTGATTTCCAATATTTCACACAGTTCCATATATACTGAAACGTCTGGAAGGCAAATTCCACGTTCCCATTTTGAAACAGACTTATCACTCTTCCCGAGCTTATCTGCAAGCTGTCTCTGTGTCAGCCTAGCTCTTTTTCTTTTTTCTGCGATATATCTTCCAATCTTAGCAGTATCCATAGGTCATTCCTCCTTTCATCATGACAATCTTATCTTATCACAGCAAAAGAGTACACCCCTCAAAGGTAGAATTGCCACATTTACTGCCTATATCCAATCACAGCCACAACTTTTCCATTCTCTGCCTCTATGTTTGATAGTCACGATATTATATCTATACGGCTTGTATTTCTGTATTCGCTCGGTGTAACTTTGTATCGTTCCTTAAATACCCGATTGAATGTTCTCTGACTTTCAAATCCGCTATCATAGCATATATTTGTAATGGCATCACTGGTATTTTCCAAGCGATGGCAAGCATAATTTAGTCTTGCATCATTCAGATATTGATTGAAATTACGATGGAATGTTTTGGAGAATGTTCGTGATAAAACATACTTGCTCACTCCCAAATTTCTTGCCATATCATCTAACGAGAAATTCTTTCTAAAATTACCAGACACGTACGATACTGCCTGATAGACAAGATCTTTACTTCCCACATCTCCTTTCTCGACCAGTTTCAGCTTTCCAATGCATCTTGCAATCAAAATCTGCATGTATGCCTGTATAACTGCTATATCCATGTGGTCTGTATCTAAGATGGCATTAATTGCCCGGTATACTTCCGGCTCCACCATTTCTGCCTTTATGATTGGGTAATCCGGTGCCATCGTCTGTATAATATCAGCATATTTCCCAATCGCAAATGGTGGAGAAATAATGTAAACCGCCTTATTCACTCCCGAAGAGAAAACCTGATAATGATGGATAATATCAGGAAATACAAAACCAATATCTCCCTTTTCCATGTGGTATAACTCTTGTCCAACTCCCAGCTCCAGTGTTCCATTTGTCACACATACGATCTCCAATGCATTATGTAAATGCGGAGCAACATGCTTCGATTTTCTTTTTAAAGCTAATATTTCTTCTTTTGTATCAACAAATGATAAATGCATTGGTTACGCCCCCTTTGCAAGATTTGTCTACTTTTTCTTTCGATTTGGCAGGCAATCACATTGTATTTATTCTATAATCAGCTTGTAAATAAGGAAAGGAGGTACGCATTATGAACAAGTTTAAGAATTATATGAACAACCTTTTAGTATTCTACGCTGATTACTTTGAACATGTATATCATGCATAAAATACTAAAAGGACTACTTTGTGAAAACTGAATACCTAGCTTGCAGACCATTTCACAAAAATGAAATGGTCCTTTTTATAAATTATCAATAAATCTATTGAATGCAGCAATTCCATCTGGTGTTCGTTTATAAACGCCTGCATCCTCTAAAACCTTTGTAAAGACAATTCCGATTTCCTTTTGCACGATAGAATGAATATTCTCCGACGTAATGTCATACTTAGGAATCTCTATTATTGTATTCGCCTTCAAAATATACACCTTCTTGCACAAAAAGCATTGCCTTTCTCGAATGTTCAATTAGACAATGCTTTTCATTACATATAAACCTTAATACTCTGTTGCGTCTGTTACTTCATCAGACTTAATTCCCTTTTCAGCTTTCAATTTTTCATTTACAGCTTCCACGTTCATTCTGGAAAGAACAATCATAATTAACACATCAAGGATCAATGGCAACCATAAATACATAAACTGCATCATATCAAGTGCTGACTGCGGCTGTGTTGCATTTGTTCCAACATAACCACTAAGCTCTAATAACCAGCCACATACTGCAGTTCCGATTCCTCCACCAATCTTTACACCCAGTGATGTACAAGAATACATGGTTCCGTCAATTCTCTTTCCCTGTGTCAGATAAGTATACTCTGAACAAGAAGCAATCACTGCGTTCATATCTCCCTGCCATGGGCCCTGTCCAAGTGCTGCAAGGGCTGTAAATGCCAGCATAAGAGGAATACTTCCCATATATCCTGCTACAACAACCAACGCTCTACCAATAACTGCAATGATATATCCTCTGAGATTCAGCTTGTACATACCATTCCACTTGCCAACGAGTGTCGGAGTAAAGATAAGAGCTATAATAAGCGGGATATTCACCGCCCAGGCGAACTGACCAAAAAGATTCTTGTTCTTCAATACCCATGTCATGTAGTAGATACCAGCACCGATCATGGCACTATAAAGCTGCTGTAAAATATATGTTCCACAGATCATCATATAATACTTGTTCTTTACAAGAAGCTTAAATGCCTGAACCAGTCCATACTTTTCTTCATCTCCTTTTACTTCTCCCTCGTTAAGCTCCTCCTCCGGAAGCTCTTTTACGGAGAGCGCTGAGATTGTATTTACAATCAGACCGATAATTGCATAGATGATTGCTACCGTTCTCCATGCTGCTGCATCTCCACCGCAGTAATCAACAAATTTTACGGTTACAGACTGGATCAAAAGGCTTGTAGAAAATGCGAAGATGAAACGATAAGATCCCATCTGCACACGCTCTTTACTGTTCTTCGTAATCAAAGAAGTAAGTGCAGAATACGCAATATTATTTGCTGTATAGAACACACCATTTAACAATGTATATGCAATAAAGAACCATGCATATTTTGCTGTATTTCCCCAGCTTGTAGGAACCGCAAAACAACATACCAGTGTAATCGCACATCCAATGTAGCCGTAAAGCATCCACGGTTTCGCCTTACCCATCTTGCTGTGTGTCTTGTCAATCATCGAGCCAAAGAAAATGTCTGTAAATCCGTCAAACAGTTTGGAAACTGCGATCAACGTACCTACTATACCTGCTGCAAGTCCGACTGAATCCGTCAGATAAATCATCACAAAGGATGTTAAAAATGCATATACTACATTTCCTGCTATATCGCCGGATCCGTATCCGACTTTGTTATACCATTTTAAATACTTTTTTTCTTCCATAGAATCACTCCTCATCTTAATCATGTTTAGAATTTCATGTGTCAAACAGTCTGATGCCTATATTATTCTAAATGCTTTTATTTTGTTCTCTTGTATCCCGAATATCCCCGTATGTCCGGACTTATACGTCGATATTCGGGAAAATACTGTGTCAACGAGTTATATCATTATCCTTTCACATACGGAACCAGTGTAAACCGGAACCGGAATAATCTATCATCAAATCTGTATGCTTCTAACACGTCTGGTCCGCAGCTGTTAGAGCCTATTCCATTCTGTGCATAATCAAGACAGAATACCGTACTGTCCGATTCTATCAATTCATAGTTATGTGCCTTTTCTTCCAGCTCCTCCTGTGTATAGAAGGACGCATTGAATGAAAATGTATCTTCCTCTGCAACGGCAGTGATACCGTACTGGCTGTTGCCAAGCTCCACATAATCGCAGTCGTAGTGACTTCCGTTTTCCTGTGGGCGAATATAGTCCTCATGCATATCGGAAATCTTCAGACGATACAATCCGTGGCTTGCTGCTCTATGCTTGTCCCGGTAGCTTTCCTGCGGTCCCATACCGAAGAACCCTGCATCTGTAAGCTTCTTATCTAAGAACATCCGCACACCAAATCTTGGTAGATCCGGGAACTCCTCATCCTTTTTCACTGCGATATCCGCTCCAATTCTTCCGGCTGCGTCAATCGTCCAAGTGATTGTCACATCCATAATTTTCTGCACGGTTGCTGCCACGACCGAAGCCTGACTTGTCACAGTTACTCCGTGCTTTCCCTGAATCACCTCTGACTTGTATGCTCTTGTATAGGCTTCGTTGTAGTGGGCTTTCTTCCACTCTGCCTTGATATACATATCGTTATCCGTCGGTGCTCTCCAGATGTTCAGTTCCATCGGATGATTCATATATTCTCTGCCTGCAAATGTCAGGCTGTCAAAAAGTGCTGTCCGCTTGTTGACCGTATAGGAGAAATCCCGTCCCTTTATGATGATCTCTGTATCATTTTCCTGTACCTGAATACCCGTATCAGGCACTTCCTTTGTAAGCCAGCCTACTGCCTGCTGATTCTTTGCACCCTTACTGCTTACATCTATCTCGTCAAAGCCTAAGACATACGCCTTGGAAAGAAGCGGAATGTCCTTCTTCAGCTTATAGAACAGCTTCAGATATACCTTTCCATTCTCCGGAATTGAAAGCTTTAAGGTCGTGCTTCCATCACAATGCGGTAATACGGATACTTCAGAAAGCTTCCCCTTTCCGATCACAAGTCCATCCTGTGACAGCTCGTAAGTAATCTCAACATAATCCTTCAAATCATCGAAATCCATATAGTTGTGAAGCACCAGCTCACCGCTTGCTGCATCATACGATACTACTCTTGCCGGTCGGTATACATTCTTGTACTCCAAAAGTCCGGTGTGTATCCTTCTGTCCGGATATACCAGACCATCCATACAGAAGTTGCTGTCATGGATTACTTCGCCATGATCGCCGCCATAGGCATAGATCGTCTTGCCATTTTCGGCTACACCATGGGCGATTGCATGATCGCACCACTCCCATACGAAACCACCGCACATCTTATCCTCTGCCTGTATCATCTGGAAATAATCTTCAAAATCTCCGGGACCATTTCCCATACTGTGGCAGTATTCCACCAGAAGGAATGGTTTGCTGCCATCCTTTTCCAAATATTCCTCTATCTCAGTAAGTGCCGGATACATACGGCTGTATAAGTCCAGATTCTCGTAATCATAGGTTACATCGTAATTGCGGTATCTGGCACTCTCATACTGCGTGATCCGCTCCGAATCGAACTTCTTTGTCCATGCCAGTGCCTTCTCAAAATTGCAGCCATAAGCGCTTTCATTTCCCATAGACCACATCACGATACAGAACCGGTTCTTGTCACGCTCCACCATCAGCTTCACACGGTCAACAATCGCAGCTTCCCATACCGGATCATCTGCTATCTTCTCATTCCAACGCTTAAAGCGGTTGTAATCCGTATCCTCTTTTCGATACAGCATAAATGGTCCGTGTGCTTCGATATCTGCCTCGTCAATCACCATAAATCCATAGCGGTCGCACATTTCATAGAAAAATGGTGCATTTGGATAATGGCTGGAACGAATGGCATTGAAGTTGTGCTGCTTCATCAGGGTAAGGTCTGTCTTGATCTGCTCCATGCTAATTGTAAATCCGGTGACCGGATCGGAGTCATGGCGGTTCACACCACGGAATTTAATCTTCTGTCCATTTAAGTAGATTACCTGATTCTTGATCTCGATCTTGCGGAGTGCTATATGGTCTACGATTACCTCCTGCTCCGTCTCCAGAATAATCGTATACAGATACGGATTCTCTGTATTCCAGAGTGTATAATCTACAATCTCAAAAGTCGATTCTCCACTCTCAGAAATAACACCCTCGGAAACAACTGCTCCATTCTTATCCTCGAGCTTTACCCGAACCTCTGTCGGCTCGTAAAATACTGCTGTAAGATTTATCCTTGCAATGTCTGAATCTAATTGTGTTGTAATGCGATAATCACGGATTCCCTTTTCCGGACGTTTTAAGAGATACACATCACGGAAGATTCCGCTCATACGGAACTTGTCCTGATCTTCAAGGTACGAACCGTCGCACCACTTCATCACAAGCACGGAAATCCGGTTCTCTCCTTCCCGCAATACGTCTGTCACATCAAACTCACTGGTCATGTGGCTCACCTGACTGTAGCCTACATAGGTGCCGTTTAACCATACATAAAAGCAGCTATCCACACCTTCAAAGTTAAGATATGCCTTTGGTGCTGCAGCATCCTTTGCATAGTCAAAGGTATGCACATAAGCTCCACATGGAATATCCTGTGGCACATATGGCGGATCAAACGGAAATGGATAACGGATATTTGTGTATTGGTGTGTATCATAACCTGCCATCTGCCATACACTCGGAACTTTGATCTCGTCAAAGCCCTCAACCGAATAACCATCCTCATAAAAGGCATCCTTCATATCATAGATGCTGTCAAAATACTGAAACTTCCATGTACCATTCAAAAGCTGCATTCTGTCTGACAGCTCTCTGTGCTCTACCAGGTCATCCATCCGCTTGGAAGCCGGCATGTAATAAGCTCTCGCCGGCATCGTATTGTCATGTAATACACTTAAGTCCTCATAGTAACGTGGCACGATCATAAATAATCCTCCTTCATTCATACAGTTTATACACTTTTTTGTTGCTTGTAACCCTGCTAACAGTTTTCTCCTTACTGTCTGCTTTTTTTCTTTCTCGCTTTTGTTAGATTTATATTACCTTAATCCATTTCTTATGTCTATAAACTAGAATGGACAAAATATGCACAAAATGATACAATAATCCCATCAAGCAGAAAAGTGGACGAACTGCTTGCAACATCGGACACTTTTCTATTTGATGGGTAAACAGTCATAAGCACGCAGGACGATAGTCCGGAGTGCGCATGGCTGGCACGATTTCGAGAGTTCGAAGAACGAAGAAATCGTGATTATTGTATCGAGTGAAAGGAGTGCTGCCCTATGTACATGAACACCAGTTATTTGAAACATTCACATATGGATTTTAAGGATAAAAGCCGACCACTGATTGTCGGTAGCTGCGGAATCTATCGTTTGTCTGAGCACCCCAAGATGCCAACCTATCGCCCAAGAGGACGTGTTGATTTTCAGATTATATATATTGCAGCCGGATGCGGACATTTTCATTTTGATACTGTTGATAACGAAACAATTGTTCCCGCTGGTAACATTGTCATATTCCGTCCAAAAGAGCTTCAGAAATATGAATACTATGGGAAAGATAAGACAGAAGTCTACTGGATTCATTTTACTGGAAGTGATGTAAAAAATATCCTAAGAAAATATGGTTTCCCAGATAACGAGAGAATATTCCCGGTTGGTACATCCATGGAATATGAGCGTGTATTTAAGAGAATTATTATAGAATTACAACGTTGTCAGGATAACTACGAAGAAATGCTCACATTATTGCTCCGTCATCTTCTGATCATATTCCAACGTGAGCTTACCAGAGAGCAAGTTTTAAAAAATGAATATCTCGACCACGAGATGGATACCGCCATGACATATTTTAACGAAAATTATAACCGTGATATCAATATAGAAGAATATGCGACATCCAAGGGGATGAGCGTCAGTTGGTTCATACGAAGCTTCAAGAAGTTCACGGGTTCTACTCCTATGCAGTTTATTGTTGCGCTCCGTGTCAACAACGCACAGGTCTTGCTTGAGACAACCAACTATTCCATCAATGAAATATCTAAGATTGTAGGCTACGATAACCAGCTCTATTTCAGCCGATTATTTCATAAGCTGAAGGGATTTTCTCCGAGGGAATATCGGAAAACCAGAAAGTCGGAAATATAAAACTAAAGCCAGGAAAAAGTCACGCATATAATGCATATTCTGTATCATTTCATTCATTGTTTCGTATGTAATATCCATCTATAATAGGAATAACTACTATTATGGAGCTGTTGGTTCTGTAGGCATGATAAGTTTCTTATTTTTCTCATTATGTACGGGACTTTCCTCCGGCATAGGCGTAATCGTTTCTAACTGTTTTGGTGCAAAAAAGAAGAAGAAGTGAAAACTGCGATTGCTAACTCCATATATGTGATGAGTGGAGGGTACGGACAAAATTCTGGACTACTATAGGGCTTCGAAAGGAGCCTTTTTATGTATTCAAAAGAACAAAAGGATATTGCACTACGGATATATCATCAAACAGAGTCTGTAACTGAAACTATTAGGATTAACTATTTTTTTAACGATGCGTAAGTATTGAAAGGTTGATAATCACCGCCATAGAGATTGCAATGTTGTAGAATATACCAACTTCTAAAACCAGCTAAAATTCCAAAACCAGATACATTATCGACATATTTATTTTCTTCTATATCAGCACTATCTAACCCATATTCATGCACCGGCAGACGACAGGTGGCAGGTAAGGTATCTATAAAAATCTGTATTTATTTAAATGATTCTGCCACCCATCGAAAACTTTCTTCGTCTCCCAGTTTAAATGCCATTGTCTCCCCTGGTGGCGCAAGAGAACTTTTTTCATGAATCAATACCCTTGTGATTGGATCTTTTCTTACTTTCCCGATGAAAATCAACTCTCTCTGTGTCTCTGCATCTGTCCAGCTATTTTCTTTCTACTCTTTCCAGATCAATCCCGCAGACAGGTTTCTGAACTAACCAGCTACTGATTTTTTA
>ENA-UOJO01005019-UOJO01005019.1-human-gut-metagenome-genome-assembly--contig:-P57-NODE-5019-length-10873-cov-4.344981_pt1 | contig 10873 bp, 7 predicted proteins | sample MGYA00242351_ERZ723898 | MGnify/ENA metagenome assembly ERZ723898 | reverse complement strand
GACAGGCATCGACTCCCGAATATATTCTTAATCATATTCTCAGAAAAAACGGAATCGAACCTGGTCAGGATATTCAGATAGAATATCTCGCGGAACACAGCGAACTTGCTACAAAGCTTGCATCGGGTGATGCGGTAATAGGCATGCTTCCAGAACCGAATGTTACGGCGGCGCTGAGCAAAGGCGGCGAAGGATTGCGTATAGCTCTTGACCTTACCGAAGAATGGGGAAAAATTGCAGTCGATGAAAGCAGTCTGCTTCAGGGATGTATTGCTGTCAGACGCGAATTTGCAGAGAAGTATCCGGATGCTGTAGAGGACTTTTTGAATGATTACAGAAAGTCGGTGGGATATATTACGTCGGGTGCAGAAGACGTTCCGGAGATCATTTTCTCTCAGGGAATAGTTCCGTCGGCGGAAGTAGCAGAAAAGGCGCTTTCTAACTGTAATATTTGTTTTATTGACGGAAACGATATGAAACAACAGCTTTCCGGCTTTCTCCGTGTGCTTTACGACGCGGATCCGAAATCGGTCGGAGGCGCACTTCCGGGAGACGATTTTTACTACGGAACCGAAGCCGGCTGATTTTTAATAACGGCGGATAGTTCCGCGCGAGGTTTTGAATTATGCTCGGAAAAATTAAAGCAGGCAAAAGCCGTAACGGAAAAAGAAGTGTTTTTACTGCGTTTGCGGTACGGATCGGTGCGCTTATATTTTGGATAGCGGTATGGCAGGCTGCAAGTATGGCGGTGAATTCGGAGGTGCTGCTTCCGTCTCCGCATGCCGTTCTGCGCAGCTTTGCTGCGCTTGTCCGGACGGAGGAATTCTGGCTTTCCGCGCTTTCGTCGCTGAAAAGGATAATGCTCGGATATATATGTGCGGTTGCCTCTGGGATTGTTGCAGCCTTGGCGATATGCCGTAGCCGTGTGCTTTCTGCGATAGTTACGCCGTTGCTTAATGTAATTACGGCAACTCCGGTTGCTTCCTTTATAATTCTTGCGCTTGTGTGGATAGGACGCGAAAGCGTTCCTGCGTTTATATCATTTCTTATTGTATTTCCGGTTATGACATCGCATGTCAGTTCGGGAATACGCTCAGTTGATCCTGCACTTCGTGAAATGTGCAGAGCTTACGGATTTTCTTCTGCATGCAGATTGTTTTTGCTTTACTTGCCGTCGGCTCTTCCTCAGATCGCATCGGGTATGGCTGTATCACTCGGACTTTCATGGAAATCGGGAATTGCCTCAGAGGTTCTCAGCATTCCGAAACGTTCGATCGGACGTCATGTTTACGAATCGAAACTCTATCTTGAAACTTCCGAGCTTTTTGCATGGACAGTGACGGTTATTATTCTGAGTATGCTTATAGAGAAATTACTCGGATATATTCTGCTCAGTATCTCATCAAAGCGTAAGAAACAAAAATATTTTTTATTTGATGCTTATCCGAAGTCCGAAGTTACATCCTGCATTATGAAGAGCGATATAACCGTTACCGGACTTTTTAAAGCGTTCGGTGAACGTGAAATACTTGGCGGCCTGACATTTACTGTTCCTGCACATAGGATTACGGCAATCAGTGGACCTTCGGGATGCGGAAAAACTACCGTGCTTCGGATACTGTGCGGACTTGAAAAGCCCGACAGCGGATATTTCTCCGGATATTCGCCGGAGGATTGCGCTCCTGTATTTCAGGAGCCGAGACTGTTGCCGCGTTCGAGTATTATCGAAAATGTCGCATATGCATCTCCCAAGTTCAGACTCACAGACAGAAAAGAAGCGCTTTCTCAGGCTCATGACGTGCTTGCCGCGCTTGGAATAGACGAAGCTGCACAACTGCTTTTTCCCTCCGAAATATCGGGAGGCATGTGTCAGCGGGCTGCTATTGCTAGGGCGCTTGTTTCACGCCGGCCGTTTTTGCTGCTTGACGAGCCTTTTCGCGGACTTGATAATGAGTTGAAAAAACATATTATTTCGGAGGTTTGCAGGCGTTCGGATACAGTGCTTTTGATAACACACGATATCAGAGAAGCTGAGGATATGAATGCCCGGATTCTTTATTGGAATTCGATCGAGCGCGGGAAATGATATATACTTAAATAAGAAATGTATAAGTCAATTCTTTTGATTCGAAAAGTATTGACTTATACATTTTTAGTTTTTATGGCTGTGATATAAAACTTTTATCTGACGGACGCTTTGCCTGAAAGTACGTTTTTGTAATCGCTGTAATTTTTCTTCAGCAGTTCGGGTGTATCAAGCTCGTACGGACATTTCTTTTTGCATGCACCGCAGCCAGTGCATTTTTCTGTCTTTTTCATTTCTTGCTGCCAGTAGTCGGAAAGCCATGCTTCGGAAGGCGCGCGTCTGAGCATCAGTGACATCCTTGCACACTGATTTATCATGATCCCCTGAGGGCAGGGCATGCAGTATCCGCAGCCACGGCAGAAATCAAGACCGAGTTCTTTTTTGTCCTGTTCTATAACACCGAGAAGCGTGCTGTTAAGTACGGGAGGTGTATCCATATAGGAAAGCCACTGTTCAAGCTCTGAATATTTCTGTATTCCCCATATCGGAACAGTATTTTCAAACTGAGACATGTATGCAAACGCAGCCTGTGAGTTGGTTATGAGTCCGCCTGCGAGTGCTTTCATAGCGATAAAACCCATATTTTTATTTATACATTTTCGGACGAGATCGGTTTCGCGCTCTCCGGACAGATAGCTGAGGGGGAATTGCAGCGTTTCATAAAGTCCGGATTCGATACATTCTTCGGCAACTCCGATTTTGTGTGAGGTTATTCCGATGTGACGTATCATTCCCTGACGCTTGAAATCCTCCATCTGTTCATACATTCCTGTTCCGTCTCCGGGAGCGTAGCACCGTGATGACTGATGAAACTGGTATATGTCTATGTAATCGGTTTTCAGCATTGACAGAGACGTTTCAAGCTGTTTTTTCATTTCCTCCGGATCGGAGGCTGCAGTTTTGGTTGCGATAAATATATTTTTCCGGACGTCTGAGAGGGCGTATCCGACTTTTTCTTCACTGTCGGAATAAGCGCGCGCCGTGTCGAAAAATGTCATTCCGCCGTCGTATGCTCCGCGTAGTATTCTGGCTGCCGTATCTTTGTCATCGCGCTGTATCGGGAGCGCTCCGAATGCATTCTGCGGAACGGTTATTCCGGTGCTTCCGAGTGTTATCTGCTTCATAATGCATCATATCCTTTTCATTCAGAGTATTTTTTATAATTTTAACACAACCTGTGCAGCAAGTCAATAAATATGGCGGCTATAATATAATATTGAAAATAACCGTTTGATTCCGACGTCATTTTGCCTTAAATAAACCGTTTGCTGATATGCTTAGGTGTCGTAAATGTCGAAACTTGGAATGAGTCAAAAAAAATCGGAAACTGCTATTGACAAACTGCGGAACTTATGATACAATTACGAAAATTGATCTTTAAGACGATACAGAGAGATCGGCAAGATTAAGTAATAGCGGAAGCGGTGCGGTATATCTGTGCCGATTTTCTGTGTACTCTGCTTGCCGTACAGGCAGGCTTTTTTTGAGAAAAGCCTTATAAAACAAGGGAGGATTAAAAATGGCTGAATTCAAAATAATTGAAGTTTCATCATTTCCCGAGTTCCGCCCCTCTGAGCAGGAGCTTTCCTCTTATTTTTCCGCTACCCAAAAATATAATTCGTCACAGCTTACTGTTTTTCCCGGTTTTTGCGATGTGCATGTGCATCTTCGTGAGCCGGGATTTTCTTATAAAGAAACGGTGCGTTCTGGAACTGCGGCGGCTGCCCGCGGGGGATATACTGCGGTATGCTCCATGCCTAACTTAAATCCGGTTCCCGACGATGCACAGAGCCTTGCGGTGCAGACAGAACTGATAGACCGTGACGCACTGATACGCGTATATCCGTACGGAGCAATAACAAAAGGACAGCGCGGCGAGATCATTTCGGATATGGAGAATATGAGCGGGAATGTGATCGCATTTTCAGACGACGGCAGAGGCGTTCAGTCACGTGAACTGATGCGGGAAGCTATGCTCCGTGCAAAATCGCTTGGCCGTATGATAGTTGCGCACTGCGAGGATAATTCACTGCTTCACGGCGGATATATACACGACGGAAGCTATGCGAGATTGCACGGACACCGCGGAATATGCAGCGAGAGCGAGTGGGGACCGATAGCCCGTGATATAGAGCTTGCGAAGGAGATCGGCTGCGCATATCATGTCTGCCATATATCGTGCGCGGAAAGCGTAGCGCTGATAAGACAGGCAAAGGCAGACGGCGTTGATATAAGCTGCGAGACAGCTCCGCATTACCTGCTTCTTGATGAAAACGACCTTCAGGAGGACGGACGGTTCAAGATGAATCCGCCGCTGCGTTCGCGCAGGGACAGAGAGGCTCTGCTTGAGGGTATTGCAGACGGTACCGTTGATATGATCGCGACCGACCATGCTCCGCACTCGGTTGCTGAAAAAGCAAGAGGACTTGAGAAAAGTGCGTTCGGGATAGTCGGTATCGAGACCGCATTTCCGATGCTGTATACTGAACTTGTGTGCAAGGGTGTAATGACGCTCGAAAGGCTTATCGAGTTGCTTGCGGTAAATCCCCGCAAGCGTTTCGGAATTCCTTTGGACGGTGATTTTACCGTATGGGATCTCGGATGTGTTACAAAGGTCGATCCGGACAGCTTTCTTTCGATGGGGCGTTCAACGCCGTTCGAGGGAGCAAAAATTACAGGCGAATGTGTTCTGACCGTTTCGGACGGCAGAAATTCATATATAAAGCAATAAGAAGATAAGAATAGATGGGAGAACAGGAAAATGGCAAAAAGAACAGATATTAAAAAGGTACTTATAATAGGATCCGGTCCTATCGTTATCGGACAGGCAGCTGAATTTGACTATGCCGGCACTCAGGCATGTCTTGCACTCAAAGAGGAGGGTTACGAGGTCGTACTCGTTAACTCAAACCCTGCAACGATAATGACGGATACGTCGATCGCCGACAAGGTCTATATGGAGCCGCTTACGCTTGAATACATAGCAAAGATCCTTCGCTATGAGCGTCCGGACGCTATTGTTCCGGGAATCGGCGGCCAGACCGGTCTTAATATGGCTATGCAGCTTGAAAAGAAGGGTATTCTCAAGGAGTGCGGAGTTGAGCTTCTCGGAACGAGCAGCCGCAGCATCGAGCGCGCTGAGGACCGTGAGCTTTTCAAAGAGCTTTGCGAGTCTATAGGCGAGCCTGTTATACCGTCTGAGATCACATATGATATCGAAGAGGCAAAGAAGGCTGCTGATAAGATAGGATATCCTGTCGTTCTCCGTCCTGCATTCACACTCGGCGGAACAGGCGGCGGATTTGCAAATAATGAAGCTGAGCTTGTCGAGATCGGCATGAACGCATTCAAGCTTTCTCCCGTTCATCAGGTCCTTATCGAGAAGAGCGTAAAGGGATACAAGGAGATTGAGTTCGAGGTAATGCGCGATTCCAATGACCACGCTATAACGATATGCGGCATGGAAAACGTTGATCCGGTCGGAGTCCATACAGGAGACTCTATCGTTGTTGCTCCGATCCTTTCGCTGAACGATCATGACCTTAAGATGCTCAATGACAGTGCCATAAAGATAATCAGAGAGCTGAAGATCGAAGGCGGCTGTAACGTACAGTTCGCACTCAATCCAAATTCAAGCGAATACTTCCTTATCGAGGTAAACCCGCGTGTTTCCCGTTCGTCTGCGCTTGCTTCCAAAGCGAGCGGTTATCCGATCGCAAGAGTAACTGCTAAGATCGCGCTCGGAATGCCTCTCGAGGATATTCCGGTTGCCGGAGGAACTGCTGCTATCGAGCCGAGCCTTGACTATATTGTTGCGAAATTCCCGCGCTTCCCGTTCGATAAGTTCACCGCAGCTCCGAATACGCTCGGAACGCAGATGAAGGCTACCGGTGAGGTCATGGGTATCGGTTCTAATCTTTCCGAATGCTTCCTTAAGTCGGTTCGTTCGCTCGAAACAGGAGTCTGCCACCTGCATCTTGCAAAGTTTGATTCTATGAGCAATGATGAAATCCTTTCATATATCGGTGAATTCAAGGACGACAATATCTATGCTGTAACCGAGCTTATACGCCGCGGAGTATCGATCGAAAAGCTTCATGAGGTCACAATGATCACAGAGCTTTTCCTTGAGTGCATAAAGAGCATCGTAGACATGGAAAACGAGCTTTCGGCAAACAAAGGTTCAGTCGATGTTCTCGGAAGAGCAAAGAAAATGGGCTTTTCGGATAAGTTTATTGCAAGACTTTGGAACGAAGATGAGATAAACATTTACTCTTTGCGTAAACAAAATGGTATCGTGCCGATCTTTAAAATGGTCGATACACTTCATACCGGAAAGTATATCGCATATCTGTACTCATCATATACCGGAGAGAATGCATCGAGACTTACAGACAAAAAGAAGATCGTTGTTCTCGGCGCAGGTCCTATCCGTATCGGTCAGGGAGTTGAATTTGACTATTCGACAGTTCACGCTGTCCAGACGATCAAGCGCTCCGGATATGAGGCAATAATTATAAATAATAACCCTGAGACGGTTTCGACAGACTATACAACCGCTGATAAACTCTATTTTGAGCCGCTCACGCCTGAAGATGTTATGGCAATTCTCGACTTTGAACAGCCTGAGGGAGTTATCGCGTCGCTCGGCGGACAGACTGCAATAAATCTTGCAGAACCGCTTATGAAGCGCGGCGTAAAGATCATCGGAACCGACTGCGACGCTATCGAGCGTGCCGAAAACCGCGACAGCTTTGAAAAGGTGCTTGTATCGCTCGGAATACCGCAGCCTAAGGGACGCGCGGTTACAAATATTGAGGACGGTGTAAAAGCTGCAGAGGAGATAGGATATCCCGTTCTTGTACGTCCGAGCTTCGTCCTCGGAGGAAGAGCGATGGAGATCGTTGCGAACGAGCCTCAGCTCCGCCGTTATCTTAAGACCGCTGTTGAGATCGACACGGACAAGCCTGTACTTGTCGACAAGTATATTCAGGGTAAAGAGGTCGAGGTCGATGCGATCTGTGACGGAAGAAACGTATTTGTTCCCGGAATTATGGAGCTTGTAGAGCGCACCGGTATTCACTCCGGAGACTCTATCAGCGTTTACCCGACATTCAGTATTTCGGACAAGGTAAAGGGTACTATCCTTACATACGCTAAAAAGCTCGGACTCGGTATCGGAATCATAGGTCTTTACAACATCCAGTTTATTGTAGATGAAAATGACAACGTATATATAATCGAGGTAAATCCGAGATCGTCGAGAACCGTTCCCTTCCTTTCAAAATCTACAGGCTACAGCCTTGCTGATATTGCGACAGAGGTAATTCTCGGAAAGAGCCTTAAGGAGCAGGGTATCTTCGATATATATCCCGAGGAAAAGAAGCGCTATTATGTAAAGGTTCCGGTATTCTCTTTCAACAAGATAAAAGGGCTTGACGCATATCTTTCTCCCGAGATGAAATCTACCGGAGAGGCGATCGGTTATGACGATAAGCTTCACCGCGCTATGTTCAAGGCACTCACTGCTTCGGGCATGAATCTTCAGAATTACGGAACGATTCTTGTTACGCTCGCTGACGAGGACAAGGAAGAGGCGCTTCCGCTCGTCAAGAGATTCTATGATATGGGCTTTAATATAGAGGCTACTATCGGAACTGCCAATTTCCTGAAAGAGAACGGAATACGCACAAGAGTGCGCGGAAAGATCAGTGAGGGAAGCGAAGAGATTCTCGATTCGATTCGCTCCGGATACGTAAGCTATGTTATCAATACCCGTGCGATACTTTCGGGCATTCATTATGACGACGGTGTTGCAATCAGACGCTGTGCCACCGAAAACAATGTAACTATGTTTACATCGCTTGACACCGTGCGCGTACTTCTTGACGTTCTTGAGGAGACAACTCTGACGATATCGACGATCGACGCATAAAAAATAAGAATACGGAAAATACTTTTCACAGCGCAAAGTGATATCTCTGCGCTGTGAAAAGTCGGAAGAAAGGGCAGACATAATGAAGCAAGGATTATTCACTATAACGGAAAATATCCCTCTCACCGGATCCGTATACAAAATGCGACTTTCGGGGGACACCGGAGCGATAACCGCGCCGGGACAGTTCATAAACATTAAACTTGACGGCGCGTTTCTCCGCCGTCCCATCTCGGTTTACGACAAAGACAGCGATTCTGTAACGATAATATACAAGGTAGTCGGACGGGGTACCGGAATGATGAGCCGGATGAAACAGGGAGATACGCTCGATATACTGACAGGACTCGGAAACGGATACGATACTTCGGTATCCGGAGACAGACCTCTGCTTATCGGCGGCGGCGTCGGCGTTCCCCCTCTTTATATGCTTGCGAAAAAGCTTATCGGAGAGGGTAAAAAGGTATCTGCGGTTCTCGGTTTCAATACTGCCGACGAGGTGTTCGGCGAGAGCGAATTCCGCGCGCTCGGAGTAAATGTTACCGTAACGACTGCCGACGGTTCCTACGGTACCCGCGGATTTGTTACCGATGCGCTTCCGGACGGATATACCTATTTTTACACATGCGGACCGGAACCGATGCTTAAATCGGTGTACAAAACTGCGAAAACGGACGGTCAGTTCAGTTTTGAAGAGCGTATGGGGTGCGGCTTCGGTGCTTGTATGGGCTGTTCGTGCAAGACCGTCACAGGCTATAAGAGAATTTGCAGGGAAGGACCGGTACTGCGTAAGGAGGAGATCTTATGGGAAAAATGAATGTTGATCTTTGCGGCATTACGCTGGATAATCCGGTTATTCCCGCTTCGGGAACGTTTGGCTACGGATACGAATTTGCCGAGCTGTACGACATAAATATTCTCGGAACATTTTCTTTCAAGGGTACTACAAAGGATCCGCGGTTCGGAAATCCGACTCCGCGTATAGCGGAATGTCCCGACGGAATTATAAATGCTGTAGGACTTCAGAATCCTGGCGTTGAAAAGGTAATATCCGAGGAGCTTCCGAAGCTGAAAAAATGCTTTTCAAAAAAAGTCATAGCGAATGTAAGCGGCTTTTCGGTTGATGAATATGTCTACACCTGTCAAAGGCTTGACGCAGAGGAGCAGGTGGGTTGGCTTGAAGTCAATATAAGCTGCCCGAATGTACACGGCGGGGGAATGAGCTTCGGTACAGAGCCTTCGGCGGCAGCTGCGGTTACGGCGGCTGTTAAAAAGGTCACTACGAAGCCTGTGTTTATGAAGCTTTCACCGAATGTAACGGATATAGTTTCTATCGCAAAGGCGTGCGAGGAAGCCGGAGCGGACGGAATAAGCCTTATCAATACGCTTTTTGGAATGCGGATCGATCTGCGTACAAAAAAGCCTGTTATCGCCAACAAGATGGGCGGTTTTTCCGGTCATGCTATATTCCCGGTCGCACTTCGTATGGTATATCAGGTATCGGAAGCTGTTGATATTCCGGTCATAGGAATAGGCGGCGTATCATCTGCCGAAGAAGTTATTGAGATGATGCTTGCCGGAGCTTCGGCTGTAGAGATCGGCGCGGCAAATCTCATAGAACCGTATGCTTGCCGAAATATAATAAACGATCTTCCTGCCGTTATGGAACGGTACGGTATTGAAAATCTTTCGGAGATAATCGGAAAGGCAAGAGCCTGACCGTGTAAACAGAGTGTGACGAGTGCGTCCGCAGCTTGTTTTGGTTACGGAATAAGCTGCGATGCACCGCTTACCGTTTTGCCGGCGACGGCTGCATATAAAACAGTCGCAGAAAGGAAACAATCAATGGGAAAAGATGTTATTGTAGCATGTGATTTTGCGTCAGCTGATCAGGTCTTCGGATTTCTCGATCTTTTTACAGACGAAAAGCCGTTTGTTAAGATCGGAATGGAGCTGTTCTATTCTGAGGGACCGCAGATCGTGAGGGAGATCAAGTGCAGAGGACACAAAATATTTCTTGATCTGAAACTTCATGACATTCCGAATACTGTAAAAAAATCTATGGCAGTGCTGTCGTCTCTTGATGTGGATATATGTAATCTTCATGCGGCAGGAACGGTTCATATGATGCAGGCTGCACTCGAAGGACTTACGAGACCTGACGGAACAAGACCGCTTCTCATAGCGGTGACACAGCTTACATCTACAGATCAGGAGAGTATGGAGAAGGATCTGCTTATAAAAGAACCGATCGACAAGGTCGTAATGCACTATGCGCATAACGCAAAGCTTGCAGGACTTGACGGAGTTGTATGCTCGCCGCTTGAGGCGGAAAAGGTACACAGAGTATGCGGTCCGGACTTTCTTACGGTTACCCCCGGAGTTCGTTTTGCCGACGGTGATGTCGGAGATCAGAAGCGTGTTATGACGCCTGCCGAAGCTAAAAAAATCGGATCGGATTACATAGTAGTCGGAAGACCGATCACAGCCGCTGCCGATCCTGTTGGTGCATACAGCCGCTGCGTAAATGAATTTGTTGACTGAAAACGGGAGGGGATATAAAAATGGAAAGCTATAAAAGAGAATTTATAGGGTTTCTCGAGAGCGCGGGCGTTCTGAAATTCGGTGACTTTACCGCAAAGAGCGGACGGAAGATACCGTATTTTATCAACGTAGGCGACATAAAGACGGGTGATCAGATCAGAAAGCTCGGAGAATTTTATGCAAAAGCGTACAAGGAACACATCGGCGAGAAAAAGACGGTGTTGTTCGGACCTGCATATAAGGGCATACCGATAGCGGTCTCCGTGGCGTCGGCACTCTCGGCGGACGGACTTGTCGTTCCGTTTTTC
>ENA-UOJO01005015-UOJO01005015.1-human-gut-metagenome-genome-assembly--contig:-P57-NODE-5015-length-10894-cov-4.379371_pt1 | contig 10894 bp, 10 predicted proteins | sample MGYA00242351_ERZ723898 | MGnify/ENA metagenome assembly ERZ723898 | reverse complement strand
GGTATGATTTTGGAACGTTTGCATTTGATGCGTTCTATTTTTAGTAATTTGAGAAAATGCATTTGATGACCTCCTATTCATAGTGGATATTGGCGGATGTCCATAGGCCGGCAGCCAGAAACAGCAGGGTTTCAACGATAGCAATCGCTATCACAGATACATCTGGCCTGGTGCTCATGGAAACGGCAGGTTTTAACATAATGACAAATGGGTCTGCAAGAAACAGGCCGATTTTCGGTACGCCAAGGGCCATGCCGCTTAAGAATCCTGCAACACCTATACCAAGGGATATCCACATGTTTTCAAAGCGGGAGGCAATGAAAAGCATGAAGGATAATACAGGCATTGCAGTGATAAAGGCGTAGAGAGCAAAGCGGATCAGGGTGTGAAGCTCAAAGGAGCCCCGGGGCAAATTGGTGATACCGATTTTGGTCAGTGCCAGATCCTGAAGGGTGATGGCGATTGAAAGCAACACAGTCAGAATCAAAAATTTACACAGATACATGGCGGGAACATGTATAGGTAGCACATACATTTTTTTTACGGCGTTTCCTTTGAATTCTATGTTGTAGATCATACAGGCGGCAACGATGATGCCAAACAGATTCAGCGTCATGATCATACCGTAAAGCTGCGTCAGCAAAATGGTCATAGGTGCCAGGGGTAGACTTAATAGGGTATCTTTTCGGACAATGAAATTGAGTAAAGCATATGCACCGCCTAAAAGACCTAGGGTGGGCATAAGCAAAATGATACCGGTTCTTTTTTCTTTCTTAAGTTCGATGATCAGTGTTTTCATAGCTTTGCCCTCTGCTTTCTGCTTAGATTGTCCTGCTCGATCATGGCCAGGAATATGTCTTCAAGATGATCTGCCGAGAAGCCGCGCTGCAGGGCATAATGTCGAAGTTCGTCCAATTCGCCTTCGAATAACAGCCGTCCGTGGTTGAGAATACCGATATCATCTGCCATTAATTCAATTTCCGACAACATATGGGAGGAAATAAGAACGGTACAGTCATAAAGTGCAGGCAGAGATTTTATCAGATTGCGGATTTCATGAATGCCGGAAGGGTCAAGGCCGTTGGTGGGTTCATCCAGAATCAGATTGGGCGGACGGCCAAGAAGTGCTTCTGCAAGGCCTAATCGCTGCTTCATGCCAAGGGAATATTTTTTTGCAAGACGGTTTTCAAACTCTGTCAGTCCAACAAGGGCCAATGCGTCATCCACCGCATGTTTCGGTAAATCCAGAATACGGCGGATAATGTCAAGATTTTCTCGGCCGGTCAGATTGGCATAGAAGGAGGGCGCTTCGATCAATGAACCGATTCCTTTTAAAATTTCAAGACGGTCATCGGGAAAATGTTTGCCGTTGATGGTGAAACTGCCCTTTGTGGGGGCGGTCAGCCCAAGCAGCATTTTCATGGTGGTGGATTTACCGGCGCCGTTGGGACCGAGAAAACCATAGATTCTTCCCTTTTGGATGTGCAGGGAGACATCGTTGACAGCTGTAAAGGATTTGTACTTTTTGGTTAAATGGCAGGTTGTGATCATATTGTTCATATCTGTAACTCCTTTCTTTTTTTTAGCATACCGGATCTGCCTTGCATCAGCATTGCCGCAGCCTTACATTTGCCTTACATTTTGGCGGCAAGCAAAAAATCCCGGAATTCTATGATAGAATAAGAAAAAAAGGAGAAGGGAGAATAGGAATATGAGTGATAATTACCTTTTGCATAAACGAATTCTGGTTGTTGATGATGAGCAGGCGCTTTTGGATATGATTTGTTCTATTCTGCAAGCGTATGGATTTCAAAATACAACAACTGCGAAAAGTGTCAGGGAAGCATTGATGGAGGCAAAAAAGTGTCCGCCGGAACTGGCGATATTGGATGTGATGCTTCCTGATGGGAATGGGTTTGATCTGATGACACAGTTAAAGAAAAAAGGAGATTATCCGGTTTTATTTTTGACAGCCAGGGGAGAAGATGAGGACAAGTTTCGAGGTTTCGGTCTGGGAGCCGATGATTATATGGTCAAACCGTTTTTGCCCAAAGAATTGCTATTTCGTATCATGGCCATTTTGAGAAGATGTTATAAAGATGAAAATCCTCTGGTGCAGTTGCAAAACAGTCAGATTGATTTTGCCCGGGCGGAAGTGATTAAAAGTGGTATGCTTATTCCTTTGACTGCAAAGGAACATAGGCTGCTGTGGGCATTGTACCGCAATGCAGGCTGCATTGTTACAATTGATGCTTTGTGTGAGGCTGTATGGGGTGATAATCCTTTTGGCTATGAAAATTCTTTAATGGCACATATACGCCGTATCAGAGAAAAAATAGAACAAAATCCGTCACAGCCTGTTTCGTTGGTGACCATTAAAGGATTGGGCTATAAACTCAATGTGGAGGGCAGATAACATGAAAAGTGCTGCGAAACTGATACGGCGTTTTGTGAGCATTCTGCTTTTGAGTGCAGTACTGCTTGTTATCATTAATGTGGCTGTCTATGCGGTATTGGTGTCAGAAAAAGGGCCCACGGAAACAACTTCTCCGTATGATATCGCAGAAAAAGCCGGGGAGGCATTGCAGGTCTTGCCGGATGGCACATACTGTCTTTCGGAAGAGGTATCTTCTGAATTAGAAGAAAAAAATATATGGGCGATTTTTATCGGCAATGATACCTTGCAGATCGAATGGAAAAGTCATAATGTACCCGAGATGATTCCGAATCATTACAGTTTATCTGACATTGCAGCTTTAAGCGTTGGCTATCTCAAGGGGTATCCCACCTATGTGGGGAACAATGAAAACGGGATTGTGGTATTGGGATTCTCAAAGGACAGCTTTTGGAAGCACATGAGCGCCAGTTGGGAATACAGTCTGATTCGTGATTTGCCGTATATATTTTTGAAAATACTTCTGATTAATCTGGTACTGATACTTGCCATTTATATGTTGGTGAATGGTAAGCTTTTGAAGTCGGTCCAACCTATGATCAAAGGTATTCAGAATTTATCAGCTGGTGAGCCTGTACATATTCCGGAGACGGGGGTGCTTTCAGAAATCTGCACGAATATTAATCGTGCTTCGGATATTTTGCAGAAGCAGCAGGAGCAGCTGAGAAAAAAAGAAAGGGCAAGGGCCAACTGGATCGCCGGTGTTTCACATGACATCCGGACGCCGCTGTCTGTGGTGATGGGGTATGCCGGACAGCTGGAAAATTCACATCATCTTTCAGAGGATGAACGTAAAAAAGCTGCTGCGATTGTGAAGCAGAGCGCACGGATAAAAAATCTCATCAATGATCTGAATCTTGCTTCAAAACTGGAATATCATATGCAGCCGTTAATGAAAAAGCGGGAGAATGCCGTTGCCATCGTCCGTCAGGTGGTGGTGGATTTTATGAATATGGCCGTGGATGACAGATTTCTTATTGAATGGAAAACGGATGCTGCATTGCAGGTATGTGAAATAGAGGCGGACAGGGAATTGCTGAAACGTGCCGTTGCCAATTTGCTGCAAAACAGCATGGTTCATAACGAGAACGGGTGTCAAATTGATGTGTCTGTTGAGGCAAAAGACGGCAGCTGCATGATTTGCGTGGATGATAACGGAGAGGGTGTTTCTGATGAACAGATTGAAAAGCTTAACCATGTGCCTCATTACATGGTCTGTGACACGAATGTGGATGGACAACAGCACGGATTGGGACTTTTGATCGTTAGGCAGATCATAGAGGGACATGGCGGAGCAATGACAATCTCCCGCGGAATCTACGGAGGCTTTCAGGTGACACTGACAATTCCATGTGAAAAAATCACACATTTATCATAAATTTTTGATATACTATAAATAGAAGTATGAGAATGGAGAAAAATGCCCAAGAGGGATGTGAGGTAGAGCATATATGGAAAGTTTGAAGATTTTAGTGGTAGATGATGAAAGCAGAATGAGGAAGCTTGTGAAGGACTTTTTGACGAAGAAAGGATTTACTGTTATTGAGGCCGGAGACGGCGAGGAAGCGGTGGACAAGTTCTTTGAAGTGAAGGATATTGCACTGATCATTCTGGATGTGATGATGCCAAAGATGGATGGCTGGCAGGTATGCCGTGAGATCAGACAGTACTCCAAGGTCCCGATTATTATGCTGACAGCCAAAAGTGATGAGAAGGATGAGCTGCAGGGCTTTGATCTCGGCGTGGATGAGTATATTACGAAACCTTTCAGCCCGAAGATCCTTGTGGCGAGAGTCGAGGCCATCCTTCGGAGAAGCAATGTGCTGGCGGCAGATGATACCATGGAAGCTGGCGGTATTGAACTGAATAAGGCTGCCCATGAAGTACTGATTGATGGCAAGTCTGTAGAACTCAGCTATAAGGAATTTGAATTGTTGGCTTATTTCATGTCCAATCAGGGTGTGGCCTTGTCCAGAGAGCGGATTCTGAACAATGTATGGAATTATGATTATTTTGGTGATGCCAGAACCATTGATACCCATGTGAAGAAGCTCAGAAGCAAGCTGGGAGCTAAGGGCGAGTATATTAAGACAATCTGGGGTATGGGCTATAAATTCGAAGTCGATCAGTAAGAGGCGGTAGTATGTTTCGAAAAAAATCATTAAAGGTCAAATTATCGTTGATCCTCATCGGAATGGTATTGCTGATATCTGTTTCGTCTGTGCTGCTCAGTAATATTTTTCTGAAGAGGTTTTATCTGGCCAAGAAGAATCAGACGCTGATTTCTACATTTGAGAAGATTGACGATATGTATGCGGCGGAGCTGCAGGGAAAGACGACAGAATCCGGGGAAAGCAGCAGTACAGATGAGAGTTTGGGAAGCTATGCTATACCAGACAGCGGTATTTCCGATGAACTTTATCTGCAGTTGGACAAACTGAGCCAGACAAGAAATCTGTCGGTTATTATTTACAGGGATATGAGCAGCCCGATTTTTGATTATATGCTCAAGAGCAATACGAAACTGCTTTTATATTCATCTCTGGGTATGAATCAGAACAGCAAGGTTGAGAGCAGTAATATTTACAGCGATTATATCAATGCGGACAAGTCCGGTGATGCAGCCTCGGTTAAGACGGATAGCTATGAGATTGAGAAAGTCAATGTTAAGCGTCTGGGTGCATCGTATATCTATCTTGCTGGTACATTTAAGAATGGAGATCATATTTTGATCCGTGCCTCTTTCTCAAGCATTACAGAAAGTGCAGCACTGTCGAATCAGTTTTTCCTATATATTTCCCTGGTTGCCGCGCTTATCGGGTTTGTGGTGATGTATTTTGTCAGCAATCGTTTTCTGGGTCCGATCACTGTGCTGACGAATATTGCAAAGCGAATGTCTGAACTGGATTTCACGGCCAAATACGAAGTGAAGACGGAGGATGAAGTCGGTGTTCTCGGAAATAGCATGAATATGTTGTCTGAGACGCTGGAACAGGCGCTGGCAGAATTGAAAGAGGCCAATACGGAGCTGAAGAAGGATCTTGAGAAGAAGGAACAGATCGATGCTATGCGTAAAGAGTTCCTGTCCAATGTATCCCATGAGTTGAAGACGCCGATCGCTTTGATCCAGGGATATGCAGAGGGCCTGATGGACAACATCAATGACGATGAGGAGAGTAAAGAGTTTTACTGTGAAGTCATTGTGGATGAAGCCCGCAAGATGAATCAGATGGTGAAAAAGATCATGGATCTGAATCAGCTGGAGTTTGGCTACAATACATTAACTATGGAACATTTTGATATCATTGCCATGATCCGTGCAGTGATCGCCAAGTCAGATATTTTATTGAAGCAAAAAGAGATCAATCTTGCCTTTGAGGAGGATGCGCCAATCTACGTATGGAGTGATGCGTATATGTCAGAAGAGGTATTTACGAATTATCTGACCAATGCCATCAACCATGCAGATGGGGAGAAACGCATTGATATTCAGCTTGAGAAGAAGGAAAAGACGGTTAAGATTACGGTTCACAATACCGGTGAGCAGATACCGGAGGAAGATCTGTCAAAACTCTGGGATAAATTCTACAAGGTGGATAAAGCGAGAACAAGGGAGTACGGCGGCAGCGGTGTCGGCCTTTCCATTGTCAAGGCATCCATGGAGCAGCTGGGACAGCCATACGGCGTTTACAACTGTGAGGACGGCGTTTCCTTCTGGTTTGAACTGGATTGCCAGGATGCGGCGGAGATGATCCAGGAACAGGCATAAGGGGATTTTGGCGGAATGACGAATGTTGGAATCCTTATAAAGATCATAGAATTCTGATAATGATAAAGAGGCTTTTGCATCAATTGATCCAGAAGCCTCTTTGCTGTTTGTATGTAGAAATCGATTCGCAATAACGTGTTGGGTTATGCTGCCATTATTCATACAATTTGATATGACCTGAAAAGTCGCCGTTAATAGTATAGTAGCAGGCGTCATCTTCAGGTTTTGCATAAATATTTAAATCCTTGATGTCTTTGATCTTGTTGCCTTCTGCAACCCAGATCTCTTTGATCTTGGCGATCAAAGCCTTTTCTTCAACCTGTCTGCCATAAGATTCTACGTAAAATGCCGTTTTCATATAAATAGCCTCCTTACTTTACCTTATGAATAAAAAAACATACATATTTATCATATTACAAAACGTCTTAAAAAGCAAATGTAAATGTAACATAAATTTCCTTTGGATTTGAAGAAATACAGACAAATATAACTAAATTGCAGATAATTTGATAAAATATCTGGCACAGATGGTGATGATGTGGTAAAATCGAAGAAACATTAACTGTTGCGTGCTAACGTAAGAAAGTATGGCAGCCTGAAAAAGGATTTTGTTTGCTATACCTTTGGAAGCGAGTTTTGAAATAAATGGAGGATAACCTATGATAGCGATCATTGACTATGATGCGGGCAATATGAAGAGTGTGGAGAAGGCTTTTCAGTATTTAAATGAGGATGCAGTCATTACAAGAGACAGGAAAGCGATTTTGGAGGCTGACCGGGTGGTACTTCCGGGCGTAGGTGCCTTCGGTGATGCTATGGAGCGGCTTCACAGCTATGACCTTGTGGAGACCATTCAGGATGCTGTGAAGTCAGGAAAGCCGTTTCTCGGTATCTGTCTCGGATTGCAGCTGTTGTTTGACAGCAGTGAAGAGACGCCGGGGGTAAAGGGTCTTGGTCTGCTTCCGGGAGAAATCCTTCGTATACCGGCGGCAGAAGGGCTGAAGATTCCGCATATGGGCTGGAATTCTATTGATATTAAGGAAGGCAGCAGGCTTTTTGAAGGAATAGACCGTCAGTCGTATATGTATTTTGTACATTCTTATTATCTGAAAGCAAGAAATCCTGAAGATGTGGCGGCAACAACCTGGTACAGTACGGATATCCATGCTGCGGTGGAACATGATAATATTTTTGCCTGTCAGTTCCATCCGGAGAAGAGCAGTGAACTGGGTCTTAGAATTTTGAAGAATTTTGCTGATTTACGGCTGTAGGACGGAGGAAAGATATGTTTACAAAGAGAATTATTCCATGTCTGGATGTCAATAACGGACGTGTTGTCAAAGGTGTGAATTTTGTGAATCTGAAGGATGCCGGTGATCCGGTGGAGATTGCGGCAGCTTATGATCAGGCCGGTGCGGATGAAGTTGTCTTTCTGGATATCACAGCTTCCAGTGAAGGAAGAAATACAGTGGTGGATCTTGTGCGCAGAGTGGCAGAAAAGGTGTTTATTCCTTTTACTGTCGGCGGCGGTATCCGTACAGTAGATGATTTCCGCGCGGTTTTGCGGGAAGGTGCAGATAAGGTTTCTGTTAATTCAGCGGCCATTGACCGTCCGGAGCTGATTCATGAGGCGGCGGAGAAGTTCGGCAGCCAGTGTGTGGTAGTGGCCATTGATGCCAAGAAAAGAGTAAACGGCGAAGGCTGGACAATTTATAAACATGGCGGTAGAATAGATACAGGTATTGATGCTGTTGAATGGGCGAAGAGAGTCTGTGATCTCGGTGCAGGTGAAATCCTTCTCACCAGTATGGACTGCGATGGCACAAAGGCCGGATATGATATTGAACTGACAAGGGCTGTAGCAGAAGCGGTTTCAGTTCCTGTCATTGCTTCCGGTGGTGCAGGTACAATGGCGCATTTTTATGATGCGTTGACGGAGGGAAAGGCAGATGCTGCACTGGCGGCTTCACTGTTTCATTACAAAGAGCTTGAAATCCGGGATTTGAAAGAATATCTTGCCTCCCGTTCAGTCAGTGTCCGATTATAAATAGTTATTATTTTATGAATGGGGGAACTTTGCATGGGAGCAATCGCCAATGACTGGCTGGAACCGTTGAAACCGGAATTTGCCAAGCCTTATTATGCGCAATTATATAAGAAAGTGAAAGAGGAATACACGACACATCAGATTTTCCCGCCCTCGGATATGATTTTTCATGCTTTTGAGGTGACACCTTTAGAGGATGTCAAGGTGGTTATTCTGGGGCAGGATCCTTATCACGGGGATGGACAGGCGCATGGACTGTGTTTTTCCGTTCAGCCTCAGGTGGCGATCCCGCCGTCACTGGAAAACATCTACAAGGAACTGCAGGATGATCTCGGATGCTATATTCCAAATAACGGCTATCTTGAGAAATGGGCGAAACAGGGTGTGCTGCTCTTGAATACAGTTTTGACTGTTCGTGCTCATCAGGCGAATTCCCATAGAGGAATCGGCTGGGAACAGTTCACAGATGCAGCTATTAAGATATTGAATCAGCAGGACAGACCAATCGTGTTTATTCTCTGGGGGCGTCCGGCTCAGCAGAAGAAAGCCATGCTGAACAATCCGCATCATCTGATACTGGAAGCACCGCATCCAAGCCCTCTTTCGGCTTACAGAGGATTTTTCGGCAGCAAACCATTCAGTCAGACAAACAGGTTTCTGGAGGAGCATGGTGTAGCACCTATTGATTGGCAAATTGAAAATATATAACTGTTCAGAGCCAAGCACAATTTCATATAACTGACATAAAATGTTTGCATTTTTAAGGCAGTTTATGAAATTGTATTTGGCGGATACGCCATACTGACAAAATGCGAAGCATTTTGGAAGTTGGCTTTGAACAGTTGTTTTATAGAAAAACAGCAGTTGTTTCTTGACAATTCACGTTATACAATTCATTCGCTAAATGTTTATTGGATGAATTGTATAATGTTGTAAATGTGAATTGATTCAAGAGACAGGCTGTTTTTCTTTTATATAAAAATAGTTGTCAAATTATGAAACTGTATAATAGTATGTGTAAGAAGTCGTCGATTTCAGTATGGCAATGAGCTATAAAAGAACAACAGCGCTTTCTTGTGGTGCAAGTATAATATCCTGACCAATTTCTGTGTGGTTCATGTTAGATAAAAGGAGCTTCTTTGGTTCAGCTGACAGATGAAGCGCTTCTTTCTTTTCACCAAAGTTTCCGAGAACAAGAATACGTTTGTCGTCTTTTTCGCGGCAGTAAGCCATCAGCATCTCTTTTTCCAGAAATACAGGAATAGTTTTTCCGTAGGTAAAAATATCTTTGTATGTATCGGATTTACGCAGTGCAATCAGTTTTTTATAGTAGTTTAAAACAGAGTCGGCGTCTTTCTCCTGGGCTGCCACATTGACATCCGGGTAGTTGTCATTTAAACGGAGCCATGGTATTCCTGTTGTAAACCCTGCATTGGAAGAAGTGTTCCACTGCATTGGGGTTCTGGCGTTATCACGGCTGAGTCTGCCGATTTTATCTAAGGCATCTTTTTCTGATAAACCGGCTTTCAAAGCCAGATGATATTGATCAACGGTATTGAGATCGTCAAATTCATCAACACTTTGCCAATTTGTGTTGGTCATGCCGATTTCCTGCCCCTGGAAAATAAATGGCAGACCGCGAAGCAGCAGACTCATAGTGCCGAGCATTTTGGTGCCGCAGGAATTACGGGCATAAACCGGAAGATATCGCGAAGCACCCCGGGGTTCGTCATGATTCTCGATAATATTGGATTCGAAACCACAGCCATAAGCTTGATCCTGGGCATGAAAAATAGCTTTTTTCCATGCAGGGAAAGCAACGTCAGGAGCATCATACCAACCGTGTTCACCGGCGGAGAGAAGTTCCGTACTGAAGTCGAAAATAGTTGAAAAATAACCATTTTCTCCGATAAAATCAGACAGATCATCATCAGTAATATTAAAAACTTCACCCACAGTAAAAGCACCATGCTTATCAAAGGTTTCACGTTTTAATTCGCCGAGCATTTCGGAGACCCCGTCTTTTGTACCAAGGGTTTTGGTACAGAAAGCAAGACCATCCAAGCCGTCCGGCTCAAGCATTGGAAAATCAAGATTCTTTTTGATATTGATAATAGCATCAATTCGAAAGCCGGCCAGTCCTTTGTCCAGCCACCAGTTGACCATTTTGTAAATCTCCTGTCGAACCTTTGGATTCTCCCAGTTGAGGTCAGGCTGTTCTTTGGCAAACATATGAAGGTAATATTTGTTAGTACCCGGAATCGGTTCCCAGATATTGCCGCCGAAATAAGAGCGGGCATTGTTGATGGGCTGTCCGTCTTTACTCTCGCGGATATAAAAATAATCGCCGTATTCACTTTCAGGGTCGGCCATGGCTTTTATGAACCATTCATGTTCACTGGAACAGTGATTCACAACCAGATCCATCAGCACATACATATTTCTTTTCTTCGTTTCTGCAATCAGTTCATCAAATTCCTCCATAGTACCGAACTGCTCACCAATGGCATAATAATCAGAAATATCATATCCCTGATCAACAAGGGGAGAGCGGTAGATGGGGGAAAGCCACAGAATATCGATACCAAGTTCTTTCAGATAATCCAGTTTATAAATAATTCCA
>ENA-UOJO01005011-UOJO01005011.1-human-gut-metagenome-genome-assembly--contig:-P57-NODE-5011-length-10898-cov-20.523287_pt1 | contig 10898 bp, 8 predicted proteins | sample MGYA00242351_ERZ723898 | MGnify/ENA metagenome assembly ERZ723898 | reverse complement strand
AGAGGGCAGGGCTGTTAATAGAAAAGGAGTTTTTGGCATGGAATTTCCTTCGATCGATCGTTCGTTCTTTCTTGGCGACTGCTTTGACGCCTACCGCACGCTGGGTGCGCACCCCTTCCGGGACGGCTGGCGGTTCGCGGTGTGGGCCCCCAGCGCCGTGGCCGTGGAGATCTGCGGCGGCTTTGACGGCTGGGGCCCCGGTGTGCCCATGCAGCGGGCCGAGACCGGCATCTGGAACGGCTTCGTCCCCGGTCTGCAGGAGGGCGAGATGTACAAGTTCCGCATCCACGGGCGGGACGGCAGCACCGTGATGCGGGCCGACCCCTACGCCTTTGCCACCGAACTGCGCCCCGGCACGGCCAGCATCCTGACCAAACTGGACTTCCCGTTCGACGACCACACCTGGATGGAGCGGCGGGACAAGTGCCGCAACCTGCCCCTGAACATCTACGAGCTCCACGCGGGCAGTTGGAAGCACAAGCCCAACGCCACCTGCGAGGACGGCTCGGACGGCTGGTACAACTACCGCGAGCTGGCGCGGGAGCTGATCCCCTGGCTGCTGGACCACCGTTTCACCCATGTGGAGCTGCTGCCTCTGGCCGAGCATCCCTTCGACGGCAGCTGGGGCTACCAGACCACCGGCTATTTCTCCGTGACCAGCCGCTACGGCTCCCCGGCCGATTTTGCAGCCTTCGTCAACGCCTGCCACCGGATGGGCATCGGTGTCATCATGGACTTTGTGCCGGTCCACTTTGCCGCCAACGGCGACGCACTGGCCAACTTTGACGGCACCCATCTGTATGAGTACGACAGCGATGTGGGCCACAGCGAGTGGGGCACCTGCAACTTCAACTACTACCGCCGGGAGGTGTGCAGCTTCCTGAACAGCGCCGCCGCCCTGTGGATGGACGTCTACCACTGCGACGGCATCCGGATGGACGCCATCTCCCGTGCGCTCTACTGGCAGGGCGACCCCAACCGCGGCGTGAACGAAGGCGCAGTCACCTTCCTGCGGAATCTGAACCACGGCCTGAACACGCGGTTCCCCACCGGCATCTACACCGCCGAGGACTCCACCAACTTCCTCAAGGTCACGGCCCCCACTCGCTACGACGGCATCGGCTTCGACTACAAGTGGGACATGGGCTGGATGCACGACACGCTGGACTATTTCGCCACCCCCTTCGGCGAGCGCCCGGATGCCTACAACAAGCTCACCTTCAGTATGCAGTATTTCTACAATGAGCTGTATCTGCTGGCGCTGAGCCACGACGAGGTCGTCCACGGCAAAAAGACCATCATCGACAAGCTCTGGGGCACCTACGAGGAAAAGTGCGCCCAGCTGCGCACCCTGTACTTTTACATGTACACCCACCCCGGCAAGAAGCTGAACTTCATGGGCAACGAGCTGGGCCATTTCCGCGAGTGGGACGAGAAGAAAGAGCTGGACTGGGGCCTGATGAAGTACCCCTTCCACGACAGCTTCCAGAAATACTTCGCCGAACTCGGCCGCCTCTACGCCACCGAGCCCGCCCTCTACGACGGCGAATACAACCCCGGCTGCTTTGAGTGGGTGGCCAGCGAGAGCCGGGACGAGGGCGTGTACGCCTGGCTGCGCAAGGGCGCGGGCCAGACTCTGCTCTGTGTGATGAACACCCAGAACACCGCCCACAAAAAGTTCCCGCTCTACCTCAAGTTCCCCTGCGGGGCCGAAGAGCTGCTGAACAGCGAGGCCTCCCGCTGGAACGGTGCCGACAAGAGCCGGACCCGGAGCCTCCACACCACGGACGGCGGCGTCTATGGGCGGGACTACACCCTGACCCTCGACCTGCCCGCCATGGGCAGCCGACTGCTCCGTCTGACGCCGGAGGCTCCCCATGCCGAGGCCGCACAGGCTTCGGCCCGGAAGGCTGCTGCTGCCCGGCGCAAGGCCGCTGCAAAGCCCGCAATCAATTCCAAAAAGTAATTTTTCATTCAAAATATCCCGTCTGCTGAAAATGCAGCGGGATATTTTGCGTTTTGCCGCCGCTGCGGCCTTGCCAGCGCCGGGCAGAACCGTTATACTGTAACATGAAATATCAGGTTTTGTGAAAGGTTTTGTGTTATGGAACAAACACGTTCGACCCTGCTGAAACGCAGCCTCACCCCCTGGGGCAAAGCGGGGGCCGCGCTCGGCATCGGGGTACTGGTCCTGGCAGCCGTCGGGCTGCTCTTCCCCACCGGGGCGGCATTCTTCCCGCTGGTGAGCCTGTGGTGCAGCTGTGCGCTGTTCTACGGGGCACTGTGGGTGCTGCGGGTGTCCGGCGTCACGCTGGACTTCTTCCACCGGGCCGTCCTTGTGGGCTGCTGGGCGGCGGCGGTGCTCTATTTTTACTGGGCGCTGGGGCGGCGCGATTTCGTCTACGCCTGGGACTACGCCAACTACCTCGTCAAGCAGTACAGCGCCGAGGCGGCCTTTGCTGCCGGCCCGGCGGCGGGCTTCGCGTACATCTTCGGCTCCTTCGCAGAGGACTACACCAATTTCATCACCCTGTTCACTGAGTTTCCCTTCTGCCTGACGGCCCGCACCGGCGACAGCTATGCGTTCAGTCAGGTGTTCTGCGTCCTGCCCAGCCTGATGGTGCTGCTGGCGGGCGTGGTCATCAAGGTGGGGCAGATGCTCCGGGTGAAGAACCGGTTCTATTACTTCCTCATCGGCTTTTCGTGGCTGCTCACCTTCCCGTTTCTGCGGATGAGCGCGATGCTGGCCCAGCCGGACTGGTTCGGCCTCATCTTCGCCTTCGCCATTCTGGTGCTGACGCTGGACTACCGCTTTGAACAGCTGCAGCCGGGCCGGTTCGCCCTCCTCTTTCTGGCCACGGCAGCGGTCATTCTGACCCGCCGGTGGTATCTCTACTTCGTGGTCGGCTACTACTTTTCCTACGCACTGCTGCTTCTGGTCAGCAGCGCAAAGCTCGCCAGGACCGACAAGGCGCTGGCCGTCCGCCGGGTGCGCAACCTCATCGCCTTCGGCCTCTGTGCCCTGGTCGCAATGGTCGCCCTGCTCTGGCCCATGGTCCGCAAGATCCTGGCCTTTGACTACTCCGACCGCTATTCTTACTACAACGTCGGCGGCATGGCCACCGAGCTTTATTACCACACCCTCCGCATCGGCCTGCTGAACTTCATCCTCATCGGGCTGGGCATCGCAGATGCCTTCCGCCGCAAGCGGTTCGCCCTGCCCGCGCTGGGTGCCTGTGAGCTGGCGGTCAGCCTCGTGCTCTTCACGCGGGTGCAGAACACCGGCTCTCACCAGATGCTCCTCTTCCTCCCCGCCTACTTCCTGCTCTTTCTGGCAGGCGCTGCGGCGCTGGCGGAGGGCATCGAGCGCCGCAAGGCCCTCAAGCTGGGCTACTGGGCGTTCACGCTGGTGTTTGCCGTGTCGGTGCGCTGCTCGCCGCTGACGGTGGTGGCCCTGCCCGATTTTCTCATCGACCACTTCCCGCTCAAGAGCACCGCAGAATTTGTCCGGCTCGACGGCCTGACCTGCGACCGCAGGGACCTGAGCCAGCTGCAGGCGGTGACCGAATGGCTCAGCGTCCACCTCGGCGACGGCGAGACCGCGTACATGATCACCGACGACATGCTCTACAACCCCGGCCATCTGCGCAACTGCCTGCTGCCGGAGCAGCCGCTGGACGGCAAACTGCCGGACAGCTTCTCGGTGCCGGGCACCCACAACTTCCCCATGCGCTTCTTTGAGGCAAAGTATGTCGTCACCGTTGACCCCTACCCCCTGTCCTACGCATCGGACACGGAGCTGGGCCACAAGCTGAACGCCAAATTCGCCGAGCTGCGGGACGGCACCCACACCCTTGCCGCCACATTCGATATGGGCAACGGCTACACCTTCACCATCTGGGAGCGGGTCGCCGCCCCCACCCGTGCTGAAGTGGAGACCTACCTCCACGTCTTCGACGCCGAAAATGCCCAGTACCCCGAAATGTTCTCGCAGGTTGCCGAGAGCTGGCTTGCCGCGCACGGGTTATAACACCGCACCCTCCCATTTTTTGAATAAACGTTCTATCGTCAGAAGGAGTATTGCAAAATGGAAAATCAGAAGAATAATCTCCCCGAAGTAAAGCTCGGACAGTATAAAGGACTGGCCGTCACCCGCCATGTGCGCGGCATTTCCGAGAAGACGCTGGACATCGAGATGGTCCACCAGACCCGGATGCGCGCCACCTACCACAACTCCACCGAGGCCGCGAAGCGCGGCAGCCGGGTGCTGCTGGATTTCGCCGGTTTCATGGACGGCAAGGAGATCCCCGACAGCCGGATGGAGAAGGTCATGGTCGTGCTGGGCGACGGCAAGCTGATGCCCGCCGCCGAGCAGGCCATCTACGGCCACCGTGCCGGCGAGGTGTTCCGCTTCGACTTTACTTACCCGCAGGACTTCCGCCTGCCCGAGCTGTCCGGCAAGACCGCACAGTTCGAGATCGAACTCCGCTCTCTGGCCGAGAAAGTCACGCCCGCACCGGATGAGGCTTTCGCCAGGAGTCTGGGCTTCGACTCCCTCGACGCGCTGAAGGCTGACCTTCGCGCCAAAAAGCAGAAGATCCACGAGGAAGGGGCTGACCGCGCCGCCGGAAAGCAGCTGTTGGACATGGCCGGTGCCAACATGACCGTGGACCTGCCCGCCGAAATTCTCGACCGCACCGCCCAGAATGAGATGAAGCTGCTGAAAGAGCGCCTCTCCCGCAGCGGCATCACCCTCGAGCAGCACTGCAAGAACAGCCGCACCACCCCGGAAGCCCTCGAGAAGGACTACCGCGCACAGGCCGAGAGCCGCATCCGCTTCGTGCTGGCAGCCCGTGCCATCGCCGAGGCAGAGAACATCGTCGTCCACCCCGAGGAAGTCAACGCCGAGTACCGCCGCCTGTCCCAGCTGCAGGACACCCCCGAGGCGGAGATCCGGAAAGCCCTGCCCGAGGATACCATCGCCGCCGCGCTGGCCGCGAAGAAGGTGCAGCGCTTCCTGCTGGACAACGCTCAGGTCACCACCGTGACCGATGCCCCCGAAAAGGAGTGATACCGCTATGGGTCTGTTTACCCGTTATGCAATGGACGCCCTGATGAAGACCTCCCACCCCGAGGTCATCCGCCGTCAGTGCTGGAATCTCCACCCCCACCGCACCCCCTGCACGGCCTGCAAGGACATCTGCCCCTACGGCGATGCCATCTTCACCCGCCCCAACCTCGTTAAAGACTGGGACCCCTGCACCGACTGCGGCCTCTGCGTGTCCGCCTGCCGCTCGGGCTGTATCGTCCCTTCGCCGGAGCAGGTACAGCGGGACACCTCGCTGGCTGATACCGACAACGACACCCTCTGGCTGGGCTGCGAGAAGAGCACCCGCAAGAACACCGCCGTCCGCACCTGCATCGCCTCCTTCTCGTGGGAAGCGCTGGCCTATCTGGCTCTGAACAAGAAGCTGGTCCTCGACCTGACCCCCTGCGGTGAGTGCGAGAACGACGTCTGCGCCGCCCAGCTCCGCAAGGAGCTGACCCGTCTGGTGGAGTTCCTCGGCCCCCAGCTCTTCGAGAGCCGGGTCACGCTGGCCTATGAGCAGGACGAAGCGCCCTACCATGTACAGGAGCTGAGCCGCCGGGAGATGTTCTCCCACATGACGGAGGGCTCCCGCGCCGGCACCAAGAAGCTGCTGCAGATGCTGCCCGGTCTGCGCAGCGAGGAGGACAGCGCCGCCGACTTCCGCCTCATGCTCCACCAGCGGACGAAACAGCTCAAGGCTGCTTCCGAGACGCCGCTGCGCTACGGCTGGTATCTGCCGAACTTCACCCAGAAGTGCTTCGGCTGCGGCAAGTGCGAGAAAGCCTGCCGCTCCGGCGCACTCAAGCTCGAGGATATGCCCGACGGCCAGACCCGCGTGGTCGTCACGCCCTGGAAGTGCAGCGAGTGCGGCGTCTGCGTCGCGGCCTGCTCCAACAGCGGCATCGACGGCATGAAGCTCCGCCAGCTCACCACCCTCGGCCCGGTGAGCGTCTACAAATGCAGCAAGACCCTCTGCGCCGACTGCGGCAAGCCCATCGCGCCGAACAGCTCCGAGGGCATCTGCTCGGTCTGCCGCATCAAGCGCCGCACCAAGCAGCGTCAGGAGGAGGCCGCAGCCCGCGCCAGGGAGCGGATCGCCGAGCGCGAGGCCCGCAAGGCAGCGGAAGAGGCCGCAAAGGCCGCTGCCGCAGAGCTGGCCGCTGAAAATGCCGCAAATGCTTCCGGTGCCGCCGCAGCCGAAACGGCAGCGGCTCCCGTCTCTGCCGCACCTGCTGCTGCGGCGGCAACAGCTGTTTCTGTTGCAGAAACAGCATCTGCCCCCGAAAAGGATTGACGCGGCCGCAAATCAATGCTATACTCAGTCATGACCACACTGTTTGGTGGCCGGGACTGTTACAAAGGAGTAACGGATGGATTTCCGTTGCTCTTTTTTCATAAAAAACGGTCCATTTGTCCGTTGCCGGGAAACAGCGGACACCGCACAACGCGATGCTGTCCTTTGTACAGCAAAAACAAGAAAAGAGGGAATTTATGATGAACACTTCCATCTCCCGCCGTCAGTTCCTGAAGGCCAGCGGCCTGGCAGCCGCCGGTGCCTGCGCAGCCGGCCTGCTGACTGGCTGCGGCGGCTCTTCCTCCGGCAGCGCTTCCGGCGCAGCCTCTTCCGGTTCCGGCTCCAGCTACACCATCCTGTACGACAGCCAGCCCGCTACCCTGAACTACCTGACCACCGGCACTGACCTTGAGATGGTCGTGGGCGCAAACTGCGTGGATACGCTGGTCGAGTACGACAACAAGGGCGTCATGCGCGAAGGTCTGGCCACCAGCTGGGACTGGGATGTCGACACCCTGACCTGGACGTTCCATCTGCGTGAGGAGAACTGGGTGGACTGCAACGGCGAGGTCGTGGCCCCCGTCACCGCACAGGACTTCGTGGACGCTCTGAAGTACGTCCTGACCCCGGACTACGCCGCCTCCAACGTGGGCCTCGTCACCGCTTACATCGCAGGCGCTGACGACTACTACAACTACCACCTCTATCTGAACAACGCCAACACCGGCGTCGTGGACGATGACGGCACCACCTACACCGTGGACGGCAGCGGCGTCGTCACCGTGACTGCCCCCGACTCTGACCCCGCCACCTACGCACCGGTGGACTTCGACGCCGTGGGTGTCACCGCTGTGGATGACTACACCCTGACTTACACCCTGACCTACGACTTCCCGGGCTTCCTGAGCCTGCTGTGCTATCTGCCCTACGAGCCCGCTTACGGCCCGCTGCTGGAAGAGACCGGCGACCAGTTCGCTACCAGCGCAGAGACTACCTACAGCTGCGGTGCCTTCTATCTGGCCGCCTACGAGTCTCTGGAGACCTGGGTCATGAAGAAGAACCCCGAGAACTACGACGCTGACAACGTCTTCATCGACACCATCAGCCGCATCTACAACGCCGAGGCCAGCGTCAACGGCCCCGAGATGATCAAGCGCGGCGAGATCGACGAGGCTACCATCGGCTCCGACATCCTGGACAGCTGGCTGGCCGACGATACCACCAAGGACATGGTCTCCATGGATCGTCCCAACACCAACTACACCTACTTCTACATGTTCAACTTCATGCCCTTTGCACACGAGTTCTCCAACTGGAACGTTGAGGGTGTGGATGCAGAATACGAGCCCGAGAACTGGGCCAAGGCCATCAACAACACCAACTTCCGCAAGGCCTTCCTGTACGGCATCAACAACGCCGTTACGCTGGCTGTCAGCGCACCTCTGGGCTATGACAGCTACAAGCTGAACACCATCACTCCCCCGAACTTCTGCGCCACCACCGATGGCGTGGACTACACCCAGTGCGGCGGTTTGGCCGACTTGACCGAGTTCTTTGACGAGGCCAAGGCCAAGGAGTACCGCGATGCTGCCATTGAGGAGCTGACCGCACAGGGGGTCACCTTCCCCATCAAGGTGCAGCTGCCCTACGACCCCTCCTCCACCGACTGGGACAAGCAGTGCCAGGTGCTCAAGCAGCAGCTGGAGGGTGTGCTGAACGACGGCACCGACTTCATCGACATCATCATCACCGCCGGCCCCTCCGACAGCTTCCTGTCTGCTGTGCGCCGCAACGGCAAGTTCGAGTTCCTGCTCTGCAACTGGGGCGCTGACTACTCCGACCCCGAGACCGAGACCGACCCGTTCTATCAGGCCGAGGATTCCCGCGGAATGCGCTATGCGTATCTGCGCACCGGCGTGGAAGACGGCTTCATCACCGGCGACACTGCGGACACCATCATGCAGTACATGACCGCCATCGAGGCTGCCAAGCAGATCACCGATGACATCGACGCCCGCTACAAGGCCTTCGCCGATGCCGAGGCCCTGCTCATCAACAACGCGCTGGTCATCCCGCGCGGCATGAGCGTGCCCGCCTATCTGGCCACCCGCCTGAACTACTGGGAGGGCCAGTACGCTTCCATCGGCTTCTCCAACAAGCGCCTGAAGGGCATTCATGTGCTGGACCACTACGTCTCCATGGAGGAGTATGAGGCCAACCGCGACGCCCGCTGATCTTTAACACCTGACAAAAAATGGCTTCCGGCAACTGCCGGAAGCCATTTTTCTGTTGTTCAGCTTCTTTTCTTATTCGAGATTCAGTTTATGCTTCATCAGCCAGCGGGTCAGGCAGAAGTAGGCCGCCGCGAAGGCCGAGGTCACAACAAAGCAGAACAGGTAGCCGGAGCCGGCCCCGAACGCTGTGGTCATGGTCTGCATCGGGGTCATTCCATAGGTCACACCGGTCACGTTCACATCGGCCACCCGATAGGTAATGTCCATGAACAGGTTCACGTGGTTCGTGCCCAGCAGCTTGTCGATCTGGTTCTCCACAACGTTCAGGCCGATAAAGGCAATCACCACTACATGCTTCTGGAACCGATGGGCGATCATGCAGGCGGCGTAAACGCAGAGGATGAGGTCGGCCAGCCGGGCCAGATTGATGAGGATGGTCCAGAACGTCACCAGCCAGAACTTCGCGCCCAGTTCCCCATACAGCATCCCCCACAGCTGCATCCAGCTGTCCCAGTTCTCCGTGCCGAGGACTTCCGCGTCCAGCACACCAATGCTGACCATCCCTGTGATGCAGACGATGCCCACCAGGCCGCTGCACAGCACCCAGACCATGCTGGTGATGAGCTTGGAAAGGATGAGCTGGGTCTCGGTCACGGGCAGGGTGTGCATCAGGTAGCCTTCACGCCCCAGCAGATTTTTATAAAAGCGCTGGACCGTGCTGACAAAACAGAGCACCGCAATGGCGAAGATAACGGAGAGATAGAGGACCATCAGAATGACTTCGAGCCGCCCGAAATTCGTATTGTCGGCCCATGCATTTTCCTGCCGGAACGAAACGCCCAGCACCACGCTCAGCAGCGCCAGCGCCAGATACAGCCCGAAGTACAGGCTTTTGGTGGCCTTGAACTCATATTTCAACAATTGCTTCAGCATTTGAATACCTCCCGGAAATACGCATCGACACTCTTGCCCTCAGTCTCGCGGATGTCGTCCACGGCGCGGTGGGCAAAGATTTTGCCGTCCTTCAGGAACACGGCCTCATCCAGCACCGGCTCGATGTCCTCGATGAGATGGGTGGAGATGACGACCGTTGCGTCCTTGCTGTAGTTGGAAATGATCGTGTTCAGGATATAGTCCCGCGCGGCGGGGTCCACACCGCCGATGGGCTCATCCAGCAGGTAGAGCTTGGCGGCGCGGCTCATAGCCAGCACCAGCTGAACTTTTTCCTTGGTGCCCTTGGAAAGCGTCTTGAGCCGGGCCTTGGGGTCGATGTTCAGCCGGGCCAGCATCTCGTTGGCTTTGGCGGCATCGAACCCGATGTACGCTTTGGCTTCGCAGGGCGTCCCATAGAAGTCCTGGAACATGTTCACCAGCTCTTCCACCCGCATCCAGTCGGGGAGCCAATCGGCATCCGGCAGGTAGGAGACGATCTCCTTCGTCTCTGGGCCGGGGGTCATGCCCGCGATCTTCACCACGCCCTCGGTGGGCTGCAGCAGACCGTTTGCCAGTTTGAGCAGCGTGGTCTTACCGCTGCCGTTCGGGCCCAGCAGGCCGACGATGCGGCCAAAATCAAGGTTCAGGTCGATGCCGTTCAGGGCAGTCTTCTCTTTCCCATAGGCCTTGGTCAGATGTTCACAGGTCAGGATCTTACTCATGCTGTTTTCCCTCCGTTTCGTTCCAGCTGCGCAGCATCTCTGCCGCCTGCTGAGGCGTATAGCCGATGCTGCGCATTTGTTCCAAAAAATCTGCTGCGATGTTCCGGGCCGCAGACGCCCGCAGTTGTTCGATCAAATCGGTATCCTCCGTTACAAACCGGCCGCTCGTCCGTTCGGTGCGGACCAGGCCCTCGGCTTCCAGCTGGGCCAGCGCCCGCTGCATCGTGTTGGGGTTGACCCCTGCCGCTGCGGCAAGGTCCCGCACCGAGTCGAGGTGCCCGCCGGGCTGGTAGGTGCCCGCCAGAATCCTGGCTTTGAGCCGTTCCACCAGCTGGGCATAGATCGGCCGGCTGGAATCAAACTGTTCGCTCATGGTCTTTTCTCCTTGTGTTACTGTGTTAAGCGCTTAATACAATAATATACAATTTTGGTTTTTTGTCAAGGGGGTTTCTGCATTTTCTTCATTCAAAACGCAAAAAAGCCCCCGAAGAGGCCGAACGCTTTTGCGTTCGATTCCCTTCGGGGGATTTGGTTCTTTACGATTCAGCGCGAATCAGCCCTGCTCCTGTGCGGCGCGCTTGGCTTCCAGAGCCAGGATGGCGTCGCGGCGGCTCAGGTTGATGCGG
>ENA-UOJO01005008-UOJO01005008.1-human-gut-metagenome-genome-assembly--contig:-P57-NODE-5008-length-10900-cov-4.621853_pt1 | contig 10900 bp, 4 predicted proteins | sample MGYA00242351_ERZ723898 | MGnify/ENA metagenome assembly ERZ723898 | reverse complement strand
GAACGTACTTTTGATCTATTTAAAAAATGGGACAGTATACCGGACGGAGAAGCTATTGAAGTTGGAAACGATCTGATATACGGAGGAATAAAGGTAATTAAGGGAAAGGGAATCATCAGACTGCCTGATGGCAGAACCGAGGTAAATTACGGGGATGATCTCTTTTCTGATGATATCAGTCTTGTACACTACGGATTGACTGCTGCTTACGGTTGGGAATGGTTCAACGGAGTTCGTAAAGAAGAACGTTTTCTGAAATATGTTGACCGTGCCGTAAAGGCTGTTGAAAATAGGTAATAAGAACCGCCTCACCGACGCGATCTAAGATTGCTGACGGGTTTCTCGGAACCTTGTTGTTTCATAATAAAAAATCACGGAGCTACAAAGCTCCGTGATTTTTTTCTGTACCGATAATACAGAAAGTAGTATTTGAATATTACTCAGCTATTTCAAGCTCGTCATCAAGGTCATCTTCGGGTTGTTCAACCTCTTCGACCTGAACATTACGGTAACATTCCATACCTGTTCCGGCAGGAATAAGCTTACCGATAATAACATTTTCCTTAAGTCCGAGAAGGTGGTCAACCTTTCCTTTGATAGCTGCCTCGGTAAGAACTTTGGTGGTTTCCTGGAAGGACGCGGCACTCATCCACGATTCGGTCTGAAGCGAAGCCTTTGTGATTCCGAGAAGTACGGGCGTCATAGTGGCTTTGCGCAGTCCGGTCTCGCCGGCGTCAATACGTTGCTGGATAGCTTCGTTTTCGCTCTCGTACTCGGTAACATCTACCATGCTTGCATTGAGAAGCGATGTATCTCCGCTGTCGTCAACACGCACTTTTCTGGTCATCTGACGTGCGATGACCTCAATATGTTTGTCATTAACTTCAACGCTCTGCATACGGTAAACCATCTGTACCTCGCGGATAATATAGTCGTATACCGCATCAAGTCCGAGAACTGTTGTGATGTCAGCGGGAGAAAGCTGGCCTTCAGTGAGCTGATCGCCCTTGCGGACATAGTCTCCGTCATTGAAGCGGAGCTTTAGTCCGTACGGAATTACATGCTCCTTATCCTTTTCGTCAAGCGGAACAGGATCGGTTTCTGTAGGTGTTATACGTGCGATCTTGCGGCGTTTTTCCTCCGGAACAGAGAATATACCGCTGCATTTTGCAATAACGGCAGCCTTTTTCGGAGTGCGCGCTTCGAAAAGTTCTTCGACACGGGGAAGACCTTGTGTGATGTTGGAGCCTGCAACACCTCCTGTATGGAAGGTTCTCATCGTAAGCTGCGTGCCGGGTTCTCCGATAGACTGTGCAGCTATAATACCGACAGATTCTCCTACGCTGACAGGTTTTCCGGAAGCCATATCTGCTCCGTAGCAGTGGGCGCACACACCGTGTTTGGCGCGGCACTTGAGTATGGTTCTGATCTGTACTCTTTCAATACCTGCGTCGGTGATCTTTTTGATCTGCGCGTCCCCGAGCATTGTGTTAGCAGGAGCAATGATCTCACCCGTGGCAGGATCAACGACATCATCGACAGTATATCTTCCGGCAAGACGTTCTGCAAGGGATTCGATAACATCGTTGCCGTCCATTATCGCACTTACCCAAATACCCTCATGTGTGCCGCAGTCGCCTGTACGTATAATTACATCCTGAGAAACGTCAACGAGACGTCTTGTAAGGTAACCGGAGTCAGCCGTCTTAAGCGCTGTATCCGAAAGACTCTTACGTGCGCCGCGCGCAGCGATAAAGTACTCGAGAATATTAAGACCTTCACGGAAGTTAGACTTGATCGGAATCTCCATAGTACGTCCGTTAGTCGCGAACATCAGTCCGCGCATTCCGGCAAGCTGACGCATCTGTGTAATATTACCGCGGGCTCCCGAATCACTCATCATTTTGATCGGGTTATAGTCGTCAAAGCTGTCCTGAAGAGCGGCAACAACGTCTTTTGTAGCCTGCTCCCATATAGCGATAACGTTGTTATAACGCTCCTCGTCGGTAAGCTCACCGCGATTGAAGCTGTGTGTAATTGTATCGACGTCAGCTTCAGCCTGTTTTACGAGATCGTATTTCTTTTTTGGTATGGTTATATCAGCGATAGAGATCGACATAGCGGCTTTGGTGGAATATTTATATCCCATTGACTTGATCTCATCAAGTACGCGTGCAGTCTCGGGTATGCCATGTGTTCTGATGCAGCGGTCGATAAGCTGTCCGAGCTGCTTCTTTCCGCATTTGAAGGTGATCTCGAGATCAAGAAGTTTGGAGGGATCGCTGCGGTCAACATAACCGAGATCCTGAGGAAGCGAGCGGTTGAATATCAGACGGCCGAGAGTTGCATCGATAATTCCTGTATGAACAGTACCATCGATCTCCTTGCTTACTCTGATTTTTATAGGCGCATGCAGACCGAGAAGTCCGTTTTCATATGCCATTACAGCTTCATCGAAATCACGGTAAACATGACCTTCGCCTATTTCGCCCGGCTTATCCATTGTAAGGTAATAGCATCCGAGGACCATATCCTGAGACGGTACTGTAACAGCGCGTCCGTCAGCCGGTTTCAGAAGGTTTCCTGCCGAAAGCATGAGGAATCTTGCCTCTGCCTGCGCTTCGGAGGACAGCGGAACATGGACAGGCATCTGGTCGCCGTCGAAGTCCGCGTTAAACGCTGTACAAACAAGCGGATGAAGCTTTATAGCGCGGCCTTCAACAAGGATAGGTTCAAAAGCCTGAATGGAAAGTCTGTGAAGCGTAGGCGCACGGTTAAGGAGAACAGGGTGTTCTTTAATAACGTTTTCGAGTGCGTCCCAAACTTCGGGAGCAACCTTTTCGACCTTCTTCTTTGCGTCTTTAATATTGGACGCCTTCTGTGTCTCTACAAGACGCTTCATTACAAAAGGCTTGAACAGTTCAAGCGCCATCTCTTTAGGCAGACCGCACTGATATATCTTGAGTTCCGGTCCGACGACGATAACCGAACGTCCGGAATAGTCAACACGTTTGCCGAGCAGGTTCTGACGGAAGCGTCCCTGTTTACCGCGAAGCATCTCGGAAAGAGACTTAAGCGGACGGTTGCTCGGCCCTGTGACCGGCTTGCCGCGGCGGCCGTTGTCGATAAGTGCATCGACAGCTTCCTGTAGCATTCTCTTCTCGTTGCGGATAATTATATCGGGAGCGCCCATCTGAAGAAGATTCTTCAGACGGTTGTTACGACCGATAACGCGGCGGTAAAGATCGTTAAGATCACTCGCAGCAAAACGTCCGCCGTCAAGCTGAACCATAGGACGGATCTCCGGAGGAATTACCGGAATAACATCAAGTATCATCCATTCGGGGCGGTTTCCGGACTTGCGGAATGCCTCGACTACTTCAAGGCGCTTGCTCAGACGGATTTTCTTCTGCCCGGAAGCTGTAGCGAGCTGAGTACGAAGCTCAGCAGAAAGCTCTTCAATATTGAGAATAGGCTCAGAAAGCAGTTCCTTTATAGCTTCAGCACCCATTCCGACGCGGAAAGAGGTCTCGTATTTTTCATAGTATGATTTGTATTCCGTCTCGGTAAGCAGCTGATTTCTTACCAGCGGGGTATCGCCGGGATCAATTACTATATAGGATGCGAAATACAGCACCTTTTCAAGAGAGCGGAGCGGAATATCGAGCAGCAGGCTCATGCGTGACGGTACCGCTCTGAAGTACCAGATATGCGATACCGGAGCTGCAAGCTGGATATGTCCCATACGTTCGCGGCGAACCTTTTTTGAAGTTACTTCTACGCCGCACTTTTCGCATACATGAAATTCCTTGTTGCGCACGCGCTTGTATTTTCCGCACGCACATTCTCCGTCTTTTGTCGGACCGAAGATACGTTCGCAGAAAAGTCCGTCTCTTTCAGGTTTAAGCGTTCTGTAGTTTATTGTCTCAGGCTTTGTTACCTCGCCGTGAGACCATTTCAGTATCATCTCAGGAGATGCCAACCCGATCTGTATAGAATCAAAGGTATTATGTGCCATAGCTATTCCTCCCGTCAGTTATTTTCATCATTATTATCATCGGAGTAAAGTTCGTCAGCAAAACCGACGCCGAAGCCGTCTCCGAATTCATCGTCGTCTGATTCTGGTGCAAACAGATCCTCTTCGTCCTCAAGATCGTTTCCGTCTCTGTCTTCTCCGATATCATTGACCACGGACGAGTTCATATATTCACTGCTTTCGTCTTCTCTGTAAGCATCGACGGAATAGGTACGGTTGTCCGGTTCGTCCTCTCCGAGAGTTGAAAGCTCAATTTCATTTCCTTCTTTATCAAGAACCTTGATATCAAGCGCAAGGGACTGAAGCTCTTTTACAAGAACCTTGAAGGATTCCGGAACGCCCGGAGTAGGTATATTCTGTCCCTTTACGATAGCTTCGAACGCTTTTACACGTCCGTTTACATCGTCGCTCTTGAAAGTAAGTATTTCCTGAAGTGTGTATGCTGCTCCGTATGCTTCAAGCGCCCATACTTCCATTTCTCCGAAACGCTGGCCGCCGAACTGAGCTTTACCTCCGAGAGGCTGCTGAGTAACGAGCGAGTAAGGTCCTGTAGAACGTGCATGTATCTTATCGTCAACAAGATGATGCAGCTTGAGGTAGTACATGATTCCGACCGTTACGGGGTTATCGAACGGTTCGCCCGTTCTTCCGTCATAAAGTATGGTTTTTCCGTCAGGACGGAGACCTGCCATTTTAAGGCACTCGGTGATATCAGCCTCATGTGCGCCGTCGAATACAGGTGTCATTACCTTCCATCCGAGCTTGCGTGCCGCAATTCCGAGATGAACCTCAAGAACCTGACCGATATTCATTCGCGAAGGAACTCCGAGCGGGTTAAGCACGATATCAAGCGGTGTTCCGTCTGCAAGGAACGGCATGTCTTCAGGCGGAAGAATTCTCGATACGACACCTTTGTTTCCGTGGCGTCCTGCCATTTTATCTCCGACAGAGATCTTACGTTTCTGAGCAACATAAACTCTGACGACCTTGTTTACTCCGGGCGGAAGTTCATCTCCGGCTTCTTTGGTAAATGTACGTACATCAACGATAATTCCGGACTCTCCGTGCGGAAGTCTGAGTGAAGTATCGCGGACTTCGCGGGCTTTTTCACCGAAGATTGCACGAAGAAGTCTTTCTTCTGCGGTAAGCTCGGTCTCTCCCTTAGGAGTTACCTTACCGACAAGTATATCTCCGGCTCTTACTTCAGTACCGATGCGGATAACACCTTCGGCAGTAAGATCTTTAAGCGCGTCGTCTCCGACGTTCGGAATCTCTCTTGTGATTTCTTCCGGTCCGAGTTTTGTATCACGCGCTTCATGCTCGTATTTTTCTATATGAATAGATGTATAAACATCGTCGCGTACAAGGCGTTCATTAAGAAGAACGGCGTCCTCGTAGTTGTAGCCTTCCCATGTCATAAAGCCGATGAGAGCGTTCTTTCCGAGAGAAATCTCTCCGTTCGAAGTAGCGGGACCGTCCGCAATAACTTCGCCCTCTTCAACAAGATCTCCGACATTTACGATAGGTCTCTGATTTACGCAGGTACCCTGGTTTGAACGTTTAAATTTTATCAGATGGTAAACGTCCTTGCTTCCGTCGGCTGCGCGTATTGTGATATCGTCGGCTGTAACACGTTCTACAGTACCGGCTTTCTTCGCGCATACAACAACGCCGGAGTCTACAGCGGCTTTGTATTCCATACCTGTTCCGACGATAGGAGACTCGGTCACCATAAGCGGTACAGCCTGCTTCTGCATGTTTGATCCCATGAGCGCACGCGAGTTGTCGTCGTTTTCAAGGAACGGGATCATTGATGTTGCAACTGAAACGACCATTTTAGGCGATACATCCATGTAATCTACTTTAGATGCATCAATCTCAATGATCTCCGCGCGGTGGCGCGCCGTAACCTTTTTGTTCACAAAACGGTTGTTTTCGTCGAGTGGCTCGTTGGCCTGGGCAACGATATAGTTATCCTCAACGTCGGCGGTCATACGTTCGATCTCGCGTGTAACAACGCCGGTCGCTTTATCTACCTTGCGGTAGGGAGCTTCTATAAATCCGTATTCGTTTATGCTTGCATATGTTGAAAGATATGATATAAGTCCGATGTTAGGTCCTTCAGGCGTTTCTATAGGACACATGCGTCCGTAATGAGTATAGTGAACATCGCGGACTTCAAATGACGCTCTGTCTCTCGAAAGACCGCCGGGGCCGAGTGCGGACAGACGGCGCTTATGAGTAAGCTCTGCAAGAGGATTGTTCTGATCCATGAACTGCGAGAGCGGGGAAGAACCGAAAAATTCTCTGATTGCAGTGACTATAGGACGGATATTGATAAGCGCCTCAGGCGTGATCGATTCACTGTCATGAACGGTCATACGCTCTTTGACGATCTTATCCATACGTGCGAAGCCTATACGGAGCTGATTCTGAAGCAGTTCGCCTACGCAGCGCAGACGGCGGTTTCCGAGATGGTCTATGTCGTCGTTGGTTCCGACGTCATGGAAAAGACCGATCATGTAGCTTACCGAAGCGATAATATCGTCTCTGGTTATGTTCTTGGGAGAAAGCTCGTGCATTCTCTTCTGAGCTTCGCACTTTACGTCCTCCGGCTCATTTCCGACTTCCGAGATGATATCGGAGAGTACACTGTAGCGTACTTTGTGTTTAATTCCGATATCGGTAAGATCATAGCCGAGTATAGCTTCAGGGTATACCATTCCGTTAGAGACGAGCTTAAGTTCAGAGCCGTCGCTTGTGGTGATATAAGCTTCATTGACAGCGCCGCGGCGAAGCTCTTCGAGCATAGCGTCATCGATGATATCTCCTTCTGCGCCGATAAGCTCACCGGTTGTCAGGCTTACGCACGGACGCGAAAGCATCTGACCGCGGAGGCGGTCCTCAAGATCCATTTTCTTATCATATTTATAACGTCCGACAGCTCCGAGATCATAGCGCTTCGGATCAAAAAACATGTTGTTTATGAGAAGCTGCGCGCTTTCGACAAGCGGCGGATCGCCGGGACGGAGACGCTTGTAAATTTCCTTAAGCGCTTCATCGGATGCACTCGTAGAATATTTTTGAGCTTCGTTCTCCATCTCGTCTTTTGCAAAGGTCTCACGGAGATAATGATCGTCTCCGAACAGCTCGATAAGCTCGCGCTCGGTATCAAATCCGAGTGCGCGGATAAATATTGTAAGGGGCATCTTACGGTTCTTATCTATACGTACATACATGACGTCGTTCATGTCGGTCTCGTATTCGATCCATGCGCCTCTGTACGGGATGACCTGGGCAGTGTATATCTTCTTTCCGGTCTTATCAAGAGTCGAATCGTAGTACATACCCGGAGAACGAACTATCTGCGAAACGATAACGCGCTCCGCACCGTTGATAATAAATGTGCCGTTTTCGGTCATAAGAGGGAAATCGCCCATAAATATCTGTTTTACTATAGGCGTACCCGTTGTTTTATTGTAAAGACGAACGGTAACACGCAGAGGAGCCGCATAGTTTACGTCCCTCTCCTTGCACTCTTCGACAGAGTACTTCGGTACGGGATCTATAGAATAATCTATAAATTCTATCTCCAGATTTCCCGAATAGTCGGTGATCGGAGAAACATCACGAAGAACTTCCATAAGTCCTTCGCGGCGGAACCACTCATAGGACTTTTTCTGGACGTCAATAAGATTCGGCAGGTCAAGTGCCTCGTCAATTTTGGAAAAGCTCATTCGTACGTTTTTGCCGAGCTTCTGGGGCTTTACCATTTGAACAACCACTCCATTCAAAATATTTCTTGAGAATAAACGCTACTCCGTTACGGCAAAATACGGGAACAAAAACCGTCGCGTATTCTGCAAAGCCACCCCTACGGCATGCTGGTTACAGCCGAATTATAAGCAGACTTTGTTTAACGCGGCGGTATTTCATTCCCATATTTCAGTCAAAACAGGCGTAATACCGTTCATTATAAGCTTTATACAATCATTTTTGCCGCTTTTCCGAGCTTTTTTGTATATCAAAATTGCTTGGAAAAGGCAAAAGCGAAATTATATTTAATATATCACATGTTACCTTTTTTGTCAACAAAATGCGGACTTTTTAATTGTAAACTTTAAAATATTTTTTTTTACATTATGTTAATAAAATACATTTTTTGTATTCTGAAATAAATTTTGCAAAAACCCTTGCAAAAACAAAAGATTTGTGATAGAATACATAAATGATATTGTGCGGTTTCGAGTGCGCAGTTCTCACACGTCCGCGAGAGTTGCCGTCGGAGATCCGCAGATAAATCAGATTGCACAAGCAAATATTTTAATCAGATGATTCTGATATAAATTACTTTAAGGAGGTGAAAAACGTGCCGAACATTAAATCCGCAAAAAAGCGCGTTATCGTAACAAAGTCCAAGACACTTCAGAACAAGATGTTCAAGTCTCTTGCAAAGAGTACAATTAAGAAATACGAGGCAGCTCTCGCCGCCGGAGATAAGGACGCTGCCGCTGAAACATATAAAGCAGCAGTTAAGATTATCGACAAGGCTGTTGCAAACGGAATTATTCACAAGAATAAGGCTGCAAGAAAGAAGAGCCAGTTCACACTCGCGCTCAATGCCCTTAACGCATAATTTACCGAACTTGATCAAGTAACGAAAAAAGCAGTTCCCGTCACTCACCCGGGGACTGCTTTTTCCGTTTTATTATCTTTTGACTTGTGACTATCGTAAGAATCTTTTTATTATTTTTACCGTTTATTCGGTTGCGAGAAGCAGAAAAAATAGGTGCAAGAAAAACGCCTTTTTAAGATTTTTTAAATAATGGAAAAGAATCTTTTTGTACTTTTTAACGAAGTCTATCTTTTTAATTTAATAATATTGACATTTTATGACTTTATCGTAAAATATAAATAAAAGAGAAAAGGATCCTGCTATAAATGAATATTCTTTACAACATAATACGGTTTATATTATAAAGAATAATAATGAAAAAGGGGCGAGAAAAGATGAAAAAAATAATCAGTATCATGCTTGTGCTTTCTATGCTGCTCGGGATGTGGATAACGGTAGAGATCACAGCATATGCAGAAACAGACCTTTCGGAGTTTCAGTATAGAATTTCGTATTATTATAACGAAGCGGAGATTACACGCTATGTGGGAAATTCGCCGGCTGTTGTCGTGCCTGATACAATCGAAGGATATCCGGTAACGTCGATAGGTGATTCTGCATTTAGGGATTGCAGCAGTCTTGCAAGTATCGTACTGCCGAAAGGACTTACTTCAATAGGTGTTTCTGCGTTTGACGCATGCGGTAGTCTCGCAAGCATCGCGCTGCCGAAAGGACTTACTTCAATAGGTATTTCTGCGTTTTACGGATGCAGTAGTCTTGCAAGCATCGCGCTGCCGGATGGAGTTACGTCGATAGGTGCTTATGCGATTTACGGATGCAGTAGTCTTGTAAGAATTACCCTGCCTGAAGGACTTACGTCGATAGGTGAGTATGCGTTTTCAGGTTGCAGGAATCTTGCAAACATCACGTTGCCTGAAGAACTTACGTCGATAGGCAATTCTGCGTTTAGGGATTGCAGGAGTTTTGCAAGCATTACGCTGCCGGATGGAGTTACGTCGATAGGTAATTTTGCGTTTTGCGAATGCAGGAATCTTGCAAGCATCGCGTTGCCTGAAAAACTTACATGGATAGGTTATGGTGCATTTTCTGGTTGCAGCAGTCTTGCAAGCATTGCGCTGCCGGACGGACTTACGTCGATAGATGATTCTACGTTTAGGGATTGCAGTAGTCTTGCAAGCATCGCGCTGCCGGATGGAGTTACATCGATAGGTGATTCCGCGTTTAGGGATTGCAGCAGTCTTGCAAGTATCGCATTGCCGGACGGAGTTACATCGATAGGTGATTCTGCGTTTAGGGATTGCAAGAGCCTTGCAAGCATTACGCTGCCGGAAGGACTTACGTTGATAGATGATTATGCGTTTAGGAATTGCAGCAATCTTACGAGCATCGTGCTGCCGGAGGGACTTGCGTCGATAGGTGGTTATGCGTTTAGGAATTGCAGCAGTCTTACGAGCATTGTGATGCCGGATAGACTTACGTCGATAGGCGAGTATGCATTTTCCGATTGTAATAATCTTAGAATGGTATATTATGCCGAAAATGAAGAAGAGTGGGATAAAATTAATATCGGATCAGATAATCTTCCTCTCTTCAACGCGGAGATTATCTTCTCGCATGATCACGGTAGTAAGATAGAATGTTCTGAAATTTCGGCAACATGTGTGGCGGCAGGACATACAGCAGGTCTAAAATGTGAGGATTGTGGCAAATGGCTGACCGGATCGGTGATACCGGCACTTGGACACGCGGACGCGAATCACGATCGGATCTGTGATCGGTGCGGACGGCAAATTTCTTCCGGTGTTGTGATCGATCCGACTCCGGTAAAACGCGGAGACATGAACGGAGACGGTATGATTAACTCTAAGGATATCACAAGGCTGATGAAGTTTATTGCCGGGGAGTCGGTTACAATCACCGATGGAGATATCAACGGGGACGGTAAGGTCAATGCTAAGGATTTGACTCGCTTGATGACGATAATCGCGGGAGAGATCAAGCTGTAAAAAGATAGAAATATGACGAAAAGCAAGACGTTCCCCCGACTCTATAGGCGGGGAACGTCTTGCTTTTTCCGTTTTATGTGACGTGGTTCAGGGCGATAGAATTAAATCTTATTATTATATCAGCTTTTTATTTGTCTGTGATGCGAGGCATGTATAATAAAAAGGTGGTTGCACCCGATTGCCCTATGAAATTCGATAGAGAAATGTATCATAACGAATAAA
>ENA-UOJO01004999-UOJO01004999.1-human-gut-metagenome-genome-assembly--contig:-P57-NODE-4999-length-10911-cov-3.763909_pt1 | contig 10911 bp, 5 predicted proteins | sample MGYA00242351_ERZ723898 | MGnify/ENA metagenome assembly ERZ723898 | reverse complement strand
CGGGCGGATTCGGGACTTTAACCCGTTAGAAACGTGCGCCGCTAGGCGCACTTACCAGGCGGAACAGAAGCATGATTTCTGTTCCGTATATATGTAAAGCAGACATTCACCCACCGCTTAGTGCTCTGCACACTTGAAGCGGTGGAATGTTTCTCTGCGTTCAAATTAGATTACGGGAAGTGATAAAATGAAGATTGCGATTTGTGATGATGAATACATTACTGCTGAATATTATTATGAACAGATAGAGCGGATTTTTAAGGAATATTCGACGGAATGTGAGATTGAGCTTTTTACGGACAGCGGAAAACTCCTCACTTCTTTATATGAAGGGAAACGCTGGGATATCTGTTTTCTTGATATCGATATGCCGCTGATTGATGGACTGAGTCTCGGACAGAAACTGCGTGAGCTGGATATGGACTGTTATCTGATCTATGTTTCCATCCACCGCGAATGTGTTTATGAATCCTTCAAGGCAAGACCATTCCGTTTTATCCCAAAGGACGAGTTTCAGTCAGAGATTTCCGGCTGTATCGCAGATATCCTTGTGGACTGCCATGCAGAGTCCGAACAGGATTATGTGACATTTGAGAACCGTACTTCGATGTACCGTTTCCGGATTGATGATATTATTTACGTGCAGAGTATCGATAAATATGTGACGCTTTTTCTTAGCGGGGATCAGCAAAGTGAAGCAATCCGTTTTAAAATGTCTGACATGGAGAAGCAGCTTCATCCTTACGGTTTTATCCGTATCCACAAAAGCTACCTGGTCAATTACCGTTATATTAAAAACATTCAGACAACCTGTGTCGTTCTGGACAGCAAAAAGCAACTCCCGGTCAGCCGCTATCGTCTGGATGACATCAAAGTAGAATTTCGGAGGCTGACGTTATGATGCCTGAATTTTCCCTTGGAACGATCATCAAGATCTTCTCTCTTTTACTTGAAGTTTTTTTAGGGCAGCTGATGCTCTGTAAAATCCTCACACCAAAGACATTTCGTCTGAGGATTCCCTGCATAACCGGCATTTTTTGCGTCCATGCGATTTTTCTTCTGATTGAAGAATATTATCTGCCAAAGTTGTATGGCGATGTCTTCTGGCTCTATATACTTTTACATGCCATTTTTTTAATATTATTTGCTTTTGTGATATGCGAGGGAAGGGCCAGCTTTAAATTCTTTCTGCCTTTGATCTATATTTCAATTCTGCTCTTATGCCGCTTTCCGTTCAGCATCCTGTTGAATCTGCTTTCCCATATTCTGACGGACAGTATTATATTTACGCTTCGTTCTTATAATAAATCTCTTCTGCCAAGCATTCTGCTTGTTTTGTGCGGATGCTTTTTTATCCGTTTCCGACCGAATACAAAACAAAATTATCCGTTTTCCTATTATATGGTCATGATCCTGACTCCGATTTTAAATTCCTGCACCGTCATGATGCTGAAAAATTATTTTGATGCTGTCAGCGGCGTGATCAATTACATCGGAACCTTCTCTCTGGTGAGCGAGTTGCTTCTATATTATATGGTATGGCAGATGACCAGCGAATACAGCAGCCGCATCCAGCTTCAGCTGATCAACCAGCAGAATGATTATCAAAAGCAGCATATGAAAGATCTGAATACGATTGTGACAGAATACCACCACCTGCGGCATGACACGAAAAATCATTTTGCCTGCATGGATCGTCTGCTCAGCCAGAACAAATACGATGCCCTGAAAGAATATTTTTACAGTCTTTCCAAAGAGATTTATGCACTCGACAATCAGATTGAAACCGGAAATGAGATTGTCAACCAGGTGATCAACCTTAAATACGCCACGGCTCATAAGTATCAGATCCCGATGGATATTCAGATCGTACTGCCGCCACATCTGTCGATCCCCGATCACCATCTCTGTTCTCTTGTTGCGAATCTTCTGGACAATGCGATCGAAGCATCCAGAAAAATTGAAGATCCGAAAATTGTGATTGAAATGAAAATGGTCAAGGATTATCTCTCCCTGACCATTCGAAACAAAATGGATCCTTCCATGCAAGACAAGGCACTTACCATCCGCACGACCAAGGCGGATAAAAAGCAGCATGGGCTTGGCCGTCAGATCATCGATGATATTGTCCGCCGTTACAACGGGATCTCCACCAGAGAAATCAAAGACGGATGGTATATCGCCAGTGTGATGCTGGAACTTGGGGCAGAATGATCTGCCCCGTTTTTTTGCGTTCCTTTTCTTTAAACGAGGTTGGTATATCCCATCAGGGATTCATCTACTGCCTTGGCCGCTTCCCTTCCTTCGTGGATCGCCCAGACAACCAGAGACTGTCCCCGGTGCATATCACCTGCCGTGAAGACATTCTTTACGGAAGTCTGATATTTCTCTGCTTCCGTTGCCACGTTCGTACGCGGTGTCAGATCTACTTTAAAGGCATCGGTCACATATTTCTGTGAGCCAAGAAAACCGGCTGCGATCAGTACGACATCCATTTCAATCGTCCATTCGCTCCCTTCCACCGGAACCATCATCATGCGACCTGTTTTCTCATCTTTTTTGCTCTGTAATTTGACCAGCACTGCTTTTTTCAGTCTTCCTTTGTCATCGGCAATGAATTCTTTTACGGTGGTCTGATAGATACGCGGATCGTGTCCGAATACAGCAATCGCTTCCTGCTGTCCATAATCAGTCTTGCAGACTCTCGGCCACTCCGGCCATGGATTGTTTGCCGCTCTCTGGTCCGGGGCTTTCGGCATCATCTCCAGCTGTATCACGGAAGATGCACCCAGGCGGATGGCTGTTCCGACACAGTCGTTTCCGGTATCACCGCCTCCGATGACCATCACTTTCTTATTCTTGCAGGCAACAAATTTCTGATCCGCCAGATCAGAATCCAGCAGGCTTTTTGTCACACCTTTCAGGAAATCAACGGCAAAATAAATGCCTTCTGCCTCTCGTCCCGGCACTTTGATATCTCTTGGGTTTGATGCTCCGCAGCAGAGTACCACACGGTCGAAATCTTTCAGAAGTTTGGCTGCTTTGACATCCACACCGACATTGACATTGGTTTTAAAGATCACGCCTTCTTCTTCCATCAGACGGACACGGCGGTCGATCACGGATTTCTCCAGTTTCATGTTCGGGATTCCGTAGCGGAGCAGACCGCCGATGCGGTCATTTCGCTCAAATACGGTCACCTCATGACCACGGCGGTTCAGTTGCATGGCAACGGCAAGTCCGGACGGACCGCTTCCGATCACGGCTACTTTTTTTCCGGTACGCACTTTCGGCGGCTGTGCCTTGACAAGTCCTGTCTCGTAGGCACGCTCAATAATCGCACGCTCGTTCTCTTTTGTGGAGACCGGGTCTCCGTTTAAGTTGCAGGTGCAGGCTGCTTCACAGAGTGCCGGGCACACTCTGGAAGTAAATTCTGGAAAACAATGTGTTTTCATCAGACGGTTGTAAGCCTGTTCCCAGTTTCCGGTATAGACAAGATCATTCCATTCCGGGCAGAGGTTGTTCAGCGGACAGCCGGATGCCATGCCGATTAGCATTTTTCCGTACTGGCAGAACGGCACTCCGCATGCCATACAGCGTGCTCCCTGAAGCTGCTGTTTTTCCAGCGGCAGAGGGATATGAAATTCGTTAAAATTTTTAATACGTTCAAGCGGTGCAATCTCTTCACTCACTCTTCTTTCGTACTCTAAAAATCCGGTTGGTTTTCCCATTTCTTTTCCCTCCTATCTCGCTTTATTTGCATAAAATGCTTCAATCTGTGCCTGCTCACTGCTCAGACCTTTTTCTTCCATCTGCACGATCGCCATCATCATACGGTTATAATCATGCGGGATGATCTTCTTGAATTTCGGCAAGTATTCTTCAAAATGATTCAGGATTTCTTTTCCTTTTGCAGAATTGGTGTATGCCGTATGCTCTGCGATCATATCTTTTAATTCCTGCACATCGTATTTATTGCCAAGTTTTTCAACGGAAACCATCTGCTTGTTGACTTTTGTATACAGATCGTTGTTTTCATCCAGAACATAGGCAACACCGCCGCTCATACCGGCTGCAAAGTTCTTGCCGACTTTTCCGATGACAACAACACGACCGCCCGTCATATATTCACATCCGTGATCTCCGACGCCTTCTACTACAGCTTTTGCACCGGAATTTCGCACGCAGAAACGTTCTCCGGCAACACCGTTGATGTAGGCTTCTCCGCTTGTTGCACCGTACAGTGCCACGTTTCCGATAATGATGTTTTCATCTTCTTTGAATTTTACACCGGTTGGCGGATATACGATCAGCTTTCCACCGGATAAACCTTTTCCGAAATAGTCATTGCTGTCGCCGACCAGCTCCAGTGTCAGTCCTTTCGGGATAAAAGCTCCAAAACTCTGTCCGCCTGCACCTTTACATTTTACAATGTAGGTATCAGCATCCAGTGTATCACCGTAACGTTTTGTGATCTCAGCACCAAACTGTGTGCCGAAAGCACGGTTGATGTTGGTGACATCGACTTCGATGCTCCGTCTCTGTTTTTTCTCCAGAGAAGCTTTCAGTTTCTTCATTAAAATGGTCTGATCCACCGTCTCTTCCAGTTTGAAATCATATACCTGAGAAGGATCGAATGTCACTTTCATCTCTTTGCCTGCATACGGGTTATCCAGAATGCGGCTTAAATCCACTTTCGCTGCATTTACATTTGCAGCATGTTCTTTCTTCTTCAGCAGTTCGCTGTGTCCAACCATCTCGTCTACGGTGCAGAATCCAAGTTTTGCCATGTATTCACGCAGTTCCTGTGCGATGAACCGCATGAAGTTTTCCACGTATTCCGGTTTGCCGCGGAAACGTTTTCTCAGCTCCGGATTCTGTGTTGCCACGCCGACCGGACAGGTGTCCAGGTTGCAGACACGCATCATCACACATCCCATTGTAATCAGCGGTGCAGTTGCGAAACCGAATTCTTCTGCTCCAAGCAGTGCGGCGATCGCTACGTCACGTCCGCTCATCAGTTTTCCGTCTGTCTCAATGCGGACTTTGTTTCGAAGTCCGTTCATGATCAGCGTCTGATGGGTTTCTGCAAGTCCGAGCTCCCACGGAAGTCCGGCATTGTGGATGGAACTTCTTGGTGCAGCTCCGGTACCTCCGTCATAACCGGAGATCAGCACGACCTGTGCTCCTGCTTTTGCAACACCGGCTGCAACCGTTCCGACACCGGCTTCCGATACCAGTTTTACGGAAATTCTCGCGTCTTTGTTTGCATTCTTCAGATCGTAGATCAGCTCTGCCAGATCCTCGATTGAATAAATATCGTGATGAGGCGGTGGTGAGATCAGGCTCACACCCGGTGTGGAATGTCTGGTCTTTGCGATCCACGGATAAACTTTTCCGCCCGGCAGATGACCGCCTTCACCCGGTTTTGCTCCCTGTGCCATTTTGATCTGGATCTCCTGTGCACTGACCAGATATTTGGAGGTAACTCCAAAACGTCCGGATGCTACCTGTTTGATTGCAGAACAACGATTCCTGTTCGGATCGGTAACGATCATACGCTCCAGATCTTCGCCTCCTTCACCGCTGTTTGACTTACCATGCAGACGGTTCATGGCAATTGCCAGTGTTTCATGTGCTTCCTGAGAAATTGAACCGTAGGACATTGCTCCGGTCTTAAATCGTTTTACAATGGATTCGACACTCTCTACTTTCTCGATCGGCACACCTTTTTCCGGATAATCAAAATCCATCAGGCTTCGCAGATAACCGGTCTCTTCTTTGTCTACCAGATTCGTATACTGTTTGAACAGGTTGTAATCGCCTCTCCAGGTCGACTGCTGCAGCAGATGAATGGTCTGCGGATTGTAACGGTGATGTTCTCCGGCACTTCTCATTTTGTGCCGTCCGATGCTGTACAGTGTTTCATCTACATCCAGTCCCAGCGGATCAAATGCTCCGGAATGCAGTTTGTCAGTTTCTTCTGCAATATCTTTCATTGTGATACCACCGACACGGCTGACCGTATTTGTGAAATATTTATCGATCACTTCTTTATCAATGCCGATTGCCTCAAAAATCTGAGATCCCTGATAAGACTGGATTGTGGAAATACCCATTTTGGAAGCAATCTTTACGATTCCGCTAAGGACAGCCTGATTGTAATCTTCCACAGCTGCATAATAATCCTTATCCAGCATCTTGCTGTCGATCAGCTGATGGATCGTATCCAGTGCCAGATATGGGTTGATCGCACTTGCACCATAACCAAGCAGTGTAGCAAAATGATGCACTTCTCTTGGTTCGCCGGATTCCAGAACGATTGCAAGTGAAGTTCTCTTTTTCGTCTTTACAAGGTGCTGATGCACAGCGGATACTGCCAGCAGTGAAGGGATCGGCACACGGTTTTCATCAACGCCTCTGTCTGTCAGGATCAGGATGTTTGCTCCGTCTCTGTGTGCTCTGTCTACTTCGACAAACAGATAGTCAATGGCTTTTTCCAGGCTTGTGTTCTTATAATACGTGATCGGAATTTCCGCTACTTTAAAGCCTTCGACATCCAGATTTTTAATCTTCAGCATGTCGGTATTTGTCAGGATCGGATTGTTGATCTTCAGTACCTGACAGTTCTTTGCTTCTTCCTGAAGCAGATTTCCGTCCTCACCGATGTAAATGGTCGTGGATGTTACCACTTCTTCACGGATTGCATCGATCGGCGGGTTCGTCACCTGTGCAAACAGCTGTTTGAAATAATTAAACAGCGGCACATGACATTCCGATAAAACAGCCAGCGGTGTGTCAATACCCATGGAAGCGATGCCTTCTGCACCGTTCTTTGCCATATTTAAAATAGAAGTACGGTACTCTTCGTAAGTATAGCCAAAGGCTTTCTGGAGTTTTGCACGCTCCTCATCGCTGTACTCTTCCACGCGTTTATTCGGAATCTTCAGATCAGAAAGATTTACCAGGTAACGATCCAGCCACTCACCATACGGCTGCTTTTTTGCATAACTTTCTTTCAGTTCATCGTCATCGATCACTCTTCCTTTTACCGTATCCACCAGAAGAATTTTGCCAGGATGCAGTCTTTCTTTGAGCACGATCCTGGTCGGATCGATATCCAGCACACCGACCTCAGAAGAGAGGATCAGATAACCGTCATCGGTGATATAGTATCTGGAAGGACGCAGACCGTTACGGTCAAGCACGGCTCCTACCACATCTCCGTCGCTGAACAGGATCGATGCCGGTCCGTCCCACGGCTCCATCATCGTTGCATGATACTGATAAAAATCTTTTTTGCTCTGGCTCATGGTCTTGTTGTTTGCCCATGGTTCCGGGATCGTGATCATCACGGCCAGCGGCAGATCCATACCACTCATCACCATAAATTCCAGTGTGTTGTCGAGCATTGCCGAGTCAGAACCGGAAGTATTGACAACCGGCAGAACTTTGTGCAGCTCTCCTTTGAAATGCTCGGAGAACATCGTCTCTTCGCGTGCAAGCATCTTGTCGGCATTTCCACGGATCGTGTTGATCTCACCGTTGTGTACGATAAAGCGGTTCGGATGTGCTCTCTCCCAGCTCGGATTTGTGTTGGTACTGAAACGAGAGTGTACGATCGCGATCGCAGATTCATAATCTGCATCCTGCAGATCACGGAAGAAGGTACGGAGCTGTCCTACCAGGAACATACCTTTGTATACGATCGTTCTGCTTGAAAGAGAAACCACATAGGAATTGTCATTGCTCTGTTCAAACACACGTCTTACCACATAAAGTCTGCGGTCAAAATCAATACCTTTTGCCAGGTGTTTTGGTTTTGCTACAAATCCCTGCATGATACACGGCATACATTCCAGTGCTTTGTGTCCGAGAACTTCCGGAACAACCGGAACTTCCCTCCATCCCAAAAATTTAAGACCTTCTTTTTCCACAATGATCTCAAACATTTTCTTTGCCTGGTTCTTTTTCAGTTCATCCTGAGGGAAGAAGAACATACCGATTCCGTATTCCCTCTCAGAACCTAAAAAGATGCCGAGGGACTCACAGGTTTTGGAGAAGAACTTGTGTGAAATCTGAAGCATGATTCCTACACCATCACCTGTTTTTCCTTCGGCATCTTTGCCAGCTCTATGTTCTAGATTTTCTACTATCTTTAATGCATTTTCGACGGTTCCGTGGGATTTGACACCCTTAATGTTTACGACTGCTCCTATACCGCAGTTATCGTGTTCAAATTCCGGCTGATACAGCCCAGGAGTCTGAACGGCTTCGTTCAATTTTGCTGTACTCATACGTCTTTCCTTTCTTAAGTTGTAATATTCTGTTCAGATAAGCGGACTGACCAGATTGCCATGTCCTGCTGCATGCTGCCAACTTCTGTGTTCGCTAATGCAACTTTTTCTCAAATCTTGTCATTGACTATACACCCATTTTTTTCATTTGTAAAGACGTATTTTTTGTCAAATTGTCAGACTATTTGTGAATTCACTTTTAAAACTGTATTTTTTTGATTTTTTATTTATTATTTTTCTTTTGTTTCTATATTTTTCCAGTTGTGTCTATTTTGTTTCTCATGCAAATTTTAAAAATATATGCAACATTCTTCTGTGCACCTCTGTAATCTGCCAAAGACTCCTGTCAGATAGAGATTGCATCCCGCCACTGATGCAAATTTGCTGTTCTCCGTCTGTAAAGTTAAGGATCACCCACTGCTTATTGCTTTTCGCAATTGAAGCAGGGGACTTACTTGATTTGGTTAAATTGCAGCCAGTAAAACAGCCATCAGATTAGAGACCGCATGAAACAGGACTGGCACTCTCAGATCTTCAAATCGATGGTAAAGCAGATTCAGGATGATCCCCATCGGAAAAGCAAACAGGATCTGCAGCAGATTGCCATGATAAACCGCAAAGATCGCCGCTCCCAAAAGGACTGCCTTCTTTACGGAAACATAGCGTTCCAACTTGCGGTAAACAAGTCCACGGAAAATCAGCTCTTCTGTGACCGGCACTGCGATACCCATTCCAAGGATCTGGAACAGCATCCGGCTTGAGAGCAGGGCATCCTGTGATTCACTGGTAATCCCATAATCCGATACCAGAAACGACATCAGTGCCGAAAACAGGATATTCAGCCCGGCCGCCGCCACGATCACGATGATCCACTGGATCCAGGTTATCTTTCTTTTTTCTTTTCTCCACAAGTTCTGATCTTTCCGGTAGAGCCAGAAGAACAACGGCATTGTGATGACGGCCGCCAGCATGGTCTGAAAAGCCGCATCTCCAATGCCGAGTATTCCGGTAAGCTGCAATGCCAGAAAATGTACCAATATCGGAAAAACAAGATCTATGATTTTATATTCCAAAGCCCATCACCTCTTAAGTTTTGAACCATCATAGCATATTTTTCCGTTCAGAACAATCTAGATCTACACTTTTTGTCGATGCTTAACCCAATACAGCATCCCTGACAGACCAGACAGCACTATAAAAACTACTGTAACTGTCATCTGTCCCTCATCCCTGTCTTTTTCTTGTTCCTGTCTTTCCGGCTCGTTTGATAAAGAATTCGTCTCTTTCTGCAAAAAGCCGGCTTTTTTCTGCTTTTCCCCATGTGTTCCGTTTTCTGTCTGTTTCTGTGTCTCAAAGATTCTGTTCTTGTGCTTCCCTTTCTTCTCCGGCAACAGTTTTTTCCGTTCGAGTTCTTTTTCCAGCTCTTCTTTCAGAAGATACCGCACTTCTTTATTTCCGGCTGTATCAAAAACTTCCAGCTGCCATTTTTCTCCATGCCCAAAGGAGATCTCCCAGCTGCTTTCCTGATTTTTGCTCTCTTTATACAGGCTGCCATTTTTGCAGAGCCAAATTTTTGCAAAATCAACATTATCTTCGCAGATCGTCTGAACCTGAAAGCCTTTTTCTGTTGCTTTTATTGGAGCGATCACACAGATTGGCGGTGTCCGGTCAATCGCAAAGTCCCGGCATAATGTTTTTTCTTTTTCCGACAACCGATGTCCTGCTTCATCCTCCAGAAAAAGCTTCAGACTGTACCTTCCTTCTTTTTCAAAAACAGCCTCCGATACTTCATAATCATACTCCGTGAATCCTTCTGCTGTTGGCCTGTATTTTTTCTGATAATCTTTTCCTTCTTCCAAATTTCTTGCTTTTCCGTCAAATATGCATTGCAGCTCTTCCTTTTGCATTTTGTTGACATCCCACACCCGAAATTTTAACTTCTGTCCCTGCTGTGCTGTTTTCTGTTTCAGAAATTTCTGCATGGAAGCATCCGTCGTAAGCTTCGGACCAGAGCGGTTCACTGCAAAACAGATTTCCTGCTCTTTCCGATTCCCTGCAAGATCTTCCGCATAGATTTTCAGCCGATACCAGCCGTCTTTCAGATATACATCATCGCCGCTCTCCCCTGTATTACTGCCGCTGCTTTTCTTATCTTTCAATTCTGCCTTTCCCTTTTTCCAGTTTACAGGCATGTCCAAAAGCTGTTCTTCTTTTGCGGATCTTCCGGTTCTTTTGTACAGCTTTATGTAACTCTTCTTTTGATTTAAATAAAATTCTTCCAGGGAAATCTTTACTTTATAATCAGAAAGCAAAATCTGATTCTGCAGCATCCCCTGTATGACAATCTCCGGTGATGTACGGTCGATCACAACTTTTCCGACCGGAAGATATCTGGCATTTCCAAAGGCATCTGTCAGTTTTACATACGGATACCAGATTCCTTCTTCCTGAATCTCAATCTGCTTTCCTTCTCTCCATTCTCCCTGCTTCTGTGTGATCTGTCCGTCATCCAGTTTTTCCCTTGCAAGATACCACTGAATCTGAACTTCTCCCTCTGTGTCATCCGGCACATTTTCTGCACTGCAAACACAGAAATCCGATGTAAAAAGCTGCT
>ENA-UOJO01004994-UOJO01004994.1-human-gut-metagenome-genome-assembly--contig:-P57-NODE-4994-length-10919-cov-8.234352_pt1 | contig 10919 bp, 9 predicted proteins | sample MGYA00242351_ERZ723898 | MGnify/ENA metagenome assembly ERZ723898 | reverse complement strand
ATGCCGAGCGTGCCGACGATGTTCTCCTTGGCGACAAGGCCGGTGATGGAGGCGACAGCCGCCTGCCAGTTGCCCCAGCCGAGCGGCCGGAAGATCCAGGCGATCACGCCGCCGATGGCAGCGAGGATGGAGTGGTCAATTTCGCTCTCATCGAGCATCCGGAACGTGCCGTCCACGGAGCCGAAGTAGGTGGTGAACCAGACGAAGATCGTGGAGAGCAGGATGATCGTGCCAGCCTTCTTGATGAAGGACCAGCCGCGCTCCCACATGGAGCGGAGGACGTTGCTGAGAGTTGGCCAGTGGTAGGCCGGAAGCTCCATGACGAACGGAGCCGGATCGCCGGAGAACATCTTGGTCTTCTTCAGGATGATGCCGGAGATGATGATGGCAGCCATGCCGATGAAGTACGCGGACGTGGAGACCCAGACGCTGCCGCCGAAGAGGGCACCTGCGATCATCGCGATGAACGGGACCTTCGCGCCGCAGGGAATGAAGGTGGTGGTCATGATCGTCATACGGCGGTCACGTTCGTTTTCAATGGTACGCGAGGCCATGATACCGGGCACGCCGCAGCCGACGCCGATGAGCATCGGGATGAAGGACTTGCCGGACAGGCCGAACTTGCGGAAGATACGGTCGAGCACGAAGGCGATACGGGCCATGTAGCCGCAGGCCTCGAGGAAGGCGAGCATCAGGAACAGCACGAGCATCTGCGGCACGAAGCCGAGCACCGCGCCGACACCGGCGACGATACCGTCGAGGATCAGGCCGTGCAGCCAGCCGTCTTCAGGGACGCCAGCGGCGTCCAGACCATTTTCGATGAGAACCGGAACACCCGGGACCCAAACGCCATAGTTGGCGGGATCTGGCTCGTCAAAGCCGTTTTCTTCGAAGTAGCTGACCGCGTCGACATAGGTCATGCCAACGGTGGCTTCTTCGTCCGCACCATTGGGAATGGCGTCGTAGTAGACGGTCATCTCATTGAGGGCGAGGGTCTCTTCATCCTCGACCTCGATGGTTGCGGAATCAGAGGTCTTGGTGACTGCCTTCATCTCGGCCAGTGCCGCGTCGGCGTCGAAGTTTTCGGCTTCGGTGTCGAGTTCATAGTAGGCGCTGACAGCTTCGCTGGCTGCGGTATATTCGTCAGCCGCGTCGTTGTAGGCGGAAGAGCCAATGCCGAGCAGGTGCCAGCCGTCGCCGAACAGGCCATCGTTGGCCCAGTCGGTCGCGGGTGCGCCGACGGCGACCATGGCGATCCAGTAGACAAGGAACATCACGACCGCGAAGATCGGCAGGCCCAGCCAGCGGTTGGTGACGATCTTATCGATCTTATCAGAGGTGGTCAGGCCGCCGGCCTGCTTCTTCTTATAGCAGCCCTTGATGATCTGGGCAATGTAGACATAGCGCTCGTTGGTGATGATGGACTCGGCGTCGTCGTCCAGCTCTTTTTCGGCGGCCTTGATGTCGGCCTCGATGTGCTGCATGGTAGCTTCCGGGATCTGGAGCTGCTCGAGCACCTTGTCATCGCGCTCGAAGATCTTGATGGCGTACCAGCGCTGCTGTTCAGCGGGCTTGTCGTGCAGGACGGCCTCTTCAATGTGGGCGATCGCATGCTCGACCGGGCCGGAGAACGTGTGCATCGGGACGGTCTTTACCCCCCTGGCAGCCTCTACAGCGGCCTCTGCCGCTTCCATGACGCCGTCGCCCTTGAGCGCGGAGATCTCAATGATCTTGCAGCCAAGCTCGCGGCTCAGCTCTGCAATGTTGATCTTATCGCCGTTCTTGCGGACAATGTCCATCATGTTGATGGCGATGACCACGGGGATGCCAAGCTCGGTCAGCTGGGTGGTCAGGTAGAGGTTACGCTCGAGGTTGGTGCCGTCGATGATGTTCAGGATGGCGTCCGGGCGCTCCGTGATCAGGTAGTTCCGGGAGACGACCTCTTCCATCGTGTACGGGGACAGCGAGTAGATACCGGGAAGGTCCATGATGACGACGTCGTCGTGCTTCTTCAGCTTGCCTTCCTTCTTTTCCACGGTGACGCCCGGCCAGTTACCGACGAACTGGTTGGAGCCGGTCAGCGCGTTGAACAGCGTGGTTTTGCCGCTGTTCGGGTTGCCCGCAAGGGCAATTTTGATTTGTTTCTCCATATTCTCACTCCTTCGGTCAAATTACTTTAACCAAACTCATTCCATTATTTCGAATTTACAAAATATTGATCACTCAACTTCGATCATTTCCGTATCGGCCTTCCGCAGGGACAGCTCGTAGCCGCGGACGGTGACTTCCATCGGGTCGCCCAGGGGCGCGACCTTGCGGACATAGACCTCAACGCCCTTCGTGATGCCCATGTCCATGATGCGGCGCTTGACGGGGCCTTCGCCGTGCAGCTTCACGACCTTGACCGTATCGCCGATCTTTGCTTCACGTAATGTCTTCATTTGATCTTTCCTCCTCGTTCTCTTAAATCATGATCTTGCGCGCCATCTCTTCGCTGATGGCGACGCGGGATTCTTTGACCTTGACGATGACGTTCCCGCCGAGCGAGGACACCAGCGTCACAGGACCGCCGGCCACGAAGCCCAGATCTTCCAGGTGGCGCTTGGTCTCTGCGTCTCCGCCAACCTTCAGGATCATGTTCTCCTCGCCGATGTTTGCCAATGCAAGCGGCATCATAGTGGAACCCTCCATTACACGTGTTAGCTCTCGCTAACCGCCCGATGCACCGGAGCGTTAGCGCACGCTAACTCTTCAAATTAAAAAACGGCTGAATGGCTGACTGCTTTCCCGGAATGTCCGGAAAGGTTAAGCCCCTTTAACCACACCACAGTTTAGCATCTTGAACCATTGCTGTCAAGCCCCTTTTTTCAAAAAAATTCGACGTACGATTTTTCTTGCAATTTTGGTTAGAGTGTGTTAACCTATAGGGGATCGAATTGTAAAAAATGCCGGAAAGGATGGCACTCTGCCATGAAAATATTAAGAGCCTCAGAAGATTATTTGGAAGCCATGCTCATGATGCAGGAAAAGCACGGCTATATCCGCTCTATCGATGTGGCGGAGCATCTGGGCGTCACGAAGCCCAGCGTCACCTACACGACCAAGCGCCTGCGCGAGAGCGGCCATATCACGATGGATCGCGACGGACTCATCACCCTGACGCCCAGCGGCATGGAGATCGCCACGAAAATGCTCGACCGGCACCATACGCTGACGAAGTTCCTCGTTGCCATCGGCGTCGACCAGAAGACGGCGGAGCAGGACGCCTGCAAGATCGAGCACGACATCAGCCAGCAGACCTATGACGCCATGTGCGCCCACGCCCAGCGTGAGGCCGACCAGGGCGTCGCCGGGTTTGACACGATGAATGAAAAATAATCAGGCAAAAGGGGACAAAGCGTTCACTTTGTCCCCTTTAATTTTTCAGAAGAATCCGGTATAATACGAAAAAATATGAAATTGAGGAGCGATCTTATGCAGCCCACATTCATTCTTTCGTGTGAATCCACCATTGATCTGCCCTATTCCTACGTGCAGGAGCGCGAACTGCCCGTCCTGTTCTATTCCTACAGCGTCGACGGCGAGGCGCATGTCGACGACATGGGCCGCGATCCGCAGTCGCTGTCCCGCTTCTATCAGTACATCGCGGACGGCAAGCTGCCGTCGACCTCGCAGCTCAACGAGGCGCAGTATGAGGATTTCTTTGCGCCGCTGCTCGAGCAGGGCGACGTGCTGCACATTGCGTTTGGCAGCGGGATGACCGCGTCGGTGCAGAACGCGAATCTCGCCGCCGAGGTGCTGCGCGAAAAATATCCGGAGCGCAAGCTCGTGGTCATCGATTCGCTGTGCAGCTCGTCGGGCTATGGCCTGCTCGTCGACGCGGCGGCAGACATGCGCGACGCGGGAAAGTCGCTCGAAGAGACGGCGGAGTGGGTCACAGCAAACTGCAATAAGGTCCACCACCAGTTCTATTCCACCGAACTGAAATTCTACCGCCGCAGCGGCCGCATGTCCGGTGCGACGGCAACGATCGCCACCATCCTCGACATCTGCCCGATCATGCGCCTTGACGACAAGGGCAAGATCATCGCCTACGGCAAGGTGCGCGGCAAGAAGAACGCCGTGAAGGAGACGATCCGCACCATGGAACAGCACGCGCAGGGCGGCGTGAATTACAGCGGAAAGTGCTTCATCTGCCATTCCAACTGCCCGGCCGAGGCCGAAGCTACGCGGCAGGCCGTCGCGGAGCATTTCCCGCACATCCAGGGCGACATCCGCGTCAACGAGATCGGCACGATCATCGCCTCGCACTGCGGCCCCGGCACGGTCGCCGTGTTCTTCTTCGGCGACGAGCGCCAGCCAGATACCTCTGGGAAATAATAGGTGTCACTTGCAAAGCAAATAACAGAGAAATTGACAGGTGGGCGGAAGCCCACCTGCGTTTTTTGCGCCCCCATTCTTTTCTTTCTCTTTTCGGAGAAAGAAAAGAACCGCCGCAGCGTCAGAAGAAGCCTGCTCCATTCCGCTTCCGCCGGGGCGGCGAAAGCTCCATATTCGCAGCCTCCTTCTTCCTTCCCGAAAGCCGACCGCTGCGCTGGGTCGCCTTTCGGTTCCAATAAGAAAAGGAAAGAGACGACCAGAGAACCTTTCGGATGGTTCTCTGGACTCTCCATCGACCAAGGGCCTTGCCCTTGGAGCCCGCGGCGTATGAAATTCAGCAAACACACAATAGATGTGGAATACAACCTTTCGTCATAAAAACCGCCACTTGACAAACCATCCGTCGTCTGCTATAACTGTATTATCACAGTTGATACAGTTCGGAGGGATGCGGATGCTACAGCTGAATTATCGCGACCCGCGGCCGATCTATGAGCAGGTCAAATCCGAGTTCCGGCGGCTGATCCTGTCGGGCGCGCTGCCGCGCGGCGAAAAGCTGCCCAGCGTGCGGGAGCTGGCCGGGTCGCTCGCCATCAACCCCAACACCATCCAGCGCGCCTATCGCGAGCTGGAGACCGAGGGCTGCATTATCTCCATGCCGGGCAAGGGCTCGTTCGTGGCCGACGCAGCGGACATCGCCCGCCAGAAGCATCAGGCCGCCGAGCAGGCGCTGCGCCAGGCCCTGGCCGATCTGCGGGCGCTTGGCTGTTCGGCAGAGGAGTTGGATGCGCTCTATGCGCAAATGAGAGAGGAGTTGGAGCCATGATCCAAGTACAGAATATCACCAAATCGTTCGACGGCTTCCGCGCGCTGGACGATTTAAGCTTCACCGTGCCGCACGGCGCGGTCTACGGCCTTGTCGGGCCGAATGGCGCGGGCAAATCCACGGTGCTTCGCTGCATCACGGGCATCTACCGTCCGGATGCCGGCACGGTTTCGGTCGGCGGACTCCCGGTTTGGGAAAACCCGACGGTCAAGCGGCGGATGGCCTTCATCCCGGACGATCTCTCCGCCCACGCGGGCGACTCGATCCGCGAGATGGCGGGTCTGATGCAGAAGCTCTATCCCCGCTTCGACCTCAGCCGCTATGGACAACTGCGCGAGGTCTTCCAGCTTGACGAGAAAAAGCCGCTGCGCCGCTTCTCCAAGGGCATGCAGAAGCAGGCCGCCTTCTGGCTGGCCATCTGTGCGAAACCCGATTACCTGATCCTCGATGAGCCGGTCGACGGCCTTGACCCCGTGATGCGCCGCCAGATCTGGAGCATCATCTTGGAGGACGTCGCCGCACATGAGACGACGGTGCTCGTCTCGTCGCACAACCTGCGCGAGCTGGAGGACGTTTGCGATCACGTCGGCGTCATGCACCACGGGCAGCTCCTGCTCGAACGCAGCCTCTCCGACCTGCAGGACAACATGGTCAAGGTGCAGCTCGTCACGGAGTATCCCATTCCGGACGCACTGGATGTGGTACACAGTGAGCAGGTCGGGCGCATCCAGACGCTCATTGTCCGCGGCAATCAGGACACCGTGCAGGAGCTGCTGGCGCAGTGCCACCCGATGCTCTGCGACCTGCTGCCGCTGAGTCTGGAGGAAATTTTCATCTACGAACTGGGAGGTGTCGACTATGACGTCAAAAACATCGTACTTTGAGCCGGCGCTCTTCCTGCGCGGCCTGAAAAAGACCTTTCCGGTCTGGCTGGCCTATGTGGTGCTGTGGGTTTTGTTCCTGCCGCTGAGCATTCTCAACCGGGCGCAGTGGGACCCGAAGGCAGCCGACATCCGTGAGCTCATCCTCTCCGGGGCCATCGCCTCAGTCATCACGACCGCCGTCCTCGCCCTTGCGCTGGCATGGGTGCTCTTCCGGTTCCTCTTCCGGACGACCACGGCCTACGACATCGCAGCCCTCCCCGTCCGGCGCGAGAGTCTGTTTCTCACGAATCTGCTCTGCGGCCTCGCCATCGCGCTCGGCACGCACCTGCTCATCGCGCTCATCACCTACGGCGCAAGCGCGCTCATCGGCCTCCCGGATCTTGGCGCGTGCCTGCAGCTTGTGGCCGCAGCGATGCTGTCCTTCCTCGGCTTTTTCGGCTTCGCGGTGCTGCTCTGCATCATCGTGGGCAACGCCGTTGCCATGCCGCTCATCTATATCGTGCTGAACTTCACGGTCTTTGTCGTGGTCCAGATCAGCACGGAGCTGCTCAGCAACTTTGTCTACGGCCTCGGCAGTGTCTCTGACTCCGTGCTCTCCCTCTCCCTGATTCTCTCGCCGATTCTGCTCGTCTTCAGCGGAAATATCCAGCTCATCTGGGGCTGGAACGCGGATTACACGGATAAAGCCCGCGTCGACCTCGGCGGCTTCCCGTATTTCTACATTCTCGCCGCCATGGGCCTCGTCTGCGCGGTGTTGGCCTTCTTCCTGTTCCGCAGACGCGAGATGGAGCGCAGCGGCGACGTTGTCGCCATCCGTGCGCTGCGGCCCGTGTTTTTGTGCCTGTTCTCCCTCGGCTGCGCGCTCGTCATTGGCTATCTGCTCGCGATGTTCGTCAGCAACGCCGACTATAACTTCCCGCTGATGTTGGCGCTGCAGCTGGCCGGCGCGTTCCTCGGCTACTTCGCCGCGCAGATGATGCTGCAAAAGACCGCCCGCGTCTTCGCCAGCAAGCGCGCATGGATCGGCTTCGCCGTGCTCTGTATCGTGTTGGCTGGTACATTCTCCGCCGCGCGCTTCGGCTTCTTCGGCTACAGTCAAAAAGTCCCCGACCCCAGAAGTGTCAGCTCCGTCTCGCTGCGCGGGACGCGCGTCACCGAAAAGGACGACATCGAGGCCGTCGTGGCCCTGCATCAGGAGATCGTCGACCAACAGGAGACGCAGCTGGCCCTGCTCCAGAGCGAGCCCTATGACAACTGCTACGTCACCTTCGACTATGAGATGCAGAACGGCAGGACGCTTCGCCGCAGCTTCACCATCAACGGCACCTGCGAACTGGCCCGGAAGTTTGACACGCTCTACAACAGCCCCGGCTTCCTCCTCTCACGCGAGGTCATCCCCGGTGAGCTGAAGCAGAGCGATTTCGCCGGCGGCGCCATCCAGGGCTACGACAAGAACAACGAACCATATTACTATAATCTCAGCTCAAAGGAGGCCTACGAGCTCTACACCACCTGCATTCTGCCGGATCTGGGCGATTCCTCGATGGGCGTGCGGCACTATGTCAACTTCCCGACGATGGAGACTGCCGAATACAGCTGGGTCGACATCTCTGTCGAGCTGGATATGTCCGATTCCTGGGTCCCGAGCGATCTGCGCGCGAGCCGTACAGAGGAAACCTACTCGCTCAACTATTATTACGATCTCACGCCGGACGCTGCGCGCTCCCTCGCTTATGCCGACGCACACGGCTTCCTCGTGCCCTGAGCGCGGCAGCACGAAAAATCCGCCGCTTGACAAAGCGGCGGATTCGGATATAATAAAAGTAACAAGAGGCACTGCGACAGGCGGTTAGCCTTATGTGCTAGTCAAAGATTATGACCGCAACCTTGGCTCGGGGGCGGTCATTTTCTTTTGCAGATCTGGTATACCAGACTGCAAATGCTCACGATCAAAATACCGATCTGAATCAGTTTGGAATATGTAACCATGTGCATAACCTCCCTTACTGGGAAGTGCTAACCGCCTGCCGTTGTGCAGCGCCTCAAGGCCCTCCGCGGAGGGCCTTTTTATCATAGCATATCTGCCAATTCTGTAAAATTACTCCTATACAAGATTTGGATTGGCATTCTCCGCGGATCTGGTATACTGAAAATATGTTCTAAAATGTTGCAGAAAGGACCGGTGTCCCCCATGAAGAAGCTCTACGCCCTTTTGCTGCTCTGCGCGCTGCTGCTCGCGGCGGCGATGCCCGTCTGCGCGGCGGAGGATGTCACGGAATACCGTATCGACGAGATCGGTCTAACCGTCGAGATTCCCTCCGATTACGACGTCTATTTGTACGATAACCTTTCCGAACTGGCCGAATCAGATCCGTATGCAAAGAGTCTTCTATCTCAGATGGAATATAAGGGTTTTTCTCTGATTGCTTTTTCGCCGGAAGACCGCCTGTTATTCACCATCGGATACGAAGAAAATGATATTGGACAAACTTTTGACGATTACCCGGACGATGAACTTCTCCAAAAGTATGCAGAATACAATGACTCCTCCTCTGCACCGGACGAGCGTTTCATTTACCATGGTCGTTATACATGGCTGATCGAATCCTATCGCCAGACGTTTTCCACCTATATTACTATAACTGCATCCACCTTTCTGGCGTTTGGCATGGCAGCCTCGTCTGATACCCTTACACAGGCTGATTTATCCCAGCTACGCACCATCGTCGACAGCGCCGTCTTCGACGAGGACGCCGAGCCGGAGTGGACAGCGCGCACCGGCCCGTTCACCTACGAAAACGAGGACTTCAAGTGCTCGTTCCGCGTGGCGAGCAACTGGGTACAGTATCTGGACGACACGATGGAAGCGGACGAAGCCTATTTTTACTCGCCGGACGACGAGATGCGCTATTTCACGCTCGACATCTATGACTACTGGGCGAGCCTGAGCGAGGACGAACAGGACGCCGTCGACCCCGCCGTGATCGACACGCAGTATTTCCTCCCGAACGACCTTGCGGACCTGTTCGGCTATCCGTCCGGCTCCTTCTCCCGCATCCGCTATGGCGACGCGCTCTACTTCACGGGCAGCGACGTGTACGATCAGGCTCCGGACTACGATCCGTTTGCCTACACCTTTTTCATCTCCATTCACAATGGTTATATCTACTGGTTCGAATTTGAAGGCACAAGCGATGACGCCCAGTTTGCCGACGTCGAGCAGATGCTCTCCTCGCTGACCTTTCTGTCCGCCGCGCCCGCAGCCCAGACCCCCGCGGCTCCGGTCTCCGCGCAGGAGCCGGAGGCCGAACCGGAGGCAGAGCCCGCTCCCGTCCTGCCGGAGCCCGCGCTGGTCATCCCTTCCAGCCTCTACTGGGCCATCGGGTTCGCGCTGGCCGCGATCCTCGCCATCGTTCTGGTGCATGTCCTCCGTCGTCAGGATCACACCGACCACGATTCGCCGCGCTCCGTCCGCGATGCCGAGCAGCGCGAACGCGACCGCCGCGATGGGCCAGATCTTGGCCCATAAAACTGCTTCAAAAAACTCCTGCATGACGCTTTTGCCGGTTAAACAAAAGCGCTATATTCGCCGGCTCCTTCTTTCTCTCCGAAAGGCAACCGTTTTGCCGGACTGTCCGTCGCGCAAGGCCCTACCCTCCGAAAGGTCTCTGCGCTCTGTGCATCGCCTTTCGGCGAAGCTGCGCAGCAGAACCAGGGCTTTCGGGCCGATGAGGGCATCGGCTCCTACAAGAGAAATGGAAAGACGCGCAAAAAAACAAAATCGTGACCCAGCGTTAGCTTATCTAGCGGTCACGATTTTGAGAGGAGCTGCGACGAAATGAGTGAGAAGTGACGTGTGTTCACTACACTATAGATAAACGTGGAAATCCATGTTTTCGGGAAGGGATTCAAGGCATCCCCATGCTCTAAAACTATGTACTAACTGCCTAAATCGGCATAATATATTCGCTGAACATCTCCAGAATAAAATCCGCACTGGCCGGTGTATAATTCGGTGATTGCGCCATAACTGCATAATCAAAATTGCCATTATATTTTACTGCTTCAACAGTCGGAATAATCAAAAACGGAACCTCTGGTTCTTTTATGCTGCCTTCAATGTACCTCGTTTTTGTTCTGTCGTCATCTCCATATTGAGGAAAAGGCGTGTTTGGATTATATAGTAATTGGATAGTATTTTCAACAGGCAGATCCCAGATGAATTTCTCATCAAAATTTTTTAGAATAATCCAAAGATAATCATTTTTCCTTCCATCGGGATTTGCACAATAGACAATTTTTGATATCCAGCGATACGCTACTGCAAAAAGAAGATAATCTCCAATGCCGTCAATGCAGGTTTTACCAAAGCAATCGACATATTGATTGTGATTTACTCGTTCATCAACCGGATAGGAAAGAACTTTATTCAAGATATGCATCCACGAACTATACCCAAGTCCTAAATCAGCATAGGAATCAATATGCACGACCTCGAACGGAGTAATGAGTTTTTTATTTGCAATAAGTTCTTTCCAAAACCAAAGAGCCTCATTATGCCCTTTAACAATCCGCCCCGGAATTTTGTGATTTGTTTTCAGCCCTAAGTTATCTTCAAAGAACTGTCGGACTCTTGGCTTACACCATACCGACTTTCCATAATATTCTTCTGAAAGACGGGTTTGAACAGGCTCTGGTGTATTCGCAATTAAATTCATGAAATAGTCCATATCCAAATCAAGAATTCTCATGTCGGACCTACCGGTCTTACCATTTCAATGTCATTTGAGTTAATCATAGCATTCCGCCGGAATTCCGATTCGTTCGTT
>ENA-UOJO01004993-UOJO01004993.1-human-gut-metagenome-genome-assembly--contig:-P57-NODE-4993-length-10922-cov-5.465354_pt1 | contig 10922 bp, 11 predicted proteins | sample MGYA00242351_ERZ723898 | MGnify/ENA metagenome assembly ERZ723898 | reverse complement strand
ATTATATTTAATCCAAAGAAAATTATTAATTTTTATTATTTCTTCCACTATTTGTAAATTATACACTATTTTTTTCTTTGTGTAAATACATTTCATATATTTTTTTACTTTTTTTGCTATCAAATTAGAATTAGGTATTAATAATTAAAAATTGAGGGTATTTTTGCTCCTTATGTCGCAAAAATTTTAATTTTACTATAGTGGGGGCAAACAAGCCCCATTTTAATAACTATATAATTCCAGCTTCTTTAAGCATCCAATCTATATATATTCCATAACCTGTATCTGGTTTATTAATAAGTACATGTGTAACGGCTCCTACAATTTTATTATTTTGAATAATTGGACTACCACTCATGCCTTGAACAATGCCACCAGTAGCTTCAAGAAGCTCTGGGTCTGTAACTTTTATTATCATACTTTTAGCACCTGGTTCATTTTGAACAAATAACTTTTGAATTTCTATGTCATATTCTTTAGGTCCAGTGCTATCTATTGTAGTAATTATTTTTGCTGGTCCTTCTTTTACTTCATTTCTTGAGGCTACCTTTAAAGGATTTTTGTCATTTAAAGAATTATTATAAGTTGTTCCAAATATACCACATTCAGTATTGGATTCAATTAATGCAAGTGGAGAAGTATCATCTACAAAAATGCCCTTTAATTCGCCAGGATTACCCTTTTCACCTTTTCTTACACTAATTATAGATGATTTTAAAAGAGAACCATTTTTTATTTTGAAACATTCATTTGTATCACCATCAATTACAGGATGACCTAAAGCACCAAATTTACCACTTTCCTTATGATAAAATGTCATAGTACCTACACCTGCTGTAGTATCTCTTACCCATAGTCCTATTCTTTTTGTGCCATTATCATTAAATAAGTGAGCCTTTTGTGAAATTTCCTTATCTTTTCTTATGATTGTTAAAGTAACTTCATCTTCTTTTGAATTTTTTACTTTTTTAATTAAATCCTTTGATGTAGCTACAGTTTCAGAATTAACCTTTGTAATCATGTCACCTACCTGTATAGATGAACTATTAAAAGATAATTCATCATTAGTATTTGAAAATCCAACTACAAGTATACCCTTGCAAGATAATTTTACTCCAACAGAATCACCACCTGGTATAAGCTCCATATCCTGAGAACTATTAGTATCATTATCTTTAGCTTTTATATATACTGGATTTAAAGATAGTAAAAACAGAATCAAGATTGGAGTAATAATTAAATTTGATAATTTAAATAATTTATTTTGCATAATAATCTCCTCCTTTGCTTCTGTTTATAATTTGCCCAACTGATAAACATATATGCTATTATTTAATTACCAGCAAATGAAAAAAATATTGCAATTAAAAAAATAAAGCCATATTTCCTTATGACTTTATTTTTACCAAATAATTATTTCTTATGTATATTATTATTTTTTATATCATTTTTTTTATTTTTTGCAAACTGAAGCATTTCTTTTACATTTTTTATTGTAGAATCAGTAACTCCATCTCCTCCAAGCATTGAAGAAACTTGCTTTATTTTTTGTTCTTCATTTAATAATTTTAATCTTGTATATGTTTTGCCATCTAACACTTCTTTTGAAATAAAGTAATGATGGTCTGATAATATTGCTATTTGAGGAAGATGAGTAATACAAAGAACTTGATGAGTTAAAGAAACCTGGTACATTTTTTCTCCTACTCTCTGACCAACTGCACCACTAATTCCTGTATCAATTTCATCAAATATTAATGTGGCTATTTCATCTTTTTCAGCAAATACACACTTAAAGGCAAGCATTATTCTTGAAAGCTCACCACCAGATAAAACTTTTTCAAGAGGTTTTAAAGGCTCACCAGGATTTGTAGAAATTAAAAAACCAACACTATCAAAGCCATTTTCCTTTGGTTCATCAGTAAAATCAACTTGTATTTTCATTTTTGATTTATTAAGGCCTACATAAGATAATTCTTCTAATAATTGCTGCTCTAAGGAAGACGTATAGCTTAAACGTATATCATGAAGCTTTTTGCCTACTTCTTTTAATTTATTAAAAGTTTCAGCTTCATTATTTTTAAGTTCTTTTAAAATTTCTTCAGCATTTATAAGTTCATTGTATTTTGTTTTTAATTCTTCGTAGTAATTTAAAATATCCTTTACAGTAGATCCATATTTCTTTTTGTATGTGTTAATTTCGTAAATTCTTTCATTTATTTTTGAAAGTCTATCTTCATCATATACTATTTCTTCAGACATATCACGAAGATCTCTAGATATTTCAGAAATCATATAATATGCTCCCTCTAGGTTAGACCTTTTTTCTTTTATATCTAGATGCTTTTCAAGAGTAGAAAATTCCCCTAAGACCTTGGATAAGCCTTCTAAAACAGATATAGAGCCTTCAGAATCATTATTTAAAATATTTAAGCATAAAGCTAAAGAACTATTTATTTTTTCAGCATTTGATAAAATATTATATTCTTCTTTTAAACTTTCTTCTTCATTTTCTGATAATTTTGCCTTTTCAATATCTTCTATTTGAAATTTAGTGTAATCTAAGATTTTACTATTTTGATTATTTGAAGATATTTTTGAAATTTTATTACGTATTTCAATTAAAGAATCACGCAAAGTTGTATATTCCTTTAAAGAAGTATAAATATCACTACCTATGTAATTATCTAAAAAACTTATGTGATTATTTCTATCAAGGATACTTTGATTTTGATGCTGCCCATGAATATCTAATAATTTTTCTCGTATTTTTTTTAGCTTTGAAACTATTATGCTTTTACCATTTACTTTAGCAATACCTTTACCACTTAAAGAAGTCTCTCTAGATATTATTAACATATCTTCATATTCTATACCTAAATCATCTAAAATACCATTTAAATTTTTGTTTTCAATTGAAAAAACAGCTTCAACGTATGTTTTATTTTCACCAGTTCTTATTAAATCCTTTGAAAATTTGCCACCTAAAACATAATCAATTGCATCAATTAATATTGATTTTCCTGCGCCAGTTTCTCCTGATAAAATATTAAATCCTTCCTTAAAATCAACTGTAAGTTCTTCTATTAAGGCAAAGTTTTTTATATTTAATTGTATTAACAAAAAAATCACACCCTATGAAATAAATTCTTTTATATGGCAAACAAGGTCTTCTGCCGCCTCTAATGACCTAACCATTATAAATATAGTATTATCTCCTGCAATAGTACCTGCAATTTCATTATTGGGGAATCCATCTATTGCTTCGGCAACTGCTGCTGCTCCTCCAGACACTGTCTTTACAATAACCATTTTATCTATATTTTCTACTGAAAGACTTAAATTTCTGAGAACAGCTTTAAGTTTATCATTTAAAGAAGTATCTTCTTCCTTTGGTGCTTCATATCTATATTTTCCTGCCCTATACTGTACCTTTAATAGCTTTAAATTTTTAATATCCCGAGATACTGTAGCCTGTGTAACATCAAAGCCTGATTTTCTAAGCTCGTCTGCTAATTCTTCCTGTGTATCAATGTCCTTTTTTGCTATAATGTCTAATATTTTTAAATGTCTACTTGATTTCAAATTATATCACCACACATTCTTAATTATTAAGTATCTTTGATCTTAATACTTTAAAGTAGTCATAATCTTCAAATAATAATATTCTAACTTCTTCCTTAGCCTTACTAACTCTTATTATTGACTTTTCATCTACTTTAGTAGCCTTCTGACCGTCAACTGTTAAATATATTTCCTCATCTCCATTTTCTGGAATAATCTCAATTTCACTATTACCACCTATAACTATGGTGCTCATTCCATTTGTGTGAGGACATATAGGCGTAAGGGTAATAACATCTAAATTAGGATATATTATAGGGCCTCCTGCCGAAAAAGAATAAGCTGTAGATCCTGTAGGTGTAGTAATAATTAATCCATCGCCCTTAAAAGAAGTATAAAACTTTTTATCTACATACAAACTAAAATTTACAATTCTTGACAATGTACCTCTTGCAACTACAATGTCATTAAAAGCATTTTCATAAAAATTTGTGTCTTTTTTTATGTTACCATAAGAATCGCAATTTTCACATTTAAGCATCATTCTTGATTCTACTTTGTATCTACCATCTTTTATTTTTTGAAATGCTTCATCCACATAAGCAATATCTGTACCTGTTAAAAAACCTAAATTACCTATATTTATACCAAGTATAGGCACTTTAAACTTTTGACTTATGCCTCTTGCTACATTTAAAAGAGTGCCATCACCACCTAATACAATTATAAGATCAAGTTTAGTTTTAAAATTTGTATGTTTTGTTTCATAAGAATTAAATACAACTATTTCTTCTAATTTAAAATATTTATTTAATTTATCTCTTACTAAATTTAATATTTTACAATCTTTATCCTTTGTAGGATTAACAGCAATTCCGACCTTTTTCAAGCAAACACCCCCTTTTTATAATTTATAATTATAAAAGTGTTTCATGCGACATTTCTACTATTTTATCAACATCTTCTATTTTGAATTCAGTTTGCTTATTTTTGTCTTTTGTAAAATAAACCAAATATTCTATATTACCCTCTGGTCCTTTAATAGGTGAATAACTAAGATTTAAAACAACAAGGTCTTGTGAAAGAAGGAAATCCACTATACCACCTACAACTTCTTTATGTACAGCTATATCTCTAACAACACCTTTTTTTCCCACCTTTTCTCTTCCTGCCTCAAATTGTGGCTTTATAAGCGCTACAACTTCTCCATTATCCTTTAAAAGGCTAAGAGTTGCAGGCATTATCTTTTTTAAAGATATAAATGAAACGTCGATTGATGCAAAATCAAGACTTTCACCTATATCCTCAGGCGTAACATATCTTATGTTTGTTCTTTCCATACACACAACTCTTTCATCTGTTCTAAGTTTCCATGCAAACTGCCCATAGCCTACATCTACTGCAAATACTTTTTTTGCACCATTTTGAAGCATACAATCAGTAAATCCTCCAGTAGATGCCCCTATATCCATACAAACCTTATCATTAAGCTTTAAGCCAAATTCCTTCATAGCTTTTTCAAGCTTTAAGCCTCCTCTGCTTACATAAGGAATTTTATGACCTTTAAATACTATTTCAGATGTTACTTTAACCTTTTCTCCTGCTTTATCAACTCTTTGTCCATCTACAAAAATCTCGCCAGCCATAATACTTGCTTTTGCTTTTTCTCTAGATGTAATTATTCCTTTTTCTACAAGAAGTACATCTAATCTTTCTTTTTTTTCAGACATTTACATATCTCCTTATTTTTATTACAAACTTTTTTATATTATTTTAAAAAGTACTTTTTATAAATCTTCCTTTAACAATTTAACAACATTTTTAACTATGCCACTAGCATCTAGCATATTATCATTATAAATTTCTTTTACTGTTGCTTGAGTTACAAATTTATCCTTATAAGAAAGATTTATAAACCTTCCCTTAAAACCATTATGTGAAAGAACTCTTAAAATATTATCTCCAAGTCCTCCAGCTTCTCAATTATCTTCTACTGATATAATATCATATTCATCTAAAATAAGATTTTTTATCATATCTGTATCAACAGGTTTTATAAAGGATGCATTAATAACCTTAAGGTTTATATTATTTTTATTTAACATTTCCTTTGCAAGTACTGCCTGCTGAACTGTTTTACCTGTGGCAATTACTGCTATTTTTTTGTTAGATGGTAAATTTTCTTTTATATTTAATGGACTATTTTCACTATCTAAAACACATTTATATTCAGTAATTTCTTCCCACTTTCCAAGAGTAAAGTTTTCTTTTGGATTTAAATTTTCCAAATCATTGCCACCTCTTGGGTATCTAATAGCAATAGGGCCATAAAAATCTACACAAAACTCCATAAGACTTTCCATTTCCTGTACACATTTAGGGGCAACTATAGTCATATTAGGAATCATTGAAAGGTATGATAAATCCATTATTCCCTGATGAGTTTCACCATCAGCACCTACCACACCTGCCCTGTCTATTGCAAATACTACTGGAAGGTTTTGAATACAGACGTCGTGTACTATTTGATCATATGACCTTTGTAAAAATGTAGAATATACTGCAAATACAGGTTTAAGTCCACCGCAAGCCATTCCTGCTGCAAGAGTTACAGCATGCTGTTCTGCTATTCCCACATCAAAAAACCTATTTTTAAATTCTTTAGAGAAATCATTAAGACCTGTTCCTGAAGGCATTGCAGCAGTTATTGCAACTACTTTTTTATTCTTTCTTGCAATTTCCACTAAAGATTTGCCAAATTCTTTTGAATAGGTATTGGTAGATTTTGATATAACTTCACCAGTCTCTAAATTAAAAGGCCCTATCCCGTGAAATTTATCAGGGCTTTCCTCTGCAAATTTATAACCTTTTCCCTTTTTGGTTATAACATGAACAAGTACCGGTCCCTTTAGATTTTTAACTTTGTTAAAGACCTCAATCATAGAATGAATATCATGACCATCTAAAGGTCCTACATACCTTATACCCATATTTTCAAAAAGCATAGAAGGAACTACAAGCTGCTTAATGCTACCTTTTATTCTATTTAAGGAAGACACCATAGTTTTTCCTAAGTTGCTACTGTTTAAAACAGTGTTTACGTCATCCTTTAATCTGTTATAGCTAGGTTCAATTCTTATGGTATTTAAATATTTTGATAAACCGCCTACATTTTTGTTTATAGACATTTGATTATCATTTAAAATTATTGTCACATCAGTTTTTCTAAAACCTACATCATTTAAGGCTTCAAAAGCCATACCTCCAGTAAGAGCTCCATCACCTATTACTGAAACTACTTTGTAATCTTCACCCTCTATATCCCTTGCACGAGCTATTCCAAGAGCTGCAGATATTGATGTAGAACTATGTCCTGTATCAAAAACATCATATTTACTTTCGTTTCTTTTAGGGAAACCACTTATACCCTCTTTTGTTCTTAACTTGTCAAAACAGTTTTTTCTGCCAGTTAAAATTTTATGAACATAGCTTTGATGTCCAACATCCCAGATTATTTTATCTTTTTCTATATTATAGCTTCTAAATAGGCTTAATGTTAATTCTACAACACCTAAATTTGATGCTAAGTGTCCACCTGTTTTAGAAACACTTTCAGTAAGAAATGTCCTTATTTCTTGGGCAAGTAATGCTAATTCTTTTTCACTTAAATATTTTAAATCTTCAGGAAATTTCATACTATTTAAAAAATCTGTCATATTACCATTTCCCTTTTCTATTTTTCTCTATTTAAAAGTTTAATTGTTAATTCCTTAAGTCCATCAGCTTTTACAGTTAAACTGTCTAAAAGCTTAATACTTTCATTTGAAAGATCTTCACAAATTTTTTCACATTTTTCAAGACCATGTATTGATACGAAATTACACTTATGACATTCTTCATCCATATGAATATTTTTTCCTAATTTCTTTGCATCACCAATTACATCTAATATATCATCTTTTACTTGGAATACAAGACCTATATTCACTCCAAATTTATTAAGCTTTTCTATATCTTCTTTTGGTGCATTTCCAAGCATAGCACCAGCTACTACAGAACTTCTTATAAGTTCTCCTGTTTTATTTAAATGCATATATGTTAATTCTTCTTCGCTTATGGTTTCTTTTCCTTCGCTTAAAAGGTCTACTGCCTGACCTCCCATCATACCATCAGCCCCTGAAGCCTTTGCTATTTCTTTTGCTGCTAAAAGACCATTACCTCCAAAATCAAGGGCAAATTCCATCATTGCAATCATAGCTTCATTAAGAAGTGCATCTCCTGCAAGAAGTGCAATAGCTTCTCCATATACCTTGTGATTTGTTGGCTTACCTCTTCTTAAATCATCATTATCCATAGCTGGAAGATCATCATGAATAAGTGATGATGTATGAATCATTTCCATAGCAGCTGCCATTTTCATGATACTTTTATAATCATTTTTATACATAAGATAAGATAAAATCATAAGAATAGGTCTTACTCTTTTGCCTCCATTTTTTATGCTGTAATATTCAGCTTCATAAAGATACTTATTATATGTTCCTTTTCCATAAAAGTACTCTTTTAAATATTCATCAATTTCACTTTTTAAATTATTAATATCCATTTTTATTACTCCTGATTTTCCCCTTGATTATTTTCATTAATAACGGTAATTTTTCCTTCTAGCGTATTTAAGATTTTATATATTTTATTTACAAGTTTAACTCCATCTTCATAAGCTTTCATAGACTCATCTAAATTCAATTGTTCATTTTCAAGTTCATTAAGTATATTTTGAAGCTTTGTAACTAAATCTTCATAACTTTCTTTTTTTGCCAAAAAAGCCACCTCACTACTTGTTAGTTTTTGGTATAAATTCACCAAAAACTTTTCCATCTTTTAAAATAATATTAATTTCCTTTTTCTGCTCTAAACTAGAAATGGAATTTATATTTACGCCATCCTTTCCTTCTATTATAGCATATCCCTTTGATAATATACTGCAAGGATTTTTAGAAATAAGCAATTTATTTAATCCATTTATCTTTTCTTTTTCTAAAGCTAATTTTTTATTCATAACTACATTTAAATTATTATTTAACTTATCTACCTTAAGATAACTATTTGCTATTTTAGCTTTTGGTGAATTTAAGCTTAATATTTTAGCTAAAGATTGAACTTTAGATTTTTCTTTTTGTAATTTTTCTTTTATTATATTGTTAAGGTTATTTTTTATTGCAGATAATTCACTATACATGTCATCTTCTAGTGGCACTACCATTTCTGCAGCATGAGAAGGTGTAGAAGCTCTTTTGTCTGAAACAAAATCACATATAGTAAAATCCACTTCATGACCTACTGCTGATATTACAGGTATTTTTGATTTAAATATATAACAAGCAAGCTCTTCTTCATTAAAATTCCATAATTCTTCTATAGAGCCTCCTCCTCTACCTACTATTATTACATCTACATTTTTATTTTTATTAAAATATTTTAATCCTTCTATTATGTCTTTGTAAGCACCATTTCCTTGAACCCTTGCTGGATAAAGTATAATATCTACTAAGGAATTCCTTGTTCTTGTAACATTTATAATATCGTGAAAAACTGCTCCTGTTTCTGATGTAATTACTCCTATGTTTTTCGAGAATCTTGGAATTTCCTTTTTATATTTATCATCAAATAAGCCTTTTTCACTTAATTTGTTTTTTAATTTTTCAAACTCTATGTATAATTTTCCGAGACCTTCTTCTTGAATTTGCTGAACATAAAGCTGAACAGAACCAGCCTCCTTATAAAGAGATATGCTTCCTGATGCAATTATACTCATTCCTTCTTTTATTTTAAAATTAAGAGTTTCTGCAAAGGTTCTAAACATAACACAGCTTAATCTACTTTGACCATCTTTTAAAGAAAAATATATATGACCACTAGAATGATACTTTAAATTAGATACTTCACCTTTTACAGAAAGATTTCTTAAAATAAAATCATTGTCTAATGTCTTTTTAAGATATTTATTTACCTCACTTACAGAAAGGATTTTAATTTTCATTTTTAATCAAAGCCTCACACGCATTTTTTATTAAAAGTGTAGTAGTTAACGCTCCAACTCCTCCTGGTACTGGTGTTACTCTTGATGCTTTATTTATTACTTTGTCAAAATCTACATCTCCAGTTATTTTACCCTCAAAGGAAGATGTTCCAACATCAATTACTACTGCCCCTTCTTTTATAAATGTATCATCTATAAATTTAGGTCTTCCTATAGCTGAAACTAATATATCAGCTTCTTTTGTAACTTCTTTTAAATTTTCAGTTTTTGAATGACATATAGTTACAGTGGCATTTTCTCTAAGTAAAAGTTCATATACAGGTTTACCTACAATATTACTTCTTCCAATAACAACTGCTCTCTTTCCTTGAAGCTTTATATCTAAACTTTTTAAAAGTGTAATTACAGACAGAGGTGTACATGGCATAAAAGAATCTTCTCCCATATACATTTTTCCAACACTTTCAGTTGTAAGACAATCAATATCTTTCTTAGACCATATCTTATTAACTACTACTTTTTCATTTATATGCTTAGGTAATGGAAGCTGCATTATAATTCCACTAACACTTTTGTCATTGTTAAGCTTTTCTATTACATTTATAAGTTCTGATTCAGTTGTATTTTCGTCTAATACTACTTTTTCAAATAAAACCCCAAGAGATACAGCAGTTTTTTCTTGACTGTTCATATAATATATTGAACCACCATCATTTCCTACTAGTATTGATGCTATTTTAGGAATAGATTTATTATCACTTTTTCTTTTTTCTACAAATGCTTTTATTTGTTCTTTAACTTTTGCACTTATTTCTCTACCGTTTATTACATTCCCCATAATTTTCCTCCTAAATGCAATTAAGAATTTTTTAACACCTTATCAAGCACTCCATTAATAAATGAAACTGATTTTTCATCAGAATATACCTTTGCAATTTCTATAGCTTCATTAATAGCAACCTTTGCTGGTACATCATCTACGTATTTCATTTCATAAACAGCTAATCTAAGTATTGTTAAATTAACCTTTGAAATTCTATCTATTTTCCATTTATCTAAGGCAGCCTTTATAGCTTCATCTATATCATTAAGATTATTATGTACTCCAAATACTACATCATTTATATAACTTAAATCTAAATCCTTTATTATATCCTCGTTATTTTCTTTAAATATATCAATTGCTTCTGCTGGAGCATCCTTACTTAAAGTCATTCCAAATAGTATTTCCATAGCTTTTTCTCTTGATTTTTTTCTACTCATTACTTTCCTCCAATATCATAAACATTAAGTACTTATTATAATTATAAACCGTTAT
>ENA-UOJO01004991-UOJO01004991.1-human-gut-metagenome-genome-assembly--contig:-P57-NODE-4991-length-10926-cov-3.860270_pt1 | contig 10926 bp, 13 predicted proteins | sample MGYA00242351_ERZ723898 | MGnify/ENA metagenome assembly ERZ723898 | reverse complement strand
GAAATTCCCCATCGGATTCGTTTCCGTCAAGGATGTCGCGGACACAATCAGTGAGCTTGGCAGCGATCGTATGAAAGAGGCGCTTAAGCCTGCCGATATGGAGCGGATCGCCTCGAGCCTTGCGGAAGCCGAGCAGTGCATCGATCGGGATGAGCTCGCCGATGGCATCATGCACAATGCCGAGCTCGAGGTGGAGATAATCGACCTCAAACAGGGCGGGCAGAGTCTTGACGATATCTGCAATGCGAAGAGCGAAGAGGTTGAACTCGTTGATGGCGGGACTGAAAACCATGACATCGAGCAAGCTGCTCGATAGGGAAAGGACGTGACGCGACATGCTCACAGATGCCGAGCGTTATCAGCTCCAATGAATGATTAAACATGGGCACAGTCTCAAGGAGCTTATGGATGAGCTGACTTACTACCAGAACGACCTCGCAATCGGAGGAGTCGAGAACCTTAGCGTCCGCAAGGTATTCGATGAGTGGTCAAATGAACTAGGGATTATCAACTTCAAGACTGCCGCGGCTCTGGAGTATGACAACGGTGCGTTCTACGACTCGGAGCGCGGTATTCTCATCGCTAGTTTCATGACCGACTACGATGACCCCACGATTGAAGTCTTTAAGGCAACTGTCGCTGACCTGCGGGAAATCACCTCCAAATTGACCGAGGCGGACATCGAATACGGCCAGACAACGCATGAGCTCGCCGGTGACAACTGCGAACACATCGGCACGTTCCGCTCGGTTGCCGAACTGCGCGGCGCGGGGTATCTCGACTCTGATTTTATTGATGCCTCGGACACGCGAGTACTGGTCGATGTCGTGTCGCGTCTCACGTTTGAGGACAACAGCAAGCAGGGCGAGCAGAGTCTTGATGAGATTTGTGCTGCGAAAAGCGATGAGGCTGATTTTGTTGCGGGTGACGCGGATGGCGACCGCGATGACAAGGAGGTAGCACATGAGCATGGTGAATGACGGCGAGGACATCCGCCTCGACACACCGAAGGCGGTCAAGGTGGCACTGGCCTGTGGCAAGGACCTTTACAACCCACAGACCGGTGAGTTCCGGTGGGAGTATAGCGATACGGGTAGCATCGCCACTACATGCGTGCCTATCTACGACCCGAATCTGCATGCGCTCGTCAATGATCCCGATTTCAGCATGTATGAGGATATCGTCGGCGGACTGAACTACCTAGGCTATATCACCGACAGCATCGATCACCTCATCGAAATCGGCGAGGAGAACTTGCCGGATGTCGATCCGCGCGACGAGGTGTTCGCACGAATCGCGTCTGAGGACGGCTGGATCATCGCCTCGGCTGAGAACGTGAGAGAGGCCGTGCAAACGTTTATCGCCGAGCGGCCGAGCAACATTGACAAGTCCCCAGCCGTCGAGGTTGCAGATCAGGGTGAGCAGGGTCTTGATGAGATTTGTGCCGCGAAATGCGATGAGGCTGAGTTCGTCGCGGATTGCGCGATGGGCGAACGTGAAGCCCCCGACAACGAACAAGACAAGTAGCCAAGGAGTCTGAACATGAGCAACGGATCGTGCAGTCTATTTATCGAAGGCAAAGGAAAAATCTCCGTCAGCATTGACAAGTGCCCGAGCATGCCATCAATGAGCTTCACCGGTCTTCAGGGTCGCGGTATGGGTCGAGTGGTCGAGGAGAAGGCAGCTATCCGCTGCGCCCTGCGCCAGGCTGGCTTTGATATCCCGATGGCAAACGTGCGTATCGATGTCGACCAGTCCGCGCATGAGTTCGGCCATAAGTGCATCGAGAACGCCTGCGCACAGGGCATCGCCATCGCGAGCGGGCAGGCGGAATTGCCCGAGGGCGGGCGCGTCAGCGCCGTGGCAATCGAAATCGACGGCTCGACGCTCGGCTTGGAGCCGAATAAAGACGGGTTGGAGCGAGGCCTCGATGATCTCTGCGATGAGAAGCAGGCTGAAGCCAACTTTGTCGCGGGGGAAGCAGACCGTAGCGAGAAACCCGAGCGTAAGGAGACTGGGCGATGAAGGATATCGGATGCATCAAGGTCGATGTCGCGATGAGCGATGCGACCTATTACGACCATGCCCCGCATGACAGCGTCACCCTTCCGATGGCGCTAGACGATTTGCAAAAGGTAATCGATAAGGTTACACGCTACGGCACCCACGGCTACGCAGTCGAAGATATCCAGGCTACCGGTAAGTTCGGCCAGCTGCACTTCGCCGAGGACGAACATGTGAACCTGCGGGCATTGAATGCTATGGCGGAGTGCGTCAAGAGAAATCCCGACATCGACTACGATGCCGTCAGCGATTACTGCGACAACTTCGACGTGCCGGTCGACCCGCTCATGGTCGGCAACGTCATCATGCAGGCCGAGCAGATGCCGTTTACGGGCTATTCGGTCGATATCGATAACGAGCATCCGACCCCCGCCGACCTCCAACGGGCATACGGTCTCACGCTCATCGATCGAGCTTCCGAGGAACTCGAAACCTGCTTGGCCGACAACCGACTTCCCGATGGCGCCAAGGGGAGTCTCGCTGGGACCATCGAGCTGCTCGCTAACGTACCCGCCGAGGCATTGGGCGCCAAGATGGAGTCGGGTGGAGAAGTCTGCCTTACACCCAGCGGCATCTTCGACCGTAATGCCGATGGCATCGACTTGATGAAATTCGATCTGGATGAGCTCGAGCAGGCGGCATTCGAGGGCGACCGCGATTTTGCCGCCGACCGTATCGTCATCTATGCGGAGAAGCACGACTTGACCGAGACGGGTTTCAGTCTCGTCTATCGGTTGACGCTGCCGATGGATGCGGGAGAGCTCGATGATGTCCTTCAGTCTATAGCGGATATGGAGGGGGTCGCTGTGGGCGATATCGTCATGTCCGACTATGAACTCCACGGGAGGTTCAGCGAGTACTCCTGGCACGACTTCGGTAAGGATGACCCCATCGCCGACATGAACCGCTTCGCTCAGGTTGTAGTGGATCACCCCGAGCTCAGCGTCGGTGAGCTCTTCTACCACAACGATGATCATGAAATATATGACATCGACGGCATTATCGAGGTGGCAGAGCATTTCGATGAGAGACCCGGGGAAGAGAGCCAAGAGGTCGACCTCGACGAACTCGGGGAGTCGAAATGCGACGAGGCCGAGTTGGTCAATTCGGGCAGCGAAACGGTGGAAGACAATACGCGTCAGGGCGGTGAGCGGTGATGAATACGCTGCGTGCGGTCCTGGTCCCCGTAAACGCCGATTGCCGCGAGATCGAGTTGCCGATTGATGAGGACGGAAGCTGCGGCGAGGCGTTGAAGGAACTACTCGGCGAGAGGGTCGCCAATGTGTCAGAGGAGCTACCGGATAAAACTCTCGGCGATGCGGTGTGCGTCTATGTCAATGCGGCCGGTCGCTCGGCCTGCCCGGCAAACCGCGCGATCTGGGGTACCCAGGAGATGGCGGACGAGGGGCGCGAGTCTCCCCTGACCGGCCAGACCGGCGTAGCCGGCGAGCCCGCCGATGTACTCTATGGGGATATCGTCATCGTGGGGTACGACCCCTATGAGGGCGCGGAATGCTCGCTTTCCGATGCCGAGTGCAGGGATGCCATTGATTTGTTCAGCGGGCGTGGCGGTCCGTATTCGGGAGTCTCGGCTCTCGGCCTCGTCCAGAGTAAAGAGCTCGACCGTGAACTCAAGGAGCGTGCCGAGTGGAACAACGAGTCCTCGCAATTCGATGAGTTTATCTGTTACAAGAAGGACGAGGCAGCCCTCTACAACCAGCGCCTTGAAGAGGAACACAACGACCTATACGACGACTACTGGCAGAACTCATACGACGATATGGAGTGGTAGCCATGGGAGCCGTGAGTTACGGGCAGGGCGGGTACGTCGGGGCATCCATGAGCGCCCGCGCCAAGGCTGCATATGAGTCGGGAGAGATGCCGATGTCCAAATGGACGCGCGGCGCGATTATCTCCGCCATCAAGGACTACTGCGCCGACTTCGATCTCGCCTACAACCCGGATATCGAGTCGATGAGCAGGGCGGAGCTCGCCGAGGCCTATCTCGAATACAAGTCCTAGCACCATACGGGAAGGTTCGCACGCGAGACCGAGTTCTTCGGGTTGAACGATGATGCGGTCTGCGCGGACTTCCCCGAGATGACGCCGGAGCAAATTGCCGAACGAGACGATGAGGCAGCGGCGTCGAGGGCGCTGGATGCTGAACAGGAGCAGTTCAAGAGATCGCGCGAGGCGGCTTTCTCGAAGCGCTTCGGGTGCGATCCCGGCAGCGTGCTCGCCTACGAGGCATTCCATCCTGAGAGGTGCATGCGCTTCCTGTCCAAGCGCGGGAAGCGCGAGATAATCGGCTATGAGCTGCCCGATAAGGCAGCGGACTGGGGAATGAAACCTGAACAGACCTGCTCGGTGGAACTGGCAGCGCGGTCGCGCGTGGCGTGCTTCAATGCCTTTCGAGACGGCGTTGCCGGAGAATCCGACTGGCATGACCTTGATTTCGACAGCGTGGCGGGACTTTTCGATGAGCCGGGGTTGGACGATCTTCTTGAAGCCAAAAGCGAGGAGGCGGAGATGTCCGAGGACCTGGGGCTTGTGAGGGAATCGGGCTGTCGGTAGGTAAACGCGCAGAATCTACCCTTCTATCGTATCCCCTGCATCTTGCACAAATCCTCTAGAATTTCGCAGATTCTATCGTTCTTATCCTGCGTCTCCCTATCGGCATATTGCCCTGTCGGTTGAGGATGGGTTGGATGCTTTCGGTAGTACTGCCCGACGTCTGGTTCCCAGGTTGCGTAGCTCTGGGCGAACTTCCTGCGGGCCAGCAGGTCGAGGATGCGATAGACGATGTAGGCGATGGCCAAGAGGGCGATTGCACCCATGACGATATAGATCACCGAGTTCCTCCAAATGGATATCATTCGGACACATTCTAGCAGTTTCGACGATGCCGTTGCCGCTGCGGCAACAGCGGACAAATCTAAATCGATGCCGTTAGCATCAATTGAGTTAGCGAATCTATGATTGGAGCGCCCAGATGGATGACGTAAAAACCGATGGCAACGACTCGAAATCGCGCAGATCGTCTGCCGAAGTCGTCAAAAGCCTGCTCGACCGCATAGAAGTCGGGCAGCGCGGAACCCTGTTCGCGGCGTGCTGTCTGGCGGCGGCTCCATTGGTCATGGCCGTATGGACAATCCTCCAAGCCCGTTTCCTCGGAATAGCGGTCGCCGGTTCCTGGCATGAGCCGATCGGCTGGATGTTCACCGAAGGACGCGTCACGGTACTTCCCATCCTTGTAGCCGTCCTCACCGCCTCCTGCTGGCGATTCGGTAAAAAGCCGGCCTATGCGGCAACCCTGCTCTCACTCATCTCATGCTATCTGTGCCGTCCCCAAAATGACTATCTGTCCTTTGGCGTATCGGCACTCATCGCGCTCCTTCTTGTTTGCTATGTTGTTTATAAGGACTAATGATATGAATAAGAATAAGACATCGCAGAGCCAAAATGGGCTTCTGAATTTCAGCTTCTCGCGCCGCGGACTGTTCGCCCTGTTTGCAACTGTCGCGGGGATGGGTCTCTCCGGCCTAACGCCCCAGACGGCCGTGGCTTTGGCGGGCATCGGGCTGGACCACCCCGATTGTCCCCGTTATTTCGGCAATGCGACCGATAACGGTGTACTCACCCATCCCGACCGCATCCAAGGCTCCAACGACCGACTGTTCGGCTATGCCAACCAATGGACGCTGTGGAGGGTTCACAACGATGATAAGAATCGTCTGGGCTATGCCTTCGCCATGGCAGTCGAGTGCGATTTCTCCAACGAACTATATGACCATATCGTGTTCCGCCCCTATTTCTATTTCACTTCCTATTGCGAATCGGATCCGTGGCTTGGCCACTGGCTTGGTCCAACCGACGGCGACGACAACAGGGGCACCGTCTATATTGACGGCGATACCCCTGTCGGCAGCTTCCAAGGCAATTTCATCAATAACGGTTCCGATGGACATCCGGAACTGTCCCACTTAAATGGCGGCGGCTGGCTTTGGCGCGGTTGGGACGCCGGGACGAAATACGAGACGTTTATCCGCCGAGAGGGGGCAATACGCAGCCGCAACGTCTGGGCCAAGTGCGAGGTATTCAATGTCTGGCATGACAACGTCAGACCGAGTCAGGATATCTTTTCAGTCCAGCAAGCTCCTAGAAAAGGCGACATGAACCTCCATACCGAAGCGATTCAAATCGGAAACGACGCAACGCTGTACGGCGGCATCTTCAAGATTGCACCCTTGGTCATGCCGGAGGCTTGCCTCGACCTTACGCAGGGAAACTATATCAATGGGGTTACGCCGTATACCGTCTGGAACAACGGACGGGGGATCTGCTTCTGGGATGATTATGATGGCGTCAATCAGCTGTGGCTTTTGAAGCCATACCTCAACGACGGGGTCAATACTTTCACCTTCGCCATCGCCAATCTCGTCGGCCCCAAATTGGTCCATACACTCAACAACCAAGGGCATCTCGATGTCAACCTCTCATGGAAAAACGGAGCCATGGAGACCGGAAGTGCCGTCGTCTGGGATATCCGCTCCGCATCTGGCAGGGAAAACTCCTGGTGGATCGACCATGAGCCGTCTATCACCAACGAGACCGACCATACGTGCTATTTCATCACCTCGGACGCAGACGGGCAGCGCCTCGATACGTTCGGGGCATCGGGTAACGGCGGGGCGGTCCGCACGTCAAGCTATGCCTGCCCCGGCGCATGGAGGAATCAGCCGAATGCACAGTTCAAGCTCGTGGAGGCGCGGTGCGGCGGCTATGTGAAAAACAGCGAGAAGTTCGCAAAAATCGGTGACAAAATCAAATGCATCGGCTTTATGCCCGATTCAAACGATACCCCCACCCTCACGCCCTCCTCTTGGCTCCATAACGTCACGAACCGCAAGGAGATGCCTCCCCAGCCGATCTACCGTTGGTATGTGACGCGCGACCTGGTGGATGTTCCCGATGACGACGATGCCGTCATCATGGCCCATTGCTGGATATCCACTTGGGGAAATGGACCGCAAACCGAAGCCCCGGCGCACCGCCATATCGGTTATCCGCACGGCGGGCACTCCATCTTCAACCTGTCCCTTCATCTCGAGGGATCCCAATTCAGCGGGTCAATTTGCTATGCGGTACGTGCCTGCGATTCCTCCACCTGGGTGACGGGTCGAGACGGTCAGGAAATCTGCGGCTCCCCCATCGCCGAGGTGAAGATCTGGCTCACCGGCGAAATCGCGGAGAACTACGACCTCTGCTACCGTTCCATCCCCCTCAACGGCAAATGGACGGATACCGTCTATTCCTGCGGGCATACCGATAACGACGGTACGGCCGCGCCCGCGTGCGGCAGCAGCGGTTCGGCTAAGATGTGCGGCCTAAACGTGCATCTGATCCGCAAGCCGCGAGGCGCCCGCGTCGTGAAGGAATTCTCCTTCGACGACGATATCGAGGTCACGGAGAAACTTGCACAGGGCGACGATGCCGTGTGGCTCTGGTCGGCCGCGATGATGGGCATCACTACCGTAATCGCAGATGAACAACGCGTCTGGACCGACCGTCTGCTCGGCACCGTGGTGGTCGGAACCGGAATGCCGCGGGGCGAGGATGAACCGCCTTCCAACCCACCGACACGACTTCAGTCGGTCATCCACTTCATGCTGGTCGATACGCTCGGCGATACGCAGGAGGTACACACGGTCTACATCAAGCTCGACAGCATGTACAGGGCGAGCGAGCACGAGGAGGACTTCTCGGATGCCCGCGCGGCTCTCGAGCAGGTCATGCGCGACGAGGGGCAGGACATGAGCCTGCTCGACCGCTGCCTGGACGGCTGGTACGAGGGCGATGCGGATTGCTCGGACCCGAGCATCTTCCAAGGTTCGAAGTACGTCGGCAGGAAGGTCAACGGGGATTTGTACCTGTGGACCCGCGTGAGGATGGGAAAGTTCATGTTCTTTAAGGACGGACTTGATAAGGAAGACGTCATCTTCACGAGTCCCCGCTACCTTACCGGAACTGACTATACCTTCCCGCAGGAGGTAATCGACAAACAGCTCGAGCCGACCTGCAACCTCAACGACCGTTTCGGTACCGACCCCTCGACCGGCTTTACCGGATGGCATCTCGATAAGACCCTCGGTGACGAGGCGATTACCCATGCGGCTGCCACCACAGGTATCACCCCGCTGTACGGCCGCAACCGCTGCACCCTGCGCACGGAGTACGCGCCCGGCTCGGTCGAGCTCGACGCGAGCTGGGACATGAGGCTGCTGCCCGAGGAGGGTGCGGAGGCGCATCCCGGCTTCATCCCCACCTTCAATGAGCCGAAGCATACGGGCTACGACGCCAAGGGCAGGGAGTTCGAGCTGGCCGCTATCAATGACTCCGGCGAGGGCCACACGGCATACTACTGGGACGAGCTCGCCCGCATCACGGTCCCAGCGACCGCGTACCGCAACATCGGCGGCGGCCAGTGGCGCACCTACAAGTGCGAGGCGTGGCTCGACGCGGACGAAGCGAATGCGGCAGCGGAGATATCCGATTCGGGCGTGTCGGGTCGCTCCAGCACCCGCGCCGCGAGCGCCATCAAGATAACCGCCGACACCGTGCGCTACATCCGCTGGAGCGAGGTCGTCTCGGACGGCGTGGTGGGCGTCAGGAGGAAGTAACCGAGCTTCCGGCGTTGTAAGATAGGGAGGGAACGGATAACCGTCCCCTCCCTATTTCTATCTCTCGGATGTATCCCGTGGCAAGCGCTGCGCCTCGATATGGAAGGCGGGACGGCCATCTGCGAGTAGCTTGTCGGCGAATCGGTTCGCAAGGCACACCGCCTCCAGCGCATCCCCCTCGCCTATATCGGCTCCGCTCTCGGCGGCAGACATCCAGGCTTCGAGCCGTTCGGCGGCCTGGTCCATCCAGCCCCTGCGGTACAGCACCCCGCACCCGATTGCGCCGGCAAGGATGTCCGAGAGCGTGGCCGTCGGGTCGTCTTTGCCGCCGAATGCCGAGGTGGCTGCGAGGAGGCACTGCCCGACCGTCCGCGCCGCATGCCTGGCGACGTGATCGGCATTCATGCGGTGGCAGCGCAGCGCACTCGAGGCGATGGCCGCGCCGGCCCTCGCGGAGGCGAGATACCTGTCGGCGGGCTCGATCGCGGAGTCGGGGCGTCTGTATATCGGCGCAATCGCGCGGTGGATTGGGGCGAGCCTCGCCCTCTCGCATTTATCCAAGCAGCAGTCTACGTCCCTGCCGAGGGCCGCGACCAAGTCGTAGGCGAATTCCTCGCACCCCGTGGCTGCCCACGGGACCAGCGGCACGCCGAACCTCCTGTCGGGGACGGCGATCAGCTCAACGCTATCGTCCCCGCTTCCGTCGGCATACGGCTCGATGAACACGGCGAACCTGATATAGGGTCTGGTCGCGAACGTGTCGGCGACGGCGCGTGCGATATCCTCCCTCCCTTTGGCGGGAGGCGAGACTTTTCGGTCGCAGTCTTTCAGGAAGTAGGTCATGCGATCGGCTCCTCATCGATGGGTGCGGTATGTCCAGAGTTGCTTCCATCGGATTCCATGGAATCACGACCTGACATGGGCGGCGAATTGGCGGAGTTCGTCATCGTCCATTTCGTCGAAGTGCAGCAGCTCCGCCAGTGCGGCCCGCTGCTCCATCAGGTATCTGCTGTCTGGAGACTTGGAAAGCGTCTCCAAGATGACCTCGGGAGCGAGGGCTGGGAAATCCAGACCCTTGGGGATGACTAGGGAGATGGATTCATCTGCCCCGAATTCCCCTGGCGTGTGGAGGCGGATATCGAAACCCTCGAAGATGAATTCACGCTCGGTAGCGTCTTCGGCGCCATTTAGCATGAGGAAATCCAATCCGAATGGAATGGCATTGCTGTCGATGCCCAATGCGATAAGTCCGGCCTCGTGGACTGCGACCAGGTCACCTTTCCTGAGCTTCAGTTTCTCGCAAAGGGCCGACATGATTTCGTTCAGGTGTTCCTTGGTCATTGAGCCTCTCCTGAATCATTTCCAGTGTTTCGATGTCAGCATAATCCTGCGGCCTGCTCGAGAATGACAAATCGGATTTGAGCAATTCAATTGTTCTATTCTTCATCTCGAGAAGCGCTTCGACCTTTGCAACGGGAACGGCGATGTCTCCAATCTGGAGAAACTCCCTGTCCAGATCATCGAGGACTAATCCGTTCAGACTTCTGACCACATCGAAGTCGGGATAGTCGTTCTTTCCGGAGAAAGTTTCGGGGCCGCAAAAGGAACAGTTGACCAATGCTTGGTCTTCCTCGGCCAGCTCATCGAACGCCCCATCTCCGAACATCTCATCGTATGCCGCCTTGGCGAATTCACCATCGCTACCGAATGCGGCCATATACGCCTTGGCAAAATCAACGTTGGTGTATTCATCGCCGAACATGATATCCGCATCGTGAGTCGCCCTGAACCTGTTGGAGTCTCGCGCCTTGTCCATTGATTGGAGCAGAACCGCCATTCCGCCGACTACGCAATAGTCAATCCCCTGCTCGTTGAGTTTTCGAAACATGGGCAGGAAATCAGACACCAAGTCCTGGGCGGCCCTGTAAGGACCCTCATTTGATTCTGGTGAACGACTTTTCGAAGGAATCCCGCTTCCGTTTGAGTTGCCTTCGAAGCCTGTCGATGTCGACGCTTTCAGGTTGTCTAATCTGGTTCCGCCTACAAGCCCATGGATGAAGGTACGTAGCGACATAGTCTACATCTCTTTTCGTCTCGGGCATTCTACTTGTTCACCCAGCCGTAGACCGCGTCGTGGTGGACTGTTTCGGTCCATGCCGCTTGGTCGGTTACGGTGACGTCC
>ENA-UOJO01004990-UOJO01004990.1-human-gut-metagenome-genome-assembly--contig:-P57-NODE-4990-length-10927-cov-4.231788_pt1 | contig 10927 bp, 9 predicted proteins | sample MGYA00242351_ERZ723898 | MGnify/ENA metagenome assembly ERZ723898 | reverse complement strand
ATGATTGGTGTTCAGGAAATGCTGATGCAGGCAGTTGGCGAAAAAATCTATTTGTTTCCGGCATGGCCACAGGATTGGGATGTCGATTTTAAATTGCATGCACCGGACAATACGACTGTAGAATGCAGTCTGAAGGATGGAAAGATAAAGCGTCTGGTAGTCACTCCGGAATCTCGGAAGAAAGATATTTGTCTGTTACATTTCGACCAATAGGGTTAGTTTAGATATAGTTGTTTTTATTAAGTAGTTTTCTCAGAAAAATAGGCTGCCTTTCTTCACCAAGAAGAGAGGCAGCCTGACTTTTTTCTATATCATAATCGTTTATTCCAGACAAGCGTCCAGGTCAGCAATCAGCTGTTCTTTATCCATGTGCTGACCGATGAATACAATCTTCTGCATACGGTCGCCATAGCGCTCATCCCAGTCGCGCAGCAAACCCGGTTCACGCTGGAACATCTGCATCAGCTCTTCCTCGGGCATGGCAGCATACCATTGGCCTACCTCGCTCAACTGCTTTTGCTTTCCGGCCTGTTCGAACAGGCAAGTCATGTCCGGGTTATCGTTGAAGTAGCACACTCCCTTGGCACGGATAACGTTGTGGGGCCATTTGGCATTGATGAAGTAGTCGAACTTGTTCATGTCGAAAGCCGGACGGCGGTAATACACAAATGTCTCGATGCCATATTCTGCCGCTTCGCCCTCTTTGTGGTGATGATGGTGGCAGCTGCAACCCTCATGATGATGGTGTCCCTCGTGGCAATGTTCCTCATGATGGTGAGCTTCATGGTGATGTTCCCCGGCATCATGTTCTGTGTGATGCTCCGGTTCTTCACAAGGTTTACCCAGCTCCTGAATCCATCCGGCAGAAGCAGCCACCTTCGAGTAACGGAAACTGTTTGTATTTAAGATTTTATCCAGCTCCACATCTGCAAAATTGCAGGCTATGATTTCAGCTTCCGGCTGTAGGGTACGGATAATCTGCGTAATGCGTTTCTGCTCCTCCTTGCTTACCTCATCGATTTTGTTCAGCAAGACAATGTTGCAGAATTCAATCTGCTGGATAAGCAGGTTGGCTATATCGTCTTCACCGGCAGGATGCTCGGTCAGTGCCTCTCCGCAGCCAAATTCACTCTGCATGCGCAAGGCATCCACAACTGTCACTACACAGTCCAGCTTGCACACCCCATAGCGTGAGTATGCCTCTCCCAATCGGGGAATGGTACAGATGGTCTGCGCAATCGGTTCCGGGTCGCATATTCCGCTGGCTTCAATCACGATGTAATCAAACTGTTGCGATTTCATCAGTTCGAAGACCTGCTCAATCAGGTTCGTCTGCAACGTACAGCAGATACAGCCGTTCTGCAGTGCCACCAGACTGTTGTTGTCCGTGTTTACCACACCGCCCCGCTGAATCAGTTCGGCGTCAATATTTACTTCCCCTATATCGTTTACAATTACGGCAAACTTAATACCTTGTCGGTTGGTCAGAATCCGGTTCACCAGCGTTGTCTTTCCGCTGCCCAGATAGCCGGTAAGTACCAGCACCGGAATCTCTTTTTTTGCAATACTTTCCATATCGTTTTTTAATTAATACATCTTCAATTATTGTTTGGACTCATACGTAATAAATACCAGATAATCCCCCTTGCACCGGATGGTAAAGACATCGGCTGCCGCTTCGTTCAGTGTACCTTGCCACCAGCTGGTAAAATCGCGTAGCGGATAGCACAATCCTTCGGAAGTCATGCCTTCTGTTCCAAATCCGAAGACAGACACCTGCCTGCCTTTCGGACAGTGAAACCGGCCGTCGCCCGATACCGGCACAAACACACCGTGGTCCGTATACATCCGCACATCCATTCCCATCCGCAGGTATTCCATCAGCAGACTGATGTTTCCCAGCGTATGGTCCTCACGCTTTCCGGTAGCTCCCAGCAGCGCCACTTTGCGGTATCCTTTGCTGTACAGATAAGTAACTGCCTTGGTCTGGTCGTTTGTTTCCTGGTCCGGGTTGATGCGGATAATCGGCGCAAACCGCTCTTTTAAGGCATCAGTCATCGAGTCCCCGTCCCCCACAATTCGGTCCATTTTCCTTCCGGAGGCCGCAAAAGCATGAGCAGCCCCGTCGCAGCATACAGTGAATACCCCCGCATCCAGTACACTCAAAGGCGTAGGGTGTACCGGAAAATCTCCGTTCCCGATAAACACCGCATCCGGAGAAAAATCTGCTATAACTATCACTTTCATTGTTCTCGAATCATTTTAATCCAATTTCTGTATCCCAACACCGCTATAACGGTATAAAGCAAATATAGTGCGGCCGTGAAATAAAGCGCTTTGTATACATACAGTCCGCTGCTCACAATGTCCACCGCTATCCATACAAGCCATTGTTCGGCATACTTCTTTGCGAGCATCCACATGGCTATGATACTGGCCGATGTCGTGAAACTGTCCAGCCAGGGCACAGTGCTGTCTGTAAAGCGAATCAGTATCCATGCAATGAGCAGCAGACATCCGGTAAATACAGTCAGTACTGTAAAGAATTTTGATTTGTCAAAATGCCTGATACCACTTCCAGCAGCCGCTTCCGATTGGTTTTTTCGCTTGAATTTCCATGCTATCCAGCCATAAACAGAAGCCAGCAGAAAATAAACATTGATACCAAAATCGGCATACAGTCCGGCCTGGTAATACACCACCAGATAGATGGCCGGCATGACAATGCTGACCAGCCACAGGTAAATACTGGCCTTATACTCCAGCCATAAATAAAGAAGACCTACCAAGCTTCCTGTTATTTCCAGATAATTCATACAGAATGGGTTGTTGTTACGCTTGCGAAGTTACAACATTTTATTTTCACTGCATCATTGCAATGATGAACTTATCGCATAAAAAAGACGAATTTTAGTCACAGCAATGCCGAAGGTTTATCTCAGTAAAGAAGCATCGGATGCATACTGATGAAAGGACAGAAAGAAAAAAACATAAAATTTTACATGCTTTTTGGCTGTTCAGAAACAAAATATTAATTTTCGATTCAATTCAGTCAGCTCAATTATAATAGGAACCTAACCCGTTAGGAAGCTGCTGATATGTTTTATGTGGAAAATAAAAAAAGCTTGAAATGCAGGAAGTCATAAAGTTAGATAGCTTGGCCGAATACGGCAAACTCTACGGACTGGAATGCATAGATCCGCAGGTAGCAGTCATTGATTTGGCGCGTGCCACTCGTTTCCCGGTTCATTTTACCATAAATTATGGGGTATACGCATTATATCTGAAGCAGACCAAGTGCGGTGATTTGCGTTATGGCAAGCAGACATACGATTATCAGGAAGGAACGGTTACCAGTTTTGCACCGGGACAGGTTGTCGAAGTACATATGGAAGAAGGAACTCGTCCTTTGGCAAAAGGAGTGTTGTTTCATCCGGATTTTATCCGCGGTACGGAATTGGGACGCGACATCCGGCATTACTCTTTCTTTTCGTATGCTTCGAACGAGGCCTTGCATTTGTCGGACGAGGAGAAACAGCTTTTCGAGCATTGCCTTGCCCAGCTGGAAGCAGAGTTGGAGCGGCCTGCCGACCGGCATAGCCGTCGCTTGATTTGCCGGAATATTGAGTTGTTGCTCGATTACTGTCAGCGTTTTTACGACCGGCAGTTTACTACGCGCACTCCGGTAAATAAAGGCATCCTTATCAAGTTTGAAGAGATGCTGGATGGCTATTTCCAAAGCGACAAGCCACAGGAAATGGGACTTCCCACTGTAAAATACTTTGCCGATGCTGTAAATCTTTCGCCTAATTATTTCGGCGATTTGGTAAAAAAGGAAACCGGACGTACGGCTCAGGAGTATATACAGAACAAGCTGGTGAGTGTAGCCAAGCAGGAGATGCTGGCATCCGATAAAAGTATCAGCGAGATTGCCTATTGTTTGGGATTTCAGTATCCCCAGCATTTTGCCCGTATCTTTAAAAAGACTGTGGGGTCTACACCTACGGCTTATCGGTGTCGTCAGGTATAATGTCCTTGCGCTGTAAAGGGAAGGCATAACTTAATTAAAGCTGAATAGCTGAGCTCCTATTTGCCAGAAAGCTTGGTTGGCTTGCGGATTCCAAACGGCACAGGTATGAACAGGAATTTTGTATCCCTGAATGGAAATCTTGCGTGAAAGTTTCAGACTTATGTGGACGATGCCAGGCTGTTCTCCGTAGAAGTGAGAAGAATCTCCAGCCTTGTTTAACGCAAAGGCTGTCCCGTTACCAGCATCCTGATAGCAACCCTTTTTAGAATAGACAGGATATTCAATGTAGCAGAATGAGGAATACTTGTTGGCCTGGTTGGTTGTATTCCGGTCACGTCCGAATAAGATTGTCGACCAACTGATATATAAGGGGAAATAGCCTTTGAACCGGTAATCGATTATTGCATCCAGAAAGCGTCCGGTTTCCGAAGCCTTATAGTTAAAGAATTCCTTATTATTATAGGTCGCACCCGATGAGAAATTATAGGTGTCCCAAAATGAAAGTGAAAACCCATTTGCCCGAAAAGACAGGTGATGGTTGAATTCCTTGTATTCACCAGTGACATTGCTGCCTCCCCAGAATCCTAAACAGATGTGTCCGTTGAGCATTGTGTAGGAAATATCGCTGGTTATAACCATACCGTCTGCTACTTCAATACCTCTCCATAAATGATTGTTGGCTATGTTTGCATCGAAATGGATTTGAGCAAACGTATGGAGAGTAAAAATTACTCCCCATACTGTCAGATAAAATCTTTTCATACTTTACCGGTTATACTGCCTTTATCTGTTAGACCTGTATTTGATTATCCGATTTTTACGACAGATTTTACAATATTGGCCTTGTCGCTGACACTCTTGTCCATGGCATTTTGTATATCATCAAAGCTGAACACATTGGAAACGATACCTTTCAGGTTGACTTTTCCGGAAGCTACAGCCTCAATAGCCATCGGGTAAATATGGCGGTAACGGAAGACTGTTTTAAAAGTCAGTTCCTTGTCGAGTGCCAGACTAAGTGGGAGAGTCATCTCACCAGTCTTTGAGTATCCCACCAGAACAATGGTAGAGCCTTTCTTGGCAATATGGATAGCCTGACGGGTCGTAATTTCCATTCCGGCAGTTTCTATGACCAGGTCAACGCCTTTTCCTTCTGTCAGACGAGAAATTTCGTCCTGTACGTTTTTATCCATCGAGTTAATTACGCCTGTAGCTCCCAGTTCCAATGCCTTATCCAGTCGTTTCTGCATGATATCTACGACGTATACCTTAGAAACTCCTTCGGCTTTTAAAGCCATCATTGAGACCAGTCCGATACATCCGGCACCAAAGACCACAGCGGTTTGTCCGGCATGAGCTCCCCCTTGATTGGCTGCATGAAATCCTACAGCCAAAGGCTCTATTAAAGCACCTTCCATTGTATCTACATTGTCGGGCAACTTGAAACACAACGCTGCTTCGTGGGCTACATATTCCTGAAAAACACCATCGACTGGAGGGGTTGCGAAGAATACGACATCCGGGCATAGATTGTATTTACCCTCCTTGCAATACTCGCAATGTCCACAAGTTTTTCCAGGTTCTAGTGCCACGCGGTCACCAATTTTGAGATGCTTTACATTTTTGCCTACTTCTACAACCACTCCGCCAGGTTCGTGTCCCAGAACAAAAGGAGGTTTCACTACATAGTCGCCGATTCTGCCGGTTTCGTAATAATGCATGTCAGATCCGCAGATGCCAACGTATTCCAGTTTAACTAAAACCTCGTTATCGGCAGGTTGAGGTACTTCACGTTCTACATATCCCATTTTTCCGATACCGTTCATAACGGCAACTTTCATCATCTTTTTCATTGTGCTATTGATTTTAAAGTTTGTATAATTCGTATAATAAATTTGATGCGTCTTTATTGGATTCTCTTTTTTAGAATTCTATATTTTACGATTCTTACGATTCTGTTATATAGTCTCTTGTTGAGCTTGTAAAAGGTTAGAACCACAGCAGTAAGTATCCATAAGCCTCCGGGAATCGTACTGAATGCATGTCGCATAATGGCAATGACTTCTTCGTTCTGGATTGCGTTTGATACATATCCCTGCATGCCCAAAACCAGTGCCAATAATGAGGTTCCTAATGCCATTCCGATTTTGTTCCCGAGTGAAATGAAAGCATATTGGAATCCGTCGTTTCTTATTCCGGTTTTCCATTCACCATATTCCACGCAATCGGGGATGATGGCATAAATGGCCGTATTGAATCCTGAAAAGAAAAACTGAGAAAGGGCTGCAAAAATGTAAAAACCGATAGGACTGGTAACGGGACTGAAAAAATACAGAGCTATCATTGTCGCACCTGTGCCAAATGCAAAAGCAGATGCAGACCATCCTTTGTTTTTAGTCAATTTAAAAACATAAGGGAAACAGGCAGCTCCAGCAATAGAAGGGATGATAATTGCCAGTGAATACATAGAAAACAGCGAGGCATTTCCTTCTACATAGGTAAAATAATACAGCATGTCTGCATTGCGGCCATAGAGAATAAATCCGAATAGAATCTGACCGATAAGGGTTTCGACAGAACAATATCTGAAATGGATGCCACACAGATAAAGATTGACGATTATATCAAGTCCTTTTTCATGGTAGAACATTTGATAAGAAAAGGAAAAACAAAAATCATACATCTGGCAGGTCCTTCGTATATCCAGAATACGTTTGAGCGTATAAGGGGGTATAAAGATGCCTTGGGTAAATTTAATATTGCTTTTGATAAACAGTATTTGGTAGAAGCAGGTGCAGATTATGCCGGAGGTGAAAATGCTGTGAAGAAACTGCTGGACAGTAATGTTGAATTCGATGCGATTTTCAGTTTTACAGAGATGTCTGCCTTAGGAGCTAAAAATTATTTACAAAGTCGGGGCGTGAGAATTCCTGAAGATGTAGCTGTTGCCTGTATGTCGGGGACAGATTTGTGTAAATTGGTACACCCTACGATCACAGCTGTAGAACAACCCGTGCAAATGATGGCCGAAACTGCATCAGAAGTCATCTTGGAAAAATTGGAAACTCCAGATGGTGCCAACAGAAAGATTGTTCTGGATGCTGAGACTTTTTACAGAGAATCGACTTTATAAAGAACATTGGTGTTAACGTGGAGGTTAATTCGAACTGCTATTACGAATGTTTTGTGTAAAAAATCTACACCGACAGTCTGTGGGTGTGCAATAATTCCACAGTAAAACATACTGAAACTGATAAACACTTTTCTTGCAATGTTCTGAAAATTAATAAGATATTAAAAACTTCCTTTTTAAATGTTTACTGGTACGCTTTTTGAATGATGCTTTAGAAAACATGCATAATATGAAAAAAAACGTACTATTCAGAACTTTGCAATTGTCGGCGCTGCTTACCGTATGCCCGTCACTGTATGCGCAGACCCGCACGATTACCGGTGTGGTGACCTCATCGGAGGATGGTGAGCCGCTTATTGGAGCAACAGTAACACTGGCCGGCAAAGAGTCGCAAGGAGTTATCACCGATACCGATGGTAAATTTACACTTCAGATAGATCCCGATGCTAAAATGCTTAGCATCGCCTTCGTCGGAATGAAAACGCGTGAAGTGCGCATTCCCGGAAAAGGGAATGTATTGCAGATTGTGCTCGAACCCGAAGCCATCTCGATGGACGAAGTCGTAGTAACCGGTTACGGTAACTTTACCAAATCCTCTTTTACCGGTTCGGCCAATACCCTGAAGGGAGATATGATGAAAGATATCCCCGTAATGAGTGTAGAACAAAAGCTGCAAGGCTTCACCACCGGTGTCAATATCACCAGCAGCTCCGGTCAGCCGGGCGCCAACCAGAGCATCCGTATCCGTGGTATGGGCTCTTTCAATGCCTCGCAGGAACCGCTTTTCGTGATTGACGGGGTGCCCGTCAGTTCGGGAAGCCTGAGCTCGGGAGGTGCTGATGCAGCCTACATGAACAACTCCAAGACCAATATCATGAGTACGCTCAACCCTTCGGATATTGAGAACATCACCGTGATAAAGGATGCGGCAGCCGCTTCACTGTACGGTTCGCGTGCAGCCAATGGTGTGATTTTGATTACCACCAAGAAAGGGCAGGCCGGCAAGACTCAGGTCAATCTGAATGTCTCGGGAGGATTCTCGAATGCCGCAGTCGATTTCCGTCCTACACTGAATGGCGACCAGCGTTACGAATTGCTTTACGAAGGATTGCTGAATTATGCGACCGATAAACGCATGACTGACCCTACGGCCTATGCCGACGCTGAAATTGGCCAATACGCATTCCGCCCTGAAATGGGGTATACCGACTGGCGCAAGGAACTGTTGCGCACAGCCGTGCAGCAAAACTACGAAGCATCGGTTTCGGGAGGAAATGCCCGTACCAGTTTCTATGCCTCTTTAGGCTACGACAGTCAGGAGGGATTGGCCCGCAATTCCAGCCTCGACCGTTATTCGGCTCGCCTCAATGTTTCGCAGAAAGTGGGCAAGTATGGCGAAGTGGGTGGAAACATGATGTTCTCGCAGATGAATCAGGAAATGAACGAAGAACGCGGTTCGGCTATCAACCCCTTCCTGTGTGTGGCCATGACGATGAACCCGTCGATGTTGGTGCGCGACGAGAACGGCAACTATACGGGAGCTTACAGCGGCACATCGCTCAACCCTTTGCGCGATATCCTGACCGACTATAACCGGACTCGGATGACCCGTATGTTCTCCACCGGCTATGCGGCCATTGAGCCTATTAAAGGACTTAAGTTGAAAGAAACGCTGAGCTACGACTATGCCATCCAGAAAGACTCACGCTATTACAATCCGCTTAGCTCGGCAGGACCGAAGAGCGGAAGCGATGCCCAGTCCGCCAAAGGATTCATCGAGTATGGCAAGCTCATTTCGTCTACATCTGTCAATTATGTGCGGACTTTTAGCCAAAAGCATCATTTGGATGTGCTGGCTGCTTATGAAATAGAAAACTACCAGACCGACAAGGCATCGGGTGAACGCTCGAAAATGCCGTCGAATCCCGGACTGACTGCTCCTGATAATGCAGCCGTGCTGAACAGCTTTATCTCTTCTACACAAGATTATCGTTTGCTTTCCTACCTGTCGCGTATCAATTACGATTATGACGACCGCTATTACGTAGCCGGCAGTTTCCGTCGTGACGGAAGTTCACGTCTTTCGCCCGAAAAGCGCTGGGGAAACTTCTGGTCTGTATCAGGTATGTGGCATATCAGCAATGAAAACTTTATGCAGCCTGTCAAGCATGTGCTCAGCGACCTTAAGCTGCGTGCATCTTATGGTGTGAACGGTAACCAGCCCGGCTCTCTGTATGGTTACATGGGATTGTACAGTTACGGACAGAGTTATATCGGTAATTCCGGTTCGTATGAGTCTTCCATGCCGAATCCTAATTTGGGTTGGGAAAAGAACTACAACCTGAATGTCGGTATTGACTTAGGCTTTTTCAACCGTCTTTTCGTCAGCCTGGAATACTACAACCGCGATACCAAAGACTTGTTGTACAGTCTGCCTATCAGCGGAACAACCGGATTTACCAGCTACTTGAGTAACGTGGGGCAGCTCAACAACAAGGGTGTGGAACTGTTAGTGCGCAGCATCAACTTTGCGACGAATGATTTTGACTGGACCACAGTCTTTAACCTGAGCCATAACCAAAATAAGATTGTATCGCTGAACGGACAGCTTGAGCAGTCCATCGAAGGTTCCTGGTTTATACATAAGGTAGGCTTGCCTTACTATACCTATTATGTAAAGGAATATGCCGGAGTAGACCGCAGAACCGGACAGGCACAGTATTACCTGAACAAGTTGCGGTCGGACGGAACCTTGGACCGTTCGCTGACAACCGATGCTTCGGAAGCACAGACAATACCTTACAAGTCTGTCAATCCGAAAATCTCAGGTGGTTTGACAAACCTGTTGCGTTATAAGAATCTGGATTTGAGCTTTACACTGACTTACTCACTGGGCGGTTACTCGTTCGACAAGACCGGAACCTACATCGAAAACGGAACAACCAATATTTACTCGTCCAAGTACAACCTGCCGATTTACGCAATGGACCGCTGGCAGGAGTCGGGCGACCAGACAGATGTCCCGCGCTTTGTTTATGGCGAGGCTGCCGGTCCGACCAACTCTTCGCGCTACATTCACAGTACCGACCATCTGCGCCTGAAAAACCTTACGATAGGCTATACGCTACCCGTACAGTGGACTTCACGCGCTTTGATAGAGAAAGCTCGTATCTACTTTTCGGGCAGTAACCTGCTTACCTGGGCGAAATGGGATCAGTACGACCCCGAAACCCCTGTAAACGGTGAAGTGTTCTGCGAAGCTCCCGCCATGCGTACCTTCAATTTTGGTGTACAACTTACCTTTTAAATAAAGAAACAGTTATGAAGAATATCTATATATTACTGATGGCCGCTTCACTGACCTGTGCCTCTTGCTCTGAAGACTGGCTCGACCTGAATCCGTCTACCTCGGTACCGACCGACCAGGCATTCAATACGCTGGAGGATGCACAGAGTGCTCTGAACGGTATCTACCGTCTGGCTTCGGCACACAGCTATTATGGCGACAATTACTTTTATTACGGCGATTGCCGTGCCGCCGATGTACAGGCTCGCGAGAGCAAGGGCGACGGACGCCGTGTATCACCTTACTACGAATACAATGTAAAAGCCAGTGACAGCTTCAACAGTACGCTGCCCTGGAACCAGGTTTATAAGGTTATCCGCCAGTGTAATAACTTGATTACGCATGTAGAAGCCGGTGACGTGCAGACGACCGACGAAACATCTCTGAAACGTATCAAGGCTGAGGCTTTGGCTATGCG
>ENA-UOJO01004977-UOJO01004977.1-human-gut-metagenome-genome-assembly--contig:-P57-NODE-4977-length-10942-cov-3.719482_pt1 | contig 10942 bp, 11 predicted proteins | sample MGYA00242351_ERZ723898 | MGnify/ENA metagenome assembly ERZ723898 | reverse complement strand
AATTATGTATTTAGTAAATTCTTTGTATTTGTAAAGACTAAAAAATAGTCTTTTTTAATTTATAAATATGATATACTTATTATAGAGGTAAAGATATGAAAAAAGTTTTAAAGTTATTTATTATGTTGTTATTTGCAATTCCTTTTTATGTGAATGCATCATCATATGGGATTGAAAATTTTTATGTAAATGGATATCAGGAGGATAATGGTGATTTAACAGTTGAATATTATTTTGATATGAATGGGTCTTATAATGGGACTGAGTTAGATATTAATTATATTAATGATAGTTTGTATGAGTTTAATGCTGATGCGAGTTCCTACGGAGCAAGTAAGATTTATAATGGTTCTTCTATTGCTATATTAGAAGTACAAGGTGTAGATAGTGATTATAACTTTGATTTTAATAATGTAGATGGTGATATTTTTAAAAAAGTTAGTAGTGCTAATAAAGGGGATTATGGAGTTTATACTACTTCTTATTCTAGCAAGGGTACTATTTTAATGATATATAATCCTAGTAAGAATAACAAGGCATTTTATGTTAAGTTTAGAATTAGAAATATTGCAGTTAAACATAATGATGTTGGTGAATTATTTTATAGTATTTTTAATGATAGTTTTAGAGAATCTATTCATCATTTAAAGGGTAAGTTTTATTTTAAAGATAATAAGAATTTAAGAGTATGGGCTCATGGACCTCTTAATGGTGAGGTGAAAAATGAAAATAATGAGTACTTAACTTTTAATTTGGATAATGTCCCTGCCTATACTAAGATAGATATAAGGGCAACATTTGATGTTGATGTTATAAAGAACTCATCTAAGAATACTAAGGTTGATGCTCTTAATAAGATTATATTATATGAAACAAATAAGGCAGAGCAAGCAAATTATGAAAGACAACAAAAGGATTATGCAGTTGTTTCTTATGTTGATACTGGCATTAGTGAACTTGAAGATGAATTAATTAATAATCCAGATGAAGAAGTTATTAATGAAACTATATTTTCAATTAGAGATAAGTTTGTAAATGTGAAGACAAAATATAATGAAATATATGATACTGAAAAAAAGAATAAATACAAAGATAAACTTGATATACTTAATAAGAAGATAAATGAGTATATAGTAATTAGAAATGATAAAGATATTGAAATATTTGCAAATGAGATTACTAGAGAAAATTACAATAATTGTTTGACATCTTATGAATATCTACCAAGTGATTTAAAGGATGAATACAATGATAAGATTAATAGTATAAAAGTAAAACTTGATGATATAGAAAAGAATTATATTCTTAGTGATATAGATTACTTAGTAAAAAGTCCAAGGTATTATACTTATAAAAATATTGAAGATAAAATAGATATGATTGATAATTATGAGAATAGAGTATTCTTATATAGTGTTTTAAAGAGTAAATTACCACTTGTAAAAAATGCCGAATATGAAAAAGAGACTGGTTATAGGTTTCTAGCAGTAGTATCAATTATTGTAACAATATTTGTTTTTTATGAGATGTATAAGAAAAAATTTAAACCATATGATGTATCATTTAATGAAAAATATTATAGAGAAATACCTAGTGAACTACCTTGTGAAGTTGTTTCATATTTAATGTATAATAAACTTACAGATAAGGCAGTAAGTGCTGCAATGCTTGATTTAATTAGAAAGAAAAAAATTAGTTATGAAAAGATAAGTAATAAGAATTATAGAATAAAAGATATCTCTAATGATGATTTGTTATATGAAGAAAGAAAATTAATGGACGTTATTTTTGCAAATAGTAAGGAGGTAACAACTGCTGATTTAAAAAAACGTGCGAATAAGTCATATAGAAGTGTAATATCTAAGTGGAAAATTTATAAAGAAGCAATCATTAATAGAGTTAATATTGAGAATTTATTTGAATGTAAGTTTAAGAAACCTGATGATATAAAAAAGAATAATTTACTTTTTGTAATAGTTTTTGCAGTATGTTTTCCTGTAGTTGTTATTCCTGTGCTTCTTATCTATGGGCTTGTTAAGTTAATAAAAGATATATTTAAGAAGTCTAAGGATGTAAATGGTTTAATATACTATAGAATTGGTTTTTCATTTATGATAATTTTGTTTTTTGGTGAAATATTTGAATTAATTGAAATGTTTAAATTGGTTCATGCATCTAAATTCTTATTTGGCATTGCATTACTTCTTTCTATAGTATGTCTAGTTTACTCGTTTGTTAAAGTTAGAAAGACTGAAACTGGTGAACTAGAGTATAGAAAATGGCTAGGATTAAAGCATTTTTTAGATGATTTTGGAACTAAGGATAAAGAAATACCAGATGTTTTGTTATGGGAAAGATACTTGGTGTATGCAACATTATTTGGTAATGCTAAGAAGGTATCTAAAGTAATGCAATTAAATATTAAAGATACTAATATAGATAGTGATATCATAGGTAATGATATTCTTGATTTTTATAGAATGAATAACATTATTAGTAACAGCATAAGAGCAACAGAAGCTAAAGCATATCAATCTAAATCTTCTCACGAAGGTGGTAGTAGCAGTGGTGGTAGTTTTTCAAGTGGCTCTGGTGGTGGAGGTGGTTTCTCATCATCATCTAGCGGTGGTGGTGGAGGAACCGGAGGCGGACGTTTTTAATACGTCTTTTTTCTTTTTATATGGAATACAATTTAATATGAATATGTATAAGATTAAAATGTTTTTATTGTTTGTAAGTGCGATATGTTTATTTAATTTTATAAATGCAAAAGCGCTTGGTTATTCTTTGCTTGGCAAGGTTATATATTTAGATGCGGGACATGGGGGTGTTGATGTTGGAGCGTGTTATAAGGATATACACGAGGAAGATATTAACTTAGCTATCACTTTAAAATTAAAGGATAAATTAGAAAGCATGGGTGCACAGGTATTACTAACGAGGAATGGTGATTATGATTTGTCAGACAAAAGTGCATCTTTAAGAAAGAGAAGTGATCTTGGTAATAGGGCTAAGTTAATAAATAATTCTAAGGCTGATTTATATTTATCTATACATTTGAATTCATCATTAAACTCTTCATGGAATGGTGCACAGGTATTTTATGATGATATTAATAAGAACAACAAGGATGTTGCTATAGTATTTCAAAAATACTTTAATAAGTACTTAAATAGTACTAAAGAAATAAAAGAAATTAATAATTTATATATGTATAAAAATATTACTAAACCTGGTGTTTTGTTAGAAGTTGGTTTTTTATCAAATCCTTATGAAAGGAAAAAATTACTTACAGATGAGTATCAAAATAGTATAGTAAGTGTCATATTAGATGCTTTAATAGAAATTTTTAATAAAAATATGTTATACTAGTTTTATATAGTAGGTGATTAAATGGGTAGAATGAAAAGTTTTAAAACTATAGAGGAACAAATTGATATATTAAGAGATAAAGGGTTAACTATTTCTAATGATGATAAAACAAAAGATATTTTGTTAAGAGAAAATTATTTCTTTATAAATGGTTATAGACATTTACTTTTTAAAGGACCAAAGGAAAATATATTTATAGATGGTTCTTCTTTTGATGAACTTTATGCATTATTTTGTTTTGATAGAAATATTAGAAATGTAATGTTTAAATATCTTTTAATTGTTGAAAACAACTTAAAATCAATATTTAGTTATCATTTATCGGGTAAATATGGTTATAAAGAAAAAGAATATTTAAAAATGTCTAATTTCGTAACTGATATAAGTAAACGAAGACAAGTTGCGGATGTTATTAATAAGATGAAAAGACAAATTAAAACAAACGCTAAACAGCATACTGCAACGCTACACTATTTAACTAATTATGGATATATTCCTATGTGGATATTAGTAAAAGTATTGTCTTTTGGATTGATTAGTGAATTATTTATGATATTAAAACCAGAAGACCAAAAAGAAATTGCTAAGTATTATAAGATGGATGCGTATGATATGATTGTATTCTTGCCAATAATGTCTAATTATAGAAATTTGTGTGCTCATGAAGATATGCTTTATACTTATAGAACACAAAGAAGTATTCCAAATAATATCTATCATCAAAAATTAAATATTCCTAAAATTGATGAAGAATACGTATATGGCAAAAATGACTTATTTTCTTTAGTATTAATGTTTAAATTTATGCTTTCAAAAGAAGATTTTAAGTTACTTGTATATGAACTTGGATATGAAGTTGATTTGCTTGATAATAAATTGAATTCTATTGAAATAGATAAAGTATTAGATAAGATAGGATTTCCAACTAATTGGAAAAATATTGTTGATTTATAAAAAAAGATTGGTAACAAAACCAAATTTAATAAGGTTTATAATACCAGTCTTTTTTATGTTATTAAATAAATAATAGTAATACAATTACATAACTTGTTAATATTGCAGCAAGTGATATTGGAACACTGTATCTAAAATAGTTTTTATTATCAAGCCCATATCCATTTTTCTTAAGAAGTCCAATTGCTGTAATGTTAGCAGATGCTCCAATTGGAGTGAAATTGCCACCTAATGTCGCACCTATAATTAATCCATAATATAGTAAGCATGGATTGATTGCTGATGATAGAGAAATGGTCGTTATTACTGGTAACATTGTTGCAACATATGGAATATTATCAATAAATGCTGAAATAACCACTGATACAAATACTATTAGAGTATACATTACAAGAGGATTATTTCCAACGTTTAGAAACAAATCACTAATAGAGTTAATTATTCCTGCTTCTTTGATGCCACCAATTACAACAAATAAACTTGCAAGAAGTAGTAAAGTTTCATAATCTATATCTTTAATGTTAGGTAAAACACATTTAATACTTTTATTTTTAATCATTTTTATAACAAGACCAATTATAAAGAAACTTGTACATATAACACCATTTATAAGTTTAAAGTTTGTATTAATAAATGATGCGATTATAAGCGCTACTATTGATAGACAAAGTAGTATTGTTGGAATATAATTAGTAACTTTTGTATTAAGCTCACATTTTATTTTGTCTGTATTTTTTCTTTGAAGTATTAAAAGAGTAACCGCTGCTGCAATTAAACTAAATTGAACTATAAAGAATAATCCTATTTTTCCATTAAAGAAAAAGAAATCAAAAAAATTCATACCTACTTCTTTAGCAAGAAGAATTGATGTTGTGTCACCTGTTAGTGTTGCCGCACCTTCTAAGTTAGAAAAAATTGAAATGCATATAATTGGTATAACAGGAGAAATTTTGAATTTTTTCGCAACTACAAGCACTATTGGTGCAATTATAAGTACTGTTGCAACATTATCTATAAATGCAGATACTATTCCTGCAAATACTGCTAGCGAAACTGTCATCCATTTAATATTTGAAGTTCTCTCTATAATGATTTCTGAAAGCAATTCTGGCATTTTTGACTCTATGAATAGAGATACTAAGCCCATGGTGCCAAATATCATTAAAAGTACGTTAAAATCAATCTCAGAGAGTACATTGCCAATTGGTAATATTCCAAGTATTACAAATATACAAGCAGATCCAAAGGCAATAAAATGCTTATACTTTGTAATTGTAAGCATAAGTATATAAGTTAAAATAAATATAGATAAAGCAATTATCATAAAAAACACCTCGACAATAATAATATCATAAAAACAAAAAATATAAAATAAGTGTAAACCAAATAATGTAATTTATAAAAGATTAAAAGATCAATAAAATTCTTATTTTCCTTGATACTGAGTTAAAAAAATATCCAAGTTCTTTTTTTAATGAAATAAAAAACAAATGGAAAAATTTAGCTATTTATTTGGGTGAAAAAGTTGAACCTTCGGTAGCTGGTTTAATTGATAATAAAGATTCTAATACTGTTGTGATATTAATTATTACTGAGAGATATTTTTTTGAGAGCACTCTTCATCATGAAATAATGCATTATATTGATTACTATTTAGCAGATAAAATAGGCGCAGAGGCGATTGAAGCAAGTATGAACAAGCTTAATCCTGAAGGATTTACATATGGCAATCAAACAAACGAGTATGTATATTATTATTCAAATCCCGCCTATTTCTTATCAGCTTATAGCAAAAGTAATTATAAAGAAGATAGGGCAGTATTATTTTCTGATATGATATTTAGAACATTAAAAAAGGATTATTATACTATAGGGAATCCAATTAATGAAAAAGCCAATGTAATAAGTAATCAATTGGAAAAGTATTTTGACTATTTATCAAGCAGTACAATAGAGACATGGGAACGATTTATTCAATATTAAAATTAATAATTGGTAAAAAAGAAAAAAATTACCAATTTTTGGTATTAGATACATTATATAGTGACCATTTTGGGTAATAGTCATATTATAAAATGGGTGATAATATGAGTGATTATAGAGAAACGAAGAAAGTGGTTGTAGATGCAGGACATGGAGGAGTTGACCCTGGTGCATCTGGCAATGGTGTTATTGAGAAGGAATATAATTTAAGAATAGCAAATTATATTTATGATAGATTAAAGGAATTGGGTGTGCCTGTTAGTATTACAAGGACAAGTGATGTTACTATAAATCCTAATGATAGGGTGAAAAGCATTCTTAATGCGTATGGTAATAATAGTGACGTAATTGTATTATCTAATCACTTGAATGCAGGGGGTGGGAAAGGTGCTGAAGCAATCTACGCGCTTAGAAACAATGACACTCTTGCTAAAATGATATTAGAAGAACTTGCTAAGGAGGGTCAAAATATTAGAAAATGGTATCAAAGAAGATTACCATCTGATCCATCTAAGGACTACTATTTTATCCATAGACTTACCGGAGAAACAGAACCAGTGCTTATAGAATATGGATTTGTTGATAATGTAGAGGATGCTAACTTTATTAAAAATAACTGGCAAAATCTAGCGGAAGCAACGGTTAGAGCGGTTGTAAGTTATATAGGAATACCATATGACAAAGTGTCAGATAGTTCTATATATGTGGTAAAAAGGGGAGATAGTCTATACTCAATTGCTAAAAAATTTGATGTAAGTGTAGATGCATTAAAATCAGCAAACAACCTTAAGAACAATCTAATTAGTGTTAATCAGAAATTAATAATACCTGGTTTTGTTGACCCAGTTGGCACAAACATAACATACGTAGTAAAAAAAGGCGATAGTCTTTATTCAATTGCAGCAAGATATAACACTACTGTATCTGAAATAAAAAGACTTAATAACTTATCTAGTAACATACTAAATATAAACCAAGAATTAAAAATTCCAACAAAAGATACTACAATAATAGAGCAAGAACCAAGTCCAACGAATTCTTATGTAGTACAATATGGTGACACAATTGATAGTATTGCTAAAAATAACAATATCAACAAAGAAGAGTTAATTAGGTTAAATAATCTTACCGATGGTACTTTATATGTTGGACAAATATTAAAATTACCAACTTATGCTGGTGAAGAACAAATAGGTGAGGATGAATATGTAGTAAAAAAAGGTGATAATCTTTATGCGATTGCTAGAACATATAATACAACTGTAGATGCAATAAAAAGGCTTAATAATTTAACTAGCAATAATTTAGATGTTGGAATGATATTGAAAATTCCAGGTAAGACTAGTTTAACAGATGTTACTAAAATTTATATTGTAAAGAAAGGTGATAGTCTTTATTCAATTGCTAGAGCATATAACACTACTGTTGCTGATTTAAAGAAAATTAATAATTTGAGTTCAAATTTATTAAGTATTGGTCAAAAAATAAAAATATCGAATTAAAAACGATATTTTTTTAATGTAATTCATTACATACCCCACTATTTGGTTCATAGAAACAATGACTTTTATATCTTCCTGATAATTTTTGATTGTACCATGTGTTTTTGCATGTATTGTTGCCTGGGGCATAAAACCATAATGAATTTGTTGCAGGATGAAATGTTTCTCCTCTTAGTATTCTTTCTGCAAGTTGTTTTAGCTTTGTAGTTGGATTGCTATAAAATAAACTACTATCTTTTCCTGAAAAACCACCAGGTGTTTGATATATCATTTGATATATAGTTTTTATATTTTTAAAATCAAGACAATCAGCAATTACTCTGTTAGTAGCAACATTTCCAACCATGAGCATACCTAGATTTCCTTCTCCTATAGCCTCTGCTCTCATTAATCTTGCAAGTAAATCTAATTCCTTAGAAGTATATTTTATAAGCATATATATCACCTTTAATATTTTATTCCAAAGTTGACAAAATATTAACAATAAAGTACAATAATACCTTGTTTTTTTGGAAGTGATAAAATGAAATTTAGAAATGATAAATTGAGAAGGAAGAAAGATTTGTTATTCTACTGTATTCTTGCATTAATGTTATTTAAACAAGATACTTTGGAGGTGGAAGAAAAAAGTATTGTTGAGATTTGCAGTACAAGTATTTTTCCTTATGGAACTTATAGAAATGGTAATATTTATATATGTAAGTTGGGTGAGGAAGATTATTATTTAGAGAATACTTCGGGTAATGATATTGTTTGTGTAGATGGAAGAGAACTAAGTGATGCGAATATGAAAATTATGTCTTCTTATAAAATTACTAATAGGGAAGATATGGAAGAAATATTAAGGGTATTAGAAAGATATGAGTTTGAAAATCCAAGTAAATGGAATAGAACTATTCCTGCAATGAAAAATGAATGGGTTGTTCATAATGCATGTTATTCTCTTGGGTTACAAACTGATAGAACTGATGATGTTGATTTAAATAATGAAGATGAATCACTATATAATTTAGAATTTATAACAAAAATTTTAGGAAATTAGAATAACTTTATTGTTTGCACTTAAAATATGTGTTATAATTTTAGTGCTACAGGGGTGTAGTTAAATGGTATAATAATGGTCTCCAAAACCACTGTTGGGAGTTCGATTCTCTCCACCCCTGCCATTAGAAAATAAAACGAACTTTTACTACTATGTAGGTGGGTTTGTTGTATATATAAAATTAGATTTAAATTATAAAAATGATAGTCATTAAACATTGACTATCATTTTTTTGATATTATAATTCAGTATCTATATTATTAAATAAATCATCATCAAAAAATTCTTTTAATGTAATATTTAAACTATCACACACTCTAACTAATGTTAATAGTTTAGGGTTTTTACTTTTACCATCTATAAGTGATTGTAATGTAGATTGAGTTTGTCCACCCATAACAGCAAGTTTATTTATGCTAATATTGTTGTCATGACATAAATTGATAATTCTTTCTTTGACTGCTTCTGATATCTGCATATAATCACTTCCTATCAATATAATTATAAAATTGATAACGACCAATCATTAAACGATACATTGTTGACTTTTAATATATCTGGTGCTAGAATTAAAGTGATTATAAATAGTAGTGAGGTATGTATGAAAGAGTGTCAATTTTGTAAGGAACTAATAAAGGAAAATGCAAGTGTATGTAAATATTGCAAGAGAAAGCAAAGGATAATAACATTAGATTATCTAATTGAATATGTTGGCTGTGGGTGGTTAGCATTAGGTCTTGGTCTAATTTTGTTTTTTATTTTTATGTTTAGTACTATGTAATTAAGTGATACATATAAGAGGTGTATAATATGAAGAAATGTCAATTTTGTAGAGAATCTATCGATGAAGATGCTATTGTCTGTAAGTATTGTAAAAATAAGCAACGTGTACTTCCTCCAATGACAATAGATGAGAAAAAACATTTGATAAAAAGCACACTGATTATTTTGGGTGTATTAGTAATATATTTTATTTTATATTTTATTTCAGTAATGATTAATGATAGTCAAAATAGAAGACTTATCACTAATGAAAAAAAACAATCTAAGAATGATAAAGAAACGTATATAGTAAAATCTAGTATACCAGTAGACTCTATCTTTAATTTAAGCTCTGATGAATATTATGTTCTATTTTATAATTCGAGTGATATGTACTTTGATTATTTATTTAATTCTTATCATGGGAGTACAGACATTTATAGTGTAATATTAGATAGTGAATCTAGCAATAAAATTATTAATAATGGAAAATCAAATAGTAAAGCATCTAGTGTAGATGAATTACGAATTAATGGAACTACATTAATGCAAATAAAAAAGGGAATAAATGTGAGATATATTGAAGATGTCTCTGCTATAAAAGATATACTACTAGAGCAATAAAATGATTATTGTTCTTTTTTATGCCGAGAAAACTTTTTGCAATAGGCAATCTTATGCTAGGCTCTAAGCCGAACGGCTCCTTATAAAATGATTTAAGTAATTAATAAATGTGATTGTATTTAAAATATATTTCTAATATTAATGCAATAAGTAGGAGCTTTTGTTTCACAAGCCGATTAAGCATAAGATTGGGTACATATTGCAAAAATGAAATTGGAATAAAATAAAAATATAGATAGTAGAGTTATCTATATAGTTGTCTAATTGTGTCGAATATAACAAAAATTGTATTCATGTTATTGTCGAATTGTGTATCTTTTTGTAGAAAAAAACAAAAAATGTATTCAATATATAATCTGAAATAATGTTATGAAAGCATGAGGTTAAGTAGTGGCAGAGATAGTGTCGAAAGGTCGGCAGGGAATTACGCAGAGTATTTTTAAAACTTGATTACCCTGGGTTGGGTTTGAATTTAAAATATAAAATACCATGCTATATATTGTATATACCAATATCTGTGTGTATTGGTATTAATAAATTATACATCTTGAAATTCCTTTAATAACAAGCAATATATTAGTATTGGTGTATTAAGTGTATACTCTTTTAAATTTAATCTAACTATCATATATACATATATATAATTTATTTTTTTTATGATTTAAAAAATGATACACTTTATACACTAAATTATTTTAACCCT
>ENA-UOJO01004976-UOJO01004976.1-human-gut-metagenome-genome-assembly--contig:-P57-NODE-4976-length-10943-cov-5.201414_pt1 | contig 10943 bp, 9 predicted proteins | sample MGYA00242351_ERZ723898 | MGnify/ENA metagenome assembly ERZ723898 | reverse complement strand
TAAGTAATTGTAGCAGTAAAAAACACAAATAATAATGAAAACTTAAGTAGTATACTTAAATTCTTTATTATAGACCATCCAGATAATCTTTTAATTGTGGAAGCGTCATTTATTAATTTTAAGAAAAATATTCAAAAATTATTTGAATTAGATGCTAAGTTAAATTTAACATCACTAGATAGTAATATAGCTAAAGAATTTATAGATGAAAAATTATCAAAAAAATATGGTGGTTTAGTATATGACTTTTCTAAGGTTAATTACTGTTTATATGCTCACATATTAAGTAGAAGTGAAAAAGTAGAAAATTTAATAAATGGCATATCATGTAGTAAAGCAAACTTTTTATCAGTAAGCCCAATAAGTTATTTAGGACAAAAATATTATTTTGATAGAACATCTACAACATTTGCAATTGATAAAATACCAACAGGTAGTTTCATTCATAGCTCTTTAGTAAACATGGGTACAAACTTTAGCATAACTAATAATTCAGCAGAAGTAAAAGAATTAGAAAGAACTGAAAGAGGAATATTAGAAACAAGTGCAGTTACTTTTAATAATGCGGAAGTTTTACTTTATCGTGAAGGAGTAAAAGCAAGTGGTATAATTTTACCGGGAGGAAGAATTCCATCTGAAGAAGAATTATTCCTTCATAAGGAATATAATTTACCATTTATAATTACACAAGAAGTTATGGAACCAATTTCAAATGTTAAAAAGGTATTTGGGTTAAATGATATTGAATTTGAATTTGAAAAAATGCCAAAAGAATTAGATGATATATTTAAATCATTAACAAACTCATTAAATATAAATTGCTTAGAAAATGTATATACAGGTAGACAAATAGCGGTTATTACGGATGCTCATTCATTGTATGAACCGACTTTAGCAGTTTTAGAAGAAATTAGAAAAAATGGAATAACAGAAATTTATTCGCTCGGGGATAATATTGGAGAAGGACCAAATCCTCACGAAGTGTTAGGTTTGTTAGAAGATTATAATGTAATTTCTGTAGCGGGTAATAGTGAATATTATAATACTTTAGGAATTGAACCATTCATATACTTTGATGAAATAAGAAAAGAAAATCAAGAATGGACAAATAGCAAATTAAGTAATAGTGATTTAGAAACTTTAAAACTTTATAAGCCATCATTAGATTTAACTATTGGAGATCAAAAGATTGCATTATGTCATTTTGCCAATGATATTCGTTGGGATTATTTTGGAGAAAATTCTACCTGGGCATATCATGGAAACTTTAAAAGAGGTAAAACTAGTAAGCAATTCTTATATACAAATAGTAAGGAAGCAAAATTAAAAATTAAAGAAGCAATTGAAGGAAAAAGTTTAAGTAATCCAAGAATTGCGGGATACTTAGATGCTTTAAACAACCCTATTTTTGAAGGTAAAAGAGTAACAGATTATGATGCTATTTTACAAGGTCATGTTCATTTTAATTTAAGTGATAGATTATTTACCACAAAAATCGAAACTCTAAGGGCCGTAGGAATGGGACAAACTAAAAAAGATCTAGATACCGCATGCTATTATGTATTAAAAGAAAAATGTGATGGAACATTTGATATTGAAAAAAGACTTGTGGATTTTAACAAAAATGTTATGTTAGCAAACATTGTATCAAGTGATATTCCTCATAAAGAAAAAATATTAAGGTTTGTAAGATAATAAAAAAGTAGTATAATATAAAAAGAAACGAGGTGTAATAATGGAAGATAAAGAAAAGATAGAAACTTGCAGTTGCGGTTGTGAATGTGAAGAATGCAATTGTGATGAATCTTGCGAATGTGGATGTGATTGCGAAGAATGCGAATGCAACGAATGCTGCGATTGCGAAGAATGCAGTTGTGAAGACTGTGAATGCTAGTTAATATAAAGAAATCTGAAAAAGGTTTCTTTTTTTTTGTTTAATACATGTTAACTTGTTTTTTTTACATAGCTATTATATAATAAAATCAATTAGGAACGAGGTTATGTATGAAGTTATTATTAAATCCATGGCTATGGATAATTGTAGCATTAGATATTTTATTATATGTTAACTATAAAAAGTGGATAGGTAAAGCTGGTGAGTTCTGGGTAAAAAGAGAACTAAAAAAATTGCCAAATGATTATTTTATAATTAATGATGTAATGGTTAAAACAAGTGATAATAAAACGCATCAAATAGATCATATTATTGTTTCAAAATATGGTATTTTTGTTATTGAAACAAAGCAATATAATGGTTATATTAAAGGTAATGATTATGATAAAAGATGGTTAATAAAAAATGGTAACAAAAATTTTTATGTAAATAATCCATTACATCAAAATTATGGTCATGTTAAATCATTACATGAAGTACTAAATATACCAGAAGAGAAGTTTATATCATTAGTATGTATTCCAAGTAGAGCTAAAGTATCTGTTAAATCAAAAAATGTAACTAGAATATACGACTTACTAAAGAAAATATATTCATATAAGGAAGAAGTTATTGAAAATTCAAGTGAATTATATAAAATCATAAATAATTTAAATATAATAGATAAAAACGAAAGAAAAAATCATGTAAGGAATGCTAAATTAATCAAAAATAATAAATATGAAGAGTTTAAAGATAGATGCCCAAGGTGTGGTGGAGAACTTATAAAAAGAAATGGAAAATATGGAGAATTTATGGGATGCTCAAATTTTCCAAAGTGCAGGTTTGTGAAAAAATAGACTGGTAAAGATATGAACAAAAAAAACTTAGAAAAAAAGTAGAGGTGAAATTATGTTAAAATTAATTGTTGTAATATTATTTATTTTAGGAGAAATTTATGCAATTATTGCTGTTACAAAATATATTGTTAATTCTTATAAAAAAGGGACAATTGAAATGAAATTTATAATTGTTATATTATTGATTGTAGTATTTTTGCCTATCATAATTTATTTGATTGATAGGTTCAATCTAATAACTATTTTTGGATATAATAAAAATGTAGACATAAATAATTGGTTTTCTTTTATCAAAGATTATTTAACAGCGTTAGTTTCATCACTAATAAATACTTTTGTGGTAATTTATATTGCCGTAATAGAATTAAAACAAAATTATGAAGACAATCAAAACTTAAATAAAGAAAATGTTCGGTTACAAAATTTACCTTGTTTAAAGATTAGTGGCAAAAGAGATTCTGAAAATGACAACTTTTACAGCATGCATGTAAAAGAAAAGGGAAAAAAGACTGATAAAGTTATATGTTTTAGCTTAATTATACAAAACATAGGACTAAATGCAGCAAAAAATTTGTATATTTATAATAACTTTAAGAATCAAGATATTAAAACTTATGAAAAAATAAAGCCAAAAGACTTTGTTGAATCTGGTACAACAATAAGTCAGGATATTTTTGTAGAAGAAGTTAAGTATAACCATGTAGAACTAAGTTCTGAAATAGTATATCAAGATTTATTACATAATTGGTATAGTTTAAAAATAAAAATAGTAATAAATGTTGCCAGTACATTTGATAATAATGGCCAAGATTTAATAATTAATATTGAACAAGATGAAGAAGAAAAATTAGAAAAAATTCCTATAGAATTACTGATTACTAAAGTAGAAACTCCAGAAGCGTAAACAATACTTTTGATTTTAATTCTTAATTATAGTATAAAAATAGGGGAAAGAAATCGGATCGTATATGGTATTATTGTGAGTTGAGATTAAAGCAGTTAAAAAATTTGGACTATATACATAAAACATCAGTAAATGAAACTAGGCATATATATATGTCAAGATTTATAATTTGCCTATGCTAGTGTAATTGTATGTGAAAAATAATCACTACATTAATTATTATAAGAAAAGAACAAAAATGAAAAATACCATATAAAGTATATCGCTCCTTTTTGAAAATCGTTTTATAGAATTGCATTTTTTATGGGTTATAGAACAAATTCATGAGTTTTTAGAACAATTGTAACTATTTAGACTTTATAAAAAAATCAGACTTATTTCCGTTTTCAAATTCAACTGGAATGCCAAATGAAAATTAATGTTGTCAATATATTTTGTCCGAAAATGTAGACAAATCTTAAAAAAAGTGATAAAATTATATCTAGAAGGAATAAAGCAGTGAAAATATGAATTTAAATGAACTTAAAAATGTTATTGAGAATGCCAGAATTGCTAAAGGAATTTCTCAAAGAAAACTTGCTAAATTATCTGGAATAAGTAGAAGTACCTTAAATGATATTATTAATGGAAAAATTAAAAAAGTAGATGTTGATTCTTTAAAAAAAATAGCTGAAACTTTAGATTTATCTTTAACTAATCTTTTAAAGGTTGCTGGTTATGATGAATTTTTAGATTATTTGTCTTTAGATAAATATAAAAATAAATCCACGAAGGATTTAAAAGAAATGCTTGAAAAATATAAAGAGTCTGAATTAGATTTATTAGATTTTGATGCACAAAAAAGAAAAAAAGTAAAAAAAGCAAGACAACACTTGTTTTATACAATTGAGCTTCTAAAAATAATGCAAGAAAGTAAGGATAGCTTATATACAATAGATAAAGCTATAGAAGATATTAAATGGTGTTTTGATGAATTAGAAGATGTGGAACATAAATATGATTATGATAAATTGCCAAAAGATATTTAAATAATTATAAAAAACAGTTGGGAGGTGAAAACTTTGTTTAGAGAGTTAGTTGATATAAAAGAAGAAAATTTATTATTAATTGACATGCAAATTTTGAATATTCTTTTATTTGATCATAGCAGTAAAAAGAATATAATTTGGGCAACAGATAATTACCAACAATATGGACATGGTTTTGATTTTAGCGATGAAATAACTATTGAAAAAATAACTGGTAATTATGGAGAAATAATAAAACCTAGGTCAAAAAAAACAAATGAAGAAAAGAATAAGAGAATAAAAGAAAATGCCGAAGTTTTCACTCCGTCATGGGTATGCAACAGTCAAAATAATTTAGTAGATGACGCTTGGTTTGGAAGAAAAAATGTGTTTAATAAATCTGATAAAGATAGCTGGGAAACCATTGAAGATAAAATAACTTTTCCGGAAAATAAATCATGGCAAGATTATATTAACAGTACTAGATTGGAAATTTCATGTGGAGAAGCCCCTTATCTTGTCAGTAGATATGATTCAGTGACAGGAAAAACAATAAAAATAAAAGATAGGATTGGATTATTAGATAGAAAACTAAGAATAGTTTCTGAAAATATAGATGATGAATCCGAATGGGTAGAATGGTCTATCAAAGCAATAAAAAGTGTCTATGGATATGATTGGCAAGGAGATAATGTTTTAATTTCAAGAGAAAATTTGCTATACACATTTATTGATTACTATAAAGATAAATTTAGCAAAAAGCCAGGATTAGAATTAGTTGAAAAAGTAGCAGAGATTATTAGTTGGAATATTTGGCAAATGGATGGTTTGAAATTTGTTATTCCAAATAGTTGTAAAAATGAGAAAAAAGTTGAGCTAACATTGTTTGGCAAAATTGAACATATTGAAGAGTGCTTAGGCTGTAAAAAAAATAAAAATAAAAATCATAATGGAATTTATTGCAAAGTAATGAATTGGAAAACAAATAGAAGTATTAAGTTTATTTCTTTAATTAAATAGAAAGTGAGGTACACATGAGAGATTTAAGTTTGTTAGATAAAATTATTGTTGGACGTGTTGAACCACATATATATGCTTTTACTACTAATACAATACCCAATTATATAAAGGTTGGTGATACCTATAGACCTGTATCCATAAGACTTGATGAATGGAAAAAGTATTATCCTGAACTTGAGAAAAAATATGATACTAAAGCTATGGTATCAGATGATATATTTTTTAGAGATTATTCAGTACATCAATTTTTAGAACATAATTTGCAAAAAATGAGATTAAAATCATCAGATATAGATGAAGGCATTTATTTTTCAAATGAGTTTTTTAAAGATACTTCTATAGTTGATATTGACGAGGCTATCAAAGATATAAAGAATGATTTCAATGAAAATCTTATGAAATACCAATTTTACAATGCTAAAGATAGTTTAAGAGTAATAACTGAATATGCTTCTACTGGTATGTGGGACTTAAGGCCTAATCAAGAGAAAGTTGTAAAAAAATTTAAAAAAGCATATGAATCAGGTAGAACAAACTTATTACTATATGCAGTAATGAGATTCGGGAAAAGTTTTACATCGATGTGTTGTGCTTTGAAAATGAATGCAAATGTTGTTTTAATTGTTTCAGCAAAAGCTGATGTTAAAGAAGAATGGAAGAAAACTGTACAAAGTGCTGATAATTTTAAAGATTATGATTTTATTGAAAACGATCAACTTTTAAGGGATAACAATATAATAAAACATAAGTTAGAGACAGGTAGAAAAGTAGTTATGTTTTTAACATTACAAGATTTACAAGGAACAAAAATAAAAGAAAAACATAAAGAATTATTCAATAATCAAATAGATTTGTTATTAATTGATGAAACACATTTTGGTGCAAGAGCTGAGAGCTTTGGAGCTGTATTAAGAGATGTAAAAGATACTAGAGAGGATGAAACTGTAAACTTTGATGATGCTGATGATATTGTTAAAGTTTTAAAATCCAAAGTTAGAATTCATTTATCAGGTACCCCATATAGAATTTTGATGAGTTCTGAATTTGAAAAAGAAGATATAATTGGTTTTTATCAATTTTCTGATATTGTAAAAGATCAATTAGATTGGGATAAAGAACATATATTAGATGATTCATATAAAGAATGGGAAAACCCGTATTATGGATTTCCACAAATGATTAGGTTTGCATTTAATCCAAATAAATCAATTAGACAAAAATTGATAGAATTAAAGAAATCAGGGGTGACATATGCTTTTTCTGAGTTATTTAGACCTATGTCTATAACAAAAGATTCTGAGGAAAAACATAAAAAATTTATATATGAATCAGAAATATTAGATTTATTAGAAGTTATTGATGGTAGTAAAAATGATGATGAAGTACTTGGCTTTTTAAACTTAGATAAAATAAAAGAAGGAAAAATGTGTAGGCATATTGTGGTAGTATTACCATTTTGTTCTTCGTGTGATTCTTTTGAAAAATTAATTAAGGATAATAAAGATAAATTTAAGAATTTAAATGATTATGAAATTATTAACATATCAGGAGTGGATGAGTCAAACTCTTATAAAAGTATAAATGATGTAAAATATGCAATAAAAAATTGTGAAAAGAACGATAAGAAAACAATGACTTTAACAGTCAATAGGATGCTTACTGGAAGTACTGTTGAAGAATGGGATACAATGATTTATTTAAAAGATACATCATCTCCTCAGGAATATGATCAAGCTATATTCAGATTACAAAATCAATATGTTATAGACTACATATCTGAAAATGGTGATGTTATTAAATATAATAAAAAACCACAAACATTACTGGTTGATTTTAATCCAAATAGGATGTTTATAATGCAAGAAACTAAGTCTTTAATTTATAATGTTAATACGGAAAATAATGGAAATGATAAATTAAAAGATAGATTAGAAAATGAATTAGATATTTCACCAATTATTGTTTTTGACAGTAATAAACTTAAACAAATAACGGCAATAGACATTATGAATTACATAAGTAATTATTCAAATTCAAGAAGTGTCCTTGATGAGTCAAATGATTTACCTGTTGATTTTAAGTTGCTAAATATTGATGAAATAAGAGAAATAATATTAAAACAGGCTGAACTTGGTTCAAAAGGTGGCTTAAAATTAACTAATACTGATGATGACACTGATGACTTTGAAGAACTTTCGTTTGAATTTGATGATGAATCAGAAAATCAAGACAATAATTCTCAAAGCAATTTATCAACAAATAATTCTAATAACAATGATTTAAAGAAAATTATTGTTAATAAATTTAAAACTTATTATGTGAGAATTTTATTTTATTCTTTCTTATCTAGTAGTGAATTACATTCTTTAAAAAATATTATTGATACTTGTAAAGATATTAACAATCAAAGAATTTTAAAAAATCTAGAACTAGATATAAATATATTAAAATTAATACATGAAAATATTGATCCATTTGTTTTAAGTCAATTAGATTATAAGATACAAAATATTAACAAATTATCGAATGATGAATCTTTAGATAAGATAGGAAGAGCATTAGTTGCTATAAATAAGTTTGATAAATTATCAGATTCAGAAATAATTACACCTAATAAGGTTTGCAAGCAAATGATTTCAATGATACCAGATACTGATATAGTAAAATTAGTAATTTCAGGTTCAAAAATATTAGATATCGCTAGTAAAGAAGGAGAATTTACCATAGCATTATATTCTAAATTAAAAGAATTAGGTGTAAAAGAAGAATTGATTAGTAATTGTTTATATTCTATACCGACATCTAAAATAGCATACGAATTCACAAGAAAAATATATGAAATTTTGAATTTGAATATCGATAATATTGCTACAAATTTTACTTCATATGATTTGTTGGATATTAGAAATGGTAGTAATTTGGATTTAAATAGAATAAAAGGATATCTTCTACAAAATAAAAAGATGTCTGAAATCTTATTAGAAGATAATTTATTTTACAAGGAAGGAGATGGAAAAATGAAGTTTGATATTGTTGTTGGGAATCCACCATATCAAGAAGCAGATGGTGGTGCAGGAGCAAGTGCAAAACCGATTTATAGTGATTTTGTTAATATAAGTAGAACAATTGCTGATAAATATATTTCTTTGATAATTCCATCAAGATGGTATGTTGGTGGTAAAGGTTTAGATGATTTTAGAGTTTCTATGTTAAATGATAATAATATTAAAGAAATAAATGATTGTTTAACACCTGAAGATGTTTTCCCTAATACAAATAATCGTGGAGGAGTTTGTTATTTATTATGGGATAAAGATTACAACAATAAAGAAAACAAAGTTAGAGTTATTTCTCATAAAAATAATAATATAATAAGTGATATGTATAGGAATATTAAGCTATTTGATGAAGATGTTTTTATAAGGGATAACCATGCTGAGACAATTCTTTTAAAAGTTAGAAATAAAGGTAATTTTAAAAGTTTATCAATTTTTGTTTCATCAAGAAAACCATTTGGATTGGATGGAAATTTCGCAAGAGGTAAAAATTTATCAGATAATAAAAACGGTGATAATACTCTTGAGTGCTATATAAAAGGAATGAACGTAAAGTATACAAGCATTAAAAATATTTTAAATCATATTGAATGGATTAATAAATGGAAAGTTTTTATTCCACGTGCTAATAATATTGGAACTGAGTTAAATGATGATAATATGAATTCTTTTGTAGGTAAGCCTGATACTATTTGCACAGAGTCATACTTAGTAGTTGGCGGTAATTTGGACATGAGTGAAAACGAAGCAAATAATTTGTCAAAATATTTAAAAACCAAATTTTTAAGATATTTACATAGTTTATTAAAAAGTAGTCAGGATGCAACATCAAAGACATTTGAATATGTACCAATTCAAGATTTTACTGAAAACTCTGATGTAGATTGGAATAAATCTATTAATGAGATAGATCAACAATTATATTTAAAGTATGACTTAACTAATGAAGAAATTGAGCATATTGAAAGTTCAATAAAAGAAATGTAGGTGTAAAATTATGAATGATTTTTGTGGTTCTATCTATATTCTTACAAATCCTTCCTTTCCTGATTATGTAAAGATAGGATATTCAAAAAATGAAGAAGAAAGAATAAATAAATTAAATAATTCAGAGGCGGTTCCTTTTGGATTTAGATTATATGCAACATATGATGTTGAAACTCAATCGGCTGATAAAGTATTACATAAAATAATTGATAAATTGAATGCTGATTTAAGAAGTATTGATACCATAGGTGATAAGGTAAGAGTTAGAGAATTTTATTTGATATCTCCAGAAGATGCCTATGAATTATTAGAAGATATTGCTATTATAAGTGGAACTAAAGCAAGACTCCATTTATATAAACCAACTAAAGAAGAAGTTATAGAAGAAGAAACAGCAGAACATAATAGAGAATTATCTAAGAATAGACATCATTTTAAGAATATTAAATTTAAGTCAAGTTTAACTAAAAAGACTTATTATTCTAGAACAAAAGAAGATGGAACTTTAGGAATATATGAAGAAGATACAAATAATGAAGTGCCTAATAATAGTAATCCATCAAAGAAACAAATTTTATTACAAGCCGTTAAGGATTTAAATGGAGAAGTAGATAGTAATATAACTTTATACCAATTACAACATAGATTAGAAAAATTAATAAATAAGTAGATATATATATAATGTCATAATGTCATTTAGTAAAAAAAGTGAAGTATATAAAACTTGAGATAAGGACATATTTCATTATTCAAGGTGAAATATGTCTTTTTTAAATAGAAAGCTTGTATATCATTGGAGGTTTTATAAATATGGAAGACAATAATGATTTAAAAATTGAAATAAAGAAAATTAGTAAATTAGAAGGTGGAAGATTTCAAAATATGTGTAATCAGATATTAGATGAAATGGGATACATAATACACCCATTGGGATCACATGATGAATCAGATAAAACTACACCAGGAACACCTGATACCTTTTATTTGAAGAATGATTGTTATACACTAGTTGAATACACTACTCAAGAGGATAGAATTTTCCAAAAAATAAAAGATGATGTTGAAAAATGTATAAAAAAAATAAAAAAATGTAAAATATAAAAAGGTAAAATAATAGAATTTAATACTTCTTCAAATTTAAAAATCGAAGAATTTAAAGAGTTAAATGATTTGTGTTTATCTGAAAATATTATATTTAAAATATATAATATTGATATGATTGCTAATCTTTTAAGA
>ENA-UOJO01004970-UOJO01004970.1-human-gut-metagenome-genome-assembly--contig:-P57-NODE-4970-length-10948-cov-6.033691_pt1 | contig 10948 bp, 10 predicted proteins | sample MGYA00242351_ERZ723898 | MGnify/ENA metagenome assembly ERZ723898 | reverse complement strand
GTCAGCCTGCGTTTCGACCGGGGTATCGAGGTTCGACTCCGCTCGGAGCGTTTTGGGCCGCGGCATGAATTCCCCCATCTACCTCACCAGCTTCTTCAGCATGAGCGCGATAACCACCGGCGCGCCGAAGATGGCGGTGACGGCGCTGATGGAAAGCTCGACGGGAGAGAACAGCGTGCGCGCGATCAAATCGCAGCCCGCGCAGAAGATGGCGCCTCCCAAGAAGCACGCAGGAATCACGCGGATGGGCTTCGACGACTTCAGCGCCGACTTCACGAGATGCGGAACTGCGATGCCTACGAACGACACCGGACCAGCGAAAGCGGTCACGCAGGCGGAGAGCATGCTCGCTAGAAGGACGAGCACCACGCGGAAGCGTGCGACGTTCACGCCGACGCTTTTCGCGTAGGCTTCTCCCAGCTGGAAGGCGGAAAGGGGCTTCGATATCGCGAATACGCATGCGCTCACGGTGATCACCACGACCGCGATGACCGCGACGTCGTCCCAGCTCGAACCCGAGAAGCTACCCAAAGACCAGTTGTGCAGGTTCACGATGGACTGGTCGTCGGCGAAGGCGATGAGGAAGTTCGTCGCCGCTGAGCAGATGTATCCCACCATGACGCCTGCCACGATGAGCATGGCCATGGAACTTATGCGCCGTGCGATGAGGAGCACGAAGCTGATGGTGATAAGCGAGCCCAGAAACGCTGCGGCCACCATGGCCGGGGAGGACATGGCCTGGTTCGCGCCCAGAAGTACAATCATCGTAAGCGCGACGACGAACTTTGCGCCCGAGGAGACGCCCAAGATGAACGGGTCGGCGATGGGGTTGTTGAAAAACGTCTGCAGCAGGAACCCGGAGAGCGAAAGTGCCCCGCCGAGAAGCACGGCTGAAAGCACGCGCGGCAGGCGAATCTCCCAGATGACTTGGCTTTCCATGGAATTGGCCGCGCCGCCCGAAAGGATGCCGGGGATGTGGTCTGCGGGCACGAGCACGCTCCCGATGCACAGGTTGGCCCCGACGAGCACGATGAGGGCAACAGCGAGCAGCGCCGTCACGACGCGACACCGCGCGGCGCGCCCCGATTCGTCGTATGCCATGGAAAGCCGGCTTCTCATGGCGCTAGCCGAGCTTTCTCAGATAATGGAAGTCGCTCGCGTCATCGCCGGTGAACGCCCCGTGCAGCTCGTCGATAATGTCGGCGGTAGAAGTCATCTGCTGGTACATGTCGGCGCTTGTGACCCAGACGTTGCCGTTCTTCACGGCTTTGAACTGCGACAATAGCGCGTTTTTGCCTACGAAGTCGTTCAAGGTGGCAACCGATTCGTCGATGGTGCCGTTGTAGATGATGATGTCGGCATCCTTCGCCGTCGCGTAGAAGCGCTCCATTTCGAGCGTTACTGATGAACCTGACGTCGACGCCGTCTGCGCGTCATCGAGCGCGTAGCTGCCGCCTGCAAGCTCGATCATCTGCGCCACGTAGTCGCCCGCCCGCCGCGTGACGGCGGCCCCGTTCGAGTTAATGTAGAAATACGCCACGGTTTTACCTGACGACGCGAGCCCCGACGTTTGCTCGACGCGGGTCTTCTGCTCGTTGAACAGGTGCGCGGCCTCGTCTTCCTTGTCGAACAGGACGCCGAAAAGCTTAATCCACTCGACGCGCCCGAGTGCTTCGGGCTCGCTCGACGACTGTTCGGTGAGCACGACGAGCCCGAGCTTCTGCAGCTTTTCCTTCACATCGGGCGTGTGGTTGATCATGGTGTTCTCGATGGCGAGCGTGCAGCCCGAGGCCGATATTCGCTCGTAGTCGGGCTCGCTGTACTTGCCGCCGTAGGCGATCGCCCCACTTTCGAGTGCGCTTTTGAAGCCCGCGACCGAGCAATCGTCGGCCTTCGTGCCCGACATGATGATATTGTCGTTCGCATCGAGCGCGTCGACCAGGCACATCGTCGCCGACGACACGAGGTACACCTTGTCGGCGGGGCGCCTTATGACCGCGATGTCGGAGCTCAACCCATCAGGTACCTTCGCATCTTGCGGCACCACGAGGAAGCGCTCCCCGTTCGAAATGCAGATAAGCCGCAGGCCGCCTTCGAACTCGTCGACAGTGAAGTGTTCGGCGTATTCAAGCTGAAGCGTCCCCGTCGGCTTCCAGCCGCAGCCCAAATCGGCGTTGTGGAAGTCGGCCGCGGCGCTTGAAGCCGTTCCCGCAGGGGAGCCGCCGCTTGCTTCGTCGCCCGATTTCTCCTTCATGGTGGATGAGTCGAAGTGGAGCGTGTAGTCGATGGTGTGCGGCGTCGACATGGCGACGGTCTCGGCCGACACGGCGATGTCCTCGTCGAGCGTGACGGGTATCTCGAACGTGGAGTTGCCGCCGTCGTTTACGGGCGCGTAGTCCACGCCGTTGACGGTCATTTTGTCGTAGTTCGAACTCGACCAGGTGATGGTCGCGGTGTAGGTGTCGCCATCCTTCACAATTGTGGTGGGTGAGGCGATGCTTGCGCGCCCTGACCCGCCGGAGAGCGAGACGCTCACAGTGTATTCCTGAGAGCCTGCCGTGCCACCGGTCGCGTTCGGGCTCGCACTGCACCCCGCGAAGGGAAGCGCGAACAGGGCGACGAGAACGCAGGCGATCGCGCGCACCGCGATGCTGCGACGCTTCCTGCTTTCCCCCTTGGGAAGAATCGACCGCATCGCGTTACTTCAGTGCGTCGGCGCGCAGATCGACGCCGGCGGATTCGAACACGAGCGTGCGGTCGTACCACTGCTCTTTTCTAATACTCCACGCGGCGCAGGCGGTGTCCTCGTCGAGCGCTTCAACGGGCACGTCGTAGGTGTACTTGCCTTCCGCGTTTTCCACATAGGGGATGAAGTCGGCCTCGCTCGCGGCGGTAGCCTCGTCGCCCGTGCCCATGAAGAGCTTGCCGTAGCCCGTGCCGGAAAGCGTCATCACGCAGTGCATGGAGCCGTTTTCCACGATGAGCTGGGCGTCCACAATCCTGAACATGTTCGAGCTGGAATCTACGGTGATTGGATAGGTGCCGTCGGCCACCTTGTCGGCGGTGATGGGGGCAGCGCTTGCGCCCTCGGGCGCATCGGCCGCCTGTTCGGTCTTTTCCTGGGAATCGGCATCGCTTGCCTTTGCGCTGTCGATTGAATTTCCGCCGCAGCCGGCGAGCGAGAACGCGAAAAGCGCCGCTGACAGGGCGAAGGCGAGGGTTTTCTTCAACATGGAGGGAGGTTCCTTTCAATCGCTTCGACCGCCCGCTCGTGCGGTGGGCGGGCGGGACGCGAATGCACCGGGCATGCGCCGACGGTCGGGGAAGGCGCATGCCCGTTGCACGGGGACGCGACCGGCGCCCCCGTGCGCGGCGAGTTTACAGCTTGGCGATGGCGTCGTCCACGTGTGAGACGTAGATGTCGTCGACCGCGGCGTTCTGTCCCAGACCCTGGAGCAGGCACGTCACTTCGAAGCCGGCGGCCACGAACTTCGCAGCCCAGCTGTCGGGGTCGGTCTCGTCTGCCATGTCGTTGTTCGCGTGGTCGCCCGCGACCACCATGAACGGCGCGAGCACGGCCTTCTTGTACCCTGCGGCGCTCGCGGCGGCGATAACATCCTCGCAGGTCGGTTCAGCCTCGACGGTGCCGACGAAGAACTGCGTCAAGCCCTCGTTCTTGAACACTTCCTGCATCTTGGCATAGTCGGCGTTGGAATCGGCTTCGGTGCCGTGGCCCATGAGGCACAGCGCCGTCTTGCCGTCGTCGAAGGACGCCATGTTCTCCTTAATGGCGGCGGCCACCTTCTTGTAGTCGTCGTCGGAGGTGAGCAGCGGGTCGCCGAGCGAGATCTTGTCGAACTTGTCGGCGTACTTGTCGAGCTCGTCTTTCACGTCGGCGTATTCCAGGCCAGCCATGAGATGCGTCGGCTGCACGACGATTTCCTTCACGCCGTCTTCCACGCAGCGGTCGAGCGCCTCGGTCATGTTGTCGATCGTGATGCCGTCGCGCTTCTTCAGCTTGTCGATGATGATCTGCGCGGTGAAGGCGCGGCGGATGTCGTAGTCCTGCCAGTACTTCTCGCGGATAGCGTCTTCGATGGCGCCGATGGTGATGTGGCGCGAGTCGTTGTAGCTCGTGCCGAAGCTCGTGACGAGGATGACCGGCTTCACGGCCTTCTCCTTTTCGCTCGATTTCTCGGAACTCGCGGAGGTGCTGGAGCAGCCCGCGAGCGCGACTCCGGCGAGCGCGAAGGCTCCGGTTGCTGCGGCGCCCATGAAGCCGCGGCGTGACATCTGGTCGGACATGGTTTTTCCTTTCCTCGGTTTGCCGGTCCCCCGGCGACAGTTGCTTGTCGGCACAAGCGAAAGAAAAGCGCACCCCTCGGGGTTCACAAGGAGCTAACGCCACGGCGATGCCGTGAGGAAAAGGCGAAGCAGTCTGGCTTGGGGCGCGAGGCGGTTCGCCCGTGCGTCCTATACAGTAATGTCCCTTGCCCAGGATTCCCACCTGGTTCCCTCCGCAAGCCAGCGCGGGCTGTGCGGGCGCCGCGCCGGTCATTTCCTTTTATCCGATTGTCATATGCTCGTTGCCGAATCTTTTACTATGATAGTGGGCACTTTTGAACGTGTCAAAGCCAGGGCGGGCGGCATTGCGCCTCCTGCCTGCGTATTTGCGCCGATTGCCGCTGCGGGCGCCGTGTTTTGGCCGCTGCGCGAATGGCAGCGTAAACGGTTGCGATGAGAAACGGGAAGGGAAGGCTCGGATGATTCATATCGTTGGCGCTGGCTCGGGCGCCGCCGACCTTATCACGCTGCGCGGGGCGCGCCTTTTGCGCGCGGCCGACGTGGTCGTTTGGGCGGGGAGCCTTGTGAACCCCGAGCTGCTCGCCGAGTGCAAGGAATCCTGCATCGTCTACGACAGCGCGCACATGACCTTGGAGGAAGTGCTCGACGTGATGTGCGCGGCAGATGCGCGGGGCGAGGAAGTGGTGCGCCTGCACACGGGCGACCCGTGCCTGTACGGCGCCATCCAGGAGCAGATGGACGCGCTCGACGCGCGCGGCGTGGACTACGAGGTGGTGCCCGGCGTGTCGAGCTTTTGCGGTGCCGCGGCGGCGCTTCGCCAGGAATATACGCTGCCGGGAATCAGCCAGTCGGTCGTGATCACGCGGCTTTCCGGGCGCACCCCCATGCCCGCGGGCGAGGGCATGCGCACCAGGGCGGAAAGCGGCTCGACTAGGGTCATCTTCCTGAGCTCGGGTATGCTCGCCGAGCTTTCCGCCGAGCTTTTGGCCGCGGGCCGCAGCTCCGATGAGCCGGCGGCGCTCGTGTACAAGGCGACCTGGCCTGAGGAGCGCGTGGTGCGATGCACAGTGGGCACGCTCGCCGATGCGGGCGCGCGAGAGGGCATCGACCGCACGGCGCTCGTGGTGGTGGGCCGCGTGCTCGGAGCTCGCGGCAGGCTTGCACACAACGGCGCGCAAGCGGAGTCGTACGAGCGCAGCAAGCTTTACGACCCTTCGTTTTCCACGGGGTATCGGAAGGCGAGCAGCTAGCGTGGCCTTCGAGCACTACATATATACCGGGACGACCCGCCTGCGCTGCGGCTACACCACGGGGAGCTGCGCCGCGCTCGCGGCGAAGGCGGCCTGCGAGATGCTCTTGTCACGAAAGCCCGTCGGCCTCGTGTCGATCGTCACCCCCGGCGGGCTGCCCGTCGAGGCGAACGTGGTCGACGCATGCATCGGCGAGGGGTGCGCCCAGTGTGCCGTGCGAAAGGACGCAGGCGACGATGCCGATGTGACCGACGGCGTGCTCGTGTACGCGCGCGTGGAACATGCGGGGTCGGGCACGGGCGCTGCGGGCAGCAAGGACGTACCCGCGCACGAATCGGAAGTTTCCGTCGACGGCGGCGTGGGCGTGGGGCGCGTGACGTTGCCCGGGCTCGAGCAGCCGGTGGGGGCGGCCGCCATCAACGCGACGCCGCGCGCGATGATCACTTCGGCGGTGCGCGAGGTGTGCGCCGTGCACGGCTTTTCTGGAGATATTGCTGTGACAATTTCGGTACCCGAGGGTGTTGCCCTTGCCGAAAAGACCTTCAACCCGCACCTGGGGATAAAGGACGGCATCTCCATCCTGGGCACGACGGGCATCGTCGAGCCGCGCAGCCTCGCTGCCTTGCGCGACAGTATCGAGCTCGAGATCCGGCAGCATGCGGCTATGGGGCGGTGCGGAGTCGTGCTCACGCCCGGCAACTACGGCGCGCAGTTCATCTCAGGGCATTTCCACCTAAACGGTGCGCCGGTGGTCTTCATCTCCAACTTCGTGGGCGATGCGATTGATTGCTGCATTCGCGAGGGATTTACCAATGTCCTTCTTGTGGGACACATCGGCAAGTTGGTGAAGGTCGCGGGCGGTATCATGGACACCCATTCGCGTACCGCCGACTGCCGCGCGGAGATTCTGGCCGCCCACGCGGCCATGGCCGGCGCGGGCGCGAAGACCGTGCGCGAGATCATGACGTCCGTCACGACCACGGCGGCACTCGAGGTAATCGAGGCCGCCGGCGTGGGGGACGCTGCGTGCGCCTCGCTCGCTGCGGCAATCGAGGACAGGTTGCGCCGCCGCGCGGCGGGCGCATGCGACATCGCCGCGGTCGTGTTCGACGCCGAGCGCCGCGAGCTTTTCCGCACGTCGGGCGCCGATGCAGTTATCGGGGTATTGGGGGCGACGTATGAGTAAAGGCGTGCTGTACGAGGTGGGCGGCGCAATCGGCTGGCCGGGGACGAAGGTGGTCATGAAGGCGCGCCGCTCGCTTGCGGACACGAAGCGCATTCTTCGCGAGGAGGGCGCCTTTGACGGTGCCGAGCTCGTAGAGGACTGTGGGCTTCCGGGCGAGCGCGTGTACCGCTCGCTTGACGATGTGCCCGATCGGGGCAGCTACTTCTCGACGATGGTGGTGCGCTAGATGAGGATTTCCTGCATAGCGTTCACTGAGAGGGGGTATGCGTTGGCGGAGCGCACCGCACGCGCGCTTTCCGATTGCGCGCAGACAGGTGAAGATGACCCTGGCTGGGACGTTTCCGTTTCGCGCGGGTTCGGCGAGGGGAAGGCCGACCTGCGCGCATGGACGGCGCTCGCGTGGGAAGCGTCGGACGCGCTTCTGTTCGTGGGCGCGGCGGGCATCGCCGTGCGGGCGATCGCGCCGCATGTCGCTTCGAAGGCAACCGATTCCGCGGTTGTGGTGATTGACGAGGCGGGGCGCTTTGCCGTCCCGCTTTTGTCGGGGCATTTGGGCGGTGCGAACGAGCTTGCGCAAACTGTGGCCCGCGCGGTAGGGGCCATCCCCGTCATCACCACGGCGACCGACGTCCGCGGCGTGTGGGCGGTGGATACGTGGGCGCGCTGTGCGGGGCTCGCCGTTTCGAATCCCGAGGCCATCAAGCGAGTGTCGGCGCGGCTGCTTTCGGGCGGGCGCGTGGCACTCTATTCCGACATGCCGATTTCGGGACAGCCGCCTGAGGGGGTAGACATTGCGTCCGACCGCGCTCGGGCCGATATCGTCGTGTCGCCGTTCGCTGGCGCGAATGCAGGCGCGTTCGTTCGCGCGGCGGAGACAACGGACGAGGTCGTGCCCGCCGGTGAGACGGGGAAGCCGGCCGGCAAGCGGGTGCAGGCGCCTGCGCCCGAGCCGCTTCGCCTTGTCGTGCCCTGCATCGTTGCGGGCATAGGGTGCCGTCGCGGTGCGTGCGCCGAAGCGATCGGGGAGGCGTTTCTTCTCGCGTGCGGGCAGGCGGGCATCTCGCCTTTGGCCGTGCGCGAGGCGGCGACGATCGACGTGAAGGCGCACGAGGAGGGTCTGCTCGCCTTCTGCCGCGCGCGCAATATCCCGCTTGCGACGTATTCCGCAGAGGAGTTGTCGCAGGTCGAAGGCAGCGTTTCGCCATCTGATTTCGTGCGCGCGACGGTGGGGGTCGACAATGTGTGCGAGCGCGCGGCGCTCGCGGGCGGGGGCAAACTTATCTTCCCGAAGCTCGCTCACGGCGGCGTGACCGTCGCGTTTTCCAAAGTATCTATCGAACTTTCGTTTAAGGAGCGGTGATGGGAAAGCTCTTCGTGGTGGGGATCGGCCCGGGCGGCCCCGACGGCATGACGATTGCGGCTCGGCGCGCGCTCGAGGCGGCCGACATCGTTGTTGGGTACACGAAATACGTGGAGCTCGCGCTCGCCGCCGTGCCCGACGCGGCGCATCTCGCGACGCCGATGATGCACGAGGTCGAACGATGCCGCCTGGCGCTTTCGCGCGCGCAGAGCGGAGAAGCCGTGGCGCTCGTGTGCAGCGGTGACGCGGGCGTGTACGGCATGGCGAGCCCCGTGCTGGAGCTTGCGGAGGACTACCCCGATGTAGACGTGGAAGTTATCGCCGGGGCCACCGCGGCTCAGAGCGGGTCGGCGGTGCTCGGCGCCCCGCTTGCCCACGACTTCGCGGTCGTGTCGCTCTCCGACCTGCTCACGCCATGGGAGGTCATCGAGCGCAGGCTCGCCGCCGTGGCGAGCGCCGACTTCTGCATCTGTTTGTACAACCCGCGCAGCAGAAAGCGCGCCGACAGGCTCTCACGCGCGGCGAAGATTATGCTCGAATGGAAGGCCCCCGACACGCTCTGCGGCTGGGTACGCAACATCGGGCGCGAGGGGCAGCAGTCGGGCATGTGTAGGCTCTCTGAGCTGGGGGAGATCGACGCCGACATGTTCACCACCGTGTTCGTCGGCAACGCGAACACGAAGCTCGTAGGCGGCCGTATGGTCACGCCGCGCGGGTATCGGGAGATTCCATGCGAAAGGTAACGATCATCGGGGCGGGGCCCGGAAACCCCGACTTGCTCTCGCGCGCGGCGCTCGACGCTATCGACTTCGCCGACGTGGTCATCGGCGCTCATCGCGCGCTTGCCGGCATCGACGTGCCGCCCGACGTGGTGAGATGCGAGCTCGTGAAGACGGCGGACATCGTCGGCGCGCTCACCGATGCGGCGTCGTGGCGGCGCGCCGTGGTCGTGATGACGGGCGATGTGGGGCTGTTCAGCGGCGCGCGCCGCCTGGTGGAGGCGCTCTCCGGCGACGCGCAGGTGGACGTGCGCGTCGTTCCCGGCATAAGCTCAGCGTCTTATCTCGCCGCGCGCCTCGCGCGTCCATGGCAGGATTGGCGCTTCGCGAGCGCTCACGGCGTGGCGTGCGACATCGTGGCCGAGGCCGAGCGCGCAGGTGAGCTCTTTCTCGTCACGTCGGGCGGGGAAGACCCCTCGCGGCTTTCGGGCGAGCTTGTGCAGGCGGGCTTCGGGGATGCGCGCGTGACGGTGGCCGAGCGCCTGTCGTACCCCGACGAGCGCATCACCTGCGCGACCGCAAGTGAAATCGCAGGTCAGACGTTCGACGACTTGAACGTGATGCTTATCGATTTCGCAGGCGGCGCCGGGTCGCCTGCGGGCTCTAGCGCAGCCTCCGAGGTGCCGGCCGGCGTGTCTGCGCCCGCGGCGGCTTCTTCCGCGGCGGACTCTGCGGGCGCATCCCGCGCCGCGAGTTCCCGCTGGCCGTACGCTTCCTCGGGCATTCCCGACGAGCTCTTCATCCGCGGCGACGTTCCCATGACCAAGCAGGAGGTGCGCGCCGTCGCGCTCGCGAAGCTGCGCCTTACCGCGACCGACACCGTGTGGGACGTCGGCGCCGGCACGGGGAGCGTGTCGATCGAGGCGGCGCTCGTCGCGCGAGCGGGGTCGGTATGGGCGGTCGAGCGCAACGCGGCCGGCGTGCGGCTCATCCGAGAGAACGCGGATGCATTCGGGTGCGGCAACGTGCATGCGGTCCTCGGTGTCGCCCCCGAAGCGCTCGCGATACTGCCCGTCCCCGACGCCGTGTTCGTCGGCGGGAGCGCGGGCGAGCTTCCCTCCATCGTGGAGGCAGCGCTCGAGAAGAACTCGCAGGTTCGCCTGTGCGTGCCATGCGTCACTGTTGAGACGATCACCGAGGCGTGCGCGCTCCTCTCGGGTTCGCGCTTTAAGGGGTTCGAGGCGTGCCAGGTGTCGGCCGCCCGCGCCGAGGCTGTAGGCTCGCACCATCTTATGAAGGCGCAAAACCCCGTGTTCCTCGTCAGCGCGCGTGGTGCAGGTGGGGAAGGCGGCGCCCGGTGAGCACGTCCATCCCGCGCTTCATGGTCGCTGCGCCCTCGAGTGGGAGCGGCAAGACGGTCGTAACGTGCGCGCTCCTGCGCGCGTTCGCGCGCCGCGGCCTTGCATGCGCGGCCTTCAAATGCGGCCCCGACTACATTGACCCGCTCTTTCATCGCCGCGTCGTGGGTGCGCGCTCGGGCAACTTAGACGGCTTCTTCACCGACGCCCCGACGCTGCGCGCCCTGCTCGCACGCGGCGCCGCGGGCGCGGATGTCGCGGTGCTCGAGGGGGTCATGGGCTTCTACGACGGCATGGCGCCCGGCGTGGCCGACGCGAGCAGCTACCAGGTTGCGCGCGACACGGAAACGCCGGTCGTTTTAGTGGTGAACGGGCGCGGGGCGTCTTTATCGCTCGCCGCCGTAATCCGCGGCATCGCCGAGTTCCTGCCTTGTGCGAACGTGCGCGGCGTCGTGCTGAACAAGACGAGCGCCGCTGCCTGCGCCTACGCGGCGCCTGCGATCGAGAAGCACACGGGCGTCGCGGTTTTGGGTAATATTCCCGCCGACGAGGCGTTCTCGCTCGAAAGCCGGCATCTGGGGCTTGTGACCGCCGACGAAGTCAAGCAGCTCTCCGCGCGCATCGACAAGATGGCCGAGCTGGTGGAAAAGAGCGTCAACGTCGACCGCTTGCTTGAAATAGCGGCGACGGCACCCGATATCTGCGAGGAACCTTATCGGTTGGAGCCGATCGCGGGAGCGCGGCCCATCGTCGCCGTCGCGCGTGACGAG
>ENA-UOJO01004968-UOJO01004968.1-human-gut-metagenome-genome-assembly--contig:-P57-NODE-4968-length-10948-cov-56.984944_pt1 | contig 10948 bp, 7 predicted proteins | sample MGYA00242351_ERZ723898 | MGnify/ENA metagenome assembly ERZ723898 | reverse complement strand
CAAAGCAGGGAATATCACCGTTGGCGGGATTCTCGGGCAGCAACCGGGATTCGTCGACAGCCGTCGGCGCCGTATCACTGACTTCGTAGCTTTTGGTCGGCGTTCCAAATGGTTGCGTTGGAATCGTCATCACACCACCTGGATACCGTATGCCGTTCGACCAACGGAACTCATCAATCAACCCGACAAAGGTGTTGTCTTGGTTGTTGACTTCATAGTGAGAACCAAGTTGTAACGTCTTTCCTTCAATATCGGGAACGAAATTAGCTTGTAACACCAGTTCATTATTGATATAGAGTTTGGTCGCAGTTCCATCGCATTGAAGCACGAACCAGTACCAATCGCCAAGAGTGAACGCATAGTCCGCACTGTAGCTGTCCATCCGGATGTTGGAAAGATGCTCAGAGTTGAGCATGAACCCATTGGTTCCGAACGTCAGGAACGTAAAATTCACCAAACTTTTAGTGGGTTTGGCAAAAAATTCCATCGTCCAGACATCAACCGCATAATCCTCAATCCAAGGGATTTGAAGCCAGCTCAGATTATCGCTGGAAAGGCTAGCTGTAAGGTCAAGAGCGTTGTCAAAATAACCGGGCGAAACTTTGGCCACGCTTCCTTTCTGCGTTACGGTGTTTTTCCCCGTTGCGTCCGCCCATGTCGCGTCATCCAAATGCAACAGACAGAGTGTATCAGCGTCGATGCCACTCTCGTAACGGTATATCAGAGGATTGCCGCTTCGGTCGATCGGCACGGAATCCAATGCGGGCAGCAACCGGGATTCGTCCACGTCGCCGCCTCCGCCGATCTCCGCGCCGTCGAAGGTCAGTTTGCCGTCAGTTTCCGCGAGTTTGTCCAGCGTTGTTTTGTTGGCGTGGGTGTGCGCTTTGCCGACCGCGTCGGCGACCTGCGCGGCGGTGGTCGCGCCCACGGCGTCGGCGGTCGCGGCGTGATCGACGATGCCGTCGTCGTCGGTATCGTAAACCGATTTGAGCATATCGCCGGTTGAACCGGTTGTATCAAGTCCGTCCAACTTCTCCTTATCGGCGGCGGACATCAGCCCATCGGCTTTTGAAGTAGCCACGGGGAGCGTCACCGCACCGGAACTATTCGGTACTTGACCATTGACCGAAGATATCTTCTCACTCAATTTATTTTCCAGCCCGGTCACATCGCCGATTACATGGTTATGCGTCGCCGGAGGGAACGCCGAAGGTTTATCGGTCAGGTCATTCCAACTGGAAACTCCTCCGGACACCGTAATCCAGCCGTAGCCGTCCGAAGTTTTTCCGATCACCTGTCCGGCAGTTCCTCCAGCCGGGATCGTCAGTTTGGCATTCAGCGCCGCCGCGGTCGCTTCCTTGGGGGCATAGACGGAGTCGTGATTATGGTCGGCGGCAGCTTTGCCGTCCAACGCGTCCTGCAATCCGGTGACATCGCCGATTATGTGCGTGTGAACTTTGGCCGCATAATCCTGCAATGCGGAAGCGAGGGCATACTGACTGTGTTCATGAGTTTTCGCCGCAAATTCGTTTCTGGCCTGCGTGATGGTGATATAGGAGGCAAGATCAATGCTGCTCCAGCCGCAGCCGGAGACGGTTTTCATCAGGAATTGCCCGGCGTTCCCTCCGGCTGGGACAGTCAGTTTCCGGCTCAACTCGTCGGCAAGGCCGTTCACGTCCGCGACGGCGTGAGTATGCGAGGCTGGAGGAAATGCGGAGGGTTTCCCGGCAAGATCGGCGTATTTTCCGCTGAACGCATCCGCTTTCAACTGATACAGATTCAGCTTGTCGGCGGTGATGAATCCGGAAACATCGGGCAGTTCACTCTTGAGCGCATACTCTGAATGGGTATGATTTTTCGCCGCATAGGTCGTTGAAAGCGTGGCGAGCGTATTCTTCTGCTGGACGGTGAGCGTCAGGCCGTCCTTGTCCTTGAGTTCTGAAACGTCGCCCGGAATCGTGATCGAAACGTTTCCGGCATTGTCAGGGGCGATTCCATTGACGCGGCGCACGACCGGTTCGTCAAGCCCGCCGCTGTTTCGGATCATCTCTTCGACCTCTTCAAAGGTTGGATAACGGTCCGCCGGAAGCGGCGCGGGATTCATACTGTCGGAACCCGGATTGTTGGCAATCGCAATCCGGCCCGCTCCGATCATCCATTGGTCTGCTTCGGACCACAATACGGCGTGAAAGCTGCGGCGCGTACCGAGCGGGAGGTGATAAAATTCATCCACCATTCTATCAGTGCATAAATTGAGCGTTCCGGTAATCGTTCCGGTTCCGGTGAAGGCGTCGCACACCGCCAGTTTCCGGCTGCCGCACCGGGCGGAGTAGATAATAAAGCTCAGCCCGGCGGTCTTGATTTCCCCGTCCGGATTCGGGATTACCAGTTCCACGCTCTCCAGTTTGGCTGCCGCCGGAAATTCCGGCTTGAATTTCAGAGAACGCTTTTTAAAATCAGGCGTCACGTTAAGCTGCATCATCAGAAAAACCTCGCTCCTGTTATCGTACAATGCTGATCGAGCGGCTTTCCCGCCGACTCCATCTCTTCAATCGCCTCCGCTCTGAACCGCAAGTAGGCGGCCCGGTGGTAGCTGGACAACTCCCCGTTGCTCCACGGCTTCTGCGGCATGGCGAAAAGCTCCGCCAGCGCCTTTGCCTTGACCGCCTCCCAGTACCGGTTGAAAAACTCCTCGGCGTAGGCGTTGCACAGCGGAGTCGGCAGCATGGAATACTCCACGCGGATGACTTCACCTTTCCGCCCGGTCTGCTTATCCAGCAGCACCCGGGTATGGTTGGCCGGATCGAGCCGGTAGGAACGGGGAGCCAGCATCCGCTTCCCGCAGAAAACGCGGTTGATCCGGAAAATTACCGCATCCTCCGGCACCGCCACGCAGACCGCTTCCACACTTTCGGACAACTCTTCCAGATGGGCGGCCAGATAAGCGCCCGATTCGCGGGCGAACTCCCGCCCGGCGGCCCGTACCGCCTGCAAGGCGACGGGGCTTTCACATCCCGGAAGCAGCGGCAGAAGCTCCGGAAGCAGCTCTTTGATCTGATACATCGCGACACCTCCCTACAGTTGCCGGAATCCGGCGGCGGCCAGTTCGCGGAACGGGGCCGCCTCGTTCACGCGGTTGTAAAACAGAAATCCCAGCGAAGCGATATAATCCGCAATCGCTTCGGAGAAACATTCCGGTATCCTCTCCGGTTCCGGCGCCCACATCCCGGCGGCGTCAAGCATCAGTTCGGGACGCATGGAGTACAGCGTCGCCGTCGCGCGGTCGAACCACTCTTCAAAGCGGTTCTCCGGGTACTGCATCGGTACGGCGGCGGCCAGTTCACGGAACTGCTGCATGAGTTTGTCGGCCAGCGCCGCCTGTCCCGCCGCCAGGTCGCGACTGACCAGCACGGCGCGCCCGGCGGCATACCGGGTGATCGCATCGGCGTAATCGACGGTCACGGTTCCGGTTCCGCCGATATCCGGGCGCATCGGGCGGACGGCTGCAATTCCATCCTGAATAAAGGCGGAAAGCTGTTCATCTCCCCAATGGAACGGCACCAGTTGCAGCGTTTCCGCGAAGCGGACGCGGAACCGTTCCGCAATCGCGCCTCCGTTTTTGAGCTGGTCGGCGGTCAGGTTGGCGGCGAGGTACGCGGTATAATACCCGGCAGGTTCCAGAAACTCCGCACCGGCTCCGTAGCCGGCGGCATCCGCGCGGACCTTGCGGATCTCCGCGAGTGCGTCGGCGGCGAATGCGGCAAGCCGGTCATCAGTCCAGTGATACGGCACCAGCGCCAGCGCCTCCAGAGCGCGGACCCGGAAACGTTCCGCGACGGCTCCGCCGTTTTTGACCTGATCCCCGGTGAGGTTGGCCGCCAGAAACGCGGTGTAATATCCGGCGGCTTCCAGAAATTCAGATGGAAGAACCGCGTCGTCGATATCATTGCGCAATTTGCGGATTTCCGCGATCGCCTCGGCGGCGAACGCCTTCAACTGATTGTCGGTCACCCGGAACGGGACGGCGGCAACCAGTTCATTGAACCTTGCATACAGCCGGTCGGAAACCGTGCCGTTGTTCGCCTTCTGGTCATGGTCGAGATTGAAAGCGCGTGAGGCGATATAGTAGCCGAGCGCCTCGGTAAATTCGACGGTGACGGTTCCCTCCATTCCGATATCGTTGCGCAGTTTTCGGATTTCCGCGATTCCCTGTCCGGCGTACTCTTCGAGGTCGGAACTCTGCCAGTGAAACGGAGCCGCCATCGTCAGTTCGACGAAACGGCTGAACAGCTTTTCGGAGAGTGCGCCGTTGTTCTGCTGATAGTCGTTGTCCTGCGCGACGGCGCGGCTTGCGACATAACAGCCGAGAGCTGCGGCGAAGTCGCCGGTGACATCCGAAGTTCCGGCGATATCGTTGCGCAGCTTATCCACTTCGAGCAATCCCTGATCGTAGAAGCGGATCAACTGGTCATCCGGCCAGCGGTATGGTTCAATGCTGTCCGCGAGCAGTTCGCGGGCCTGTTCGAGCACGATGCTCCGTTCCAGAAACGGCACACTGTGCGAGAGGTCGGCCAGCAGCAGTTGAGCGCGCTTAACCGCATCCGGCGTCGCCAGCGCGGTAGTGTCGCCGCCGAACTCGGCCAGAAGTTCCCGGGCGCGCTGGACGGCTGCGGAGGAGATATCCGCGACGGTCCGTTCCCGGATGTCGGCGAGCAGTTCGCGGGCGCGCCGGATCACGGTTTCGGTGATGTCGGCGGCGTTCCGTTCGCTCAGGTCAGCCAGAAACTCCCGCAACCGCGCCAGAACGTCGGCAGACTCGACCGGATCGAGCCGGTCGGCGACATGCAGCCGGGCCTTTGCCAACTGGATCACGAGCGAACGGTCGATCATGACTTACTTCTCCCCTTGGGCGATGATGGCGGCGATCAGTTCTTCCTTCTTGAGGTCGTCGGGCTTCTCAATGCCGCGCTCGGCAGCCAACTGGCGCAGTTCGGCGACTTTCATCGCATTGAGCCGTTCCGACAGCGGCGGCGCGGCGGCTTCGAGCTTGGCGACTTTTTCGCGGAGGGCGGCGTTCTCTTCGGCGAGCGCCTGGTTTTCGCCGGTCAGGCGCTCCACTTCGGCGAGCGCATTCTGCGCGGCGGTCTCGAAGCGGCCGGAGCGGAGGGTTTCCTGCTCGAATTTGGCCTGCAATTCAGTGATGCGTTCGAGCATGGTGTTTTCGGCGACCGGCGCGCGGCCGATCAGCACTCCTTCGGCAGTGCATTCCGCCACATGCGGTGAAACTTTCATCACGGCGGGATTGTAGGGCATCACCACGCCGGTGGCGGTATTTTTCATAAAGCGTGCTTCGTTCATGGTAGCGGACTCCTTTGGGAAACGCCGCCGGAGCCGGAGGGCCGGACGGCGGCGCGGGTTGATTGTTAAGCGACCTTGACCACGGAGTAGCCGAGGGCTTCCGGGTGGACGGTTTTCCAGCCGTAGACGGTCAGGCCTTTGTAGACCTTGCCGAACCGCTTTTCGCGCGGGCTGGATTCATTCTTGACGATCTGGGTGGCGAAACTGATCGCATCCTTGTGGCCGAACACCGGCTGCCACGTGTCGCCGACCTTGTTGAGCTGGTTGGTGGCGATGATGTTGAAGCGGTCGATCATGCCGATGTTGCCGGTGCGCAGGCTCGACTGCTTGTCACCGGTGATGTAGACCTCCTTGATCTCCGACTTCTTGATCCGATTGACCACGGCGAACGGCAGGACCATCCAGCGGTTTTCGTTGGGGAGGTTCTGTTCGTCGAGGACGGTTCCGCAGTCGATGATCCAGTCGATCGCATTTTCTTTGGTCAGCGACACCGGGGCGGCCGCAGTCGATGGTTCGGAAACTGCGACTTTCCCGAGGTTGAACGCGCCGGATTTCTTGCCTGCGGCCGCACCGAAATTTCCTTCGGCGGCGTCGGCGTAAATCGCGTTGATGAACTCGCCTTCGATGGTTTCCTTGAGCTTGGTCACGGCGCGCTGGACGGCGCGCTGGATGTAGGGCACGTCGGACTGATGCTGCTCGACCTCATCGGCGTTGATCGCATAGTACTTGCCCTTGTCGATCAGCAGTTGGACAAGGTCGGGCGCGGTGATCTCCTCGATGGTGAGGTCGGTGCGCGGCGTGAAGTCGTTGATCGTCACATCCGGCTCAAACCGGATGTTCACGGTGTCGCCGTAGTTTTTGATTTCGCCTTCGCGCTTGTTGTTGGTGATCCAGGAGAGGAACAGCTGCGGGTAGAACAGCGATTCCATGGTCTTGGACCAGATTTCCGGGATGTAATTACCGTGCAGAGCGGTGGAAAGTGCAGCCATAACAGGCCTCCTTTACAGTTATCGGCCTCCTCCGCCGGTTGCCGGGGCGGAAGCCAGTTCCTTGTTCAATTTGTCGATAGTCCGGAGCAATGCGGCGGGGTCGCCTACTCCGGTGTTGAATTTCCGGTTGACGGCATTGAGTTCCGCCAGAATGGTCGCCTGATCGCGCTGCGCCGGGGGAAGCGCCGGGGCAGCGCCGTTGACCGAGCGGGGAAGCGCCGGAGCGCCGCGCCGGACCGGCGGGACAGCAGCCGGAGCCGCCGGGACAACCGGCTGCTGCGGAGCCGCAGCGGCGGAATGCGGCGGTGCATAGAACACCTGTTCCGCGCGCATCTGGTCAGAGATGACTTTGAGAATCTCCGCCATACGGACCACGTCACCGCGGCTGCTTGCCTCGCTGTAGTCCTGCGCGGCGGATACCCGCTGCTGCGTGACCGGGTCGAGACGGGTGAACTGATTCATGAACTCGTCGACGGCTCCTCCCTGCTGTTCGAGCAGGGCGATGGAAAGACCGCGTTTTCCGAGTTCCGCGTCGAGCGCGGCGTTGATCCTGTTCCGCCGCTCTTCTTCGTCCCGCTGCCGGAGCAGGTCCACGTTCTGCGCGACCTGATCCAGTCTGGAATCGGCAGCCGGAGCGGCTCCCCCCATCACTTCCACCAGCGCCACGGCGGCTTCATGATCGAATCCGCCCGCTTCCAGCTTGGCGATGCGCTCCGCGATTGCCGGATTTCCGGCGGCGGCTCCGGCGTTTTCACTTCCGGCGGCGGGCTGTCCGTTTCCTCCGGCTTGCGCTTTCAGCCGGGCATTCTCTTCGCGGAGCTGCTGAAGCTGCCGGTTCAATTCGGGAACTTCCGCGTTGTACTTTCCCTGCAACGTCTGATAACGCGCCTGATGCAGCGCGAGCAGCTTTTCCCAATTGACTTCGGCGGGCTGTTCGGTCGTTTCCGCCGGGGCAGCCGGATCGGCCGGTGCAACCTCCGGGGCCTTCTGATCCGTTTCCGGAACTATTACCGCCTGAGCGGGCGTTTCCGTTCCGGTTCCCGGCTCCTGACCGGGGACGGGAGCGGGCGCGGGGTTGGCGGCGTTCCGGGCGGCTTCGACTTCGCGGCGGGTTTCGGGCGGCAGCGTGGCGAGCATCTCCGGGGTGTACCCGGCGTACAGTTCGACCAGCGGATTCTGCGTCTCCGTTCCTGCGGCGTTGACGGTTTCGGCTCCATTGTTGACGACGGTTGCGGACATGGTTCACTTCCTTTCCTGCGCCGGGCCGCCGGTGGGCGGTGTCCGGCAGTGTGTTAAAAGAATCCGGGCGGGGCCTTGCGGCCGGTCTCCGGGTTGATTTTCTTCAATTCGTCTCCCTGTCGGCTGAGAAGCGCGATCACTTCGTTGAATGCTACCATTCTTCCCTGCCAGTGGGAAAAGTCGGCGGGAGAAACAAGCATCATGCGCAGTCCCATCTGGACAAGTTCATCCCGCCACTGTTCGAGTACGATCTTCATGGAGGGATTGTTTCGCAACGCCTCCAGCGCTTCGAGATAACCGGGCTTCAACTCCTGATTCATCGTGCATCCTCCCTGGTTGCCTGACGCTGCATTTCAGGCCCTCCGGGGACCGGCTGGCCTCCCTGCTGCCGTTGTGCGGCCTGAATCTCTCCTGCCAGCGCCCGCTTGGCGCGGTCGGCTTCCTGCGGGGAAATCTGTCCGGCGGCAAGCTGTTCGTCGATCTGCTGGATCGCGGCCTGCAACTCGTCGCTCTGAGCGGCGGCGGCCTGCTGCTGCAACTGGAGCTGCTGCTGTTGGGCGGCGAACTCGGTTTCAGAGGTAACGATATCATTCACCGGCATATCGAGGGTGCGGACCACCTCGCGGGTGAGCGCTACAATGCCTTCCGGCTTCAAAATCTGCTGAAGGAGCGGCGACTGCAACACCAGCGAGAAGAACTCCCGGCGGCGGATCTGCGACTGTTCCTTGAACGCCAGTCCGATTGCGCCGCGCGCATGGATTTTGAAATCCCCTTTGGCGGAGTTCGGCACCTCCGGATCGTTGATCTTGTCGTAGTAGAGGTCGCGGATCAGCGGTTCGTAAAGGCCTTCGTCGATGTTGTTGATCGGGTCTTTGATCTGGTTGCTGGCGGCGTCGAGCAGCATGGAGAGGCCGGAGGCGGTCCCGGCTGCGCCATTTTCCGCGCCTTTGCTGACTCCCTGCGAATATTCGGGAATCCCGGAAATCCGGTCGGCGAACACCAGTTCTTTTTCCAGCTCCCGGCTCAGGGAATCGGAAACATCCGGAATCTGCATCAGCTCGAAAGGCTTCTGAGCGCCATAGTATCCTGAACCTGAAACAAACCACTGTTTGAATGGAGTGATCTGCAAAGGCTCTCCGGGTTTGAGGCGGACGGCGTCGGTGTTGATGATGACCTGAGGCGCACCGGCCAGCGCCAGATTGTTGTTCCGCGAGCGCATCAGCGAGTTGACCGATCTTTGCACGTGGTGCAGCAGGTCCGCAATGCCTTCGCCCCAAATGCTGTCGATGTTGGCGCGGTAGCTGGCGGAATAGATGTACCGGCTGGCGGCGGAGAGCGAGCAGTAGATGCAGTGATTCCGCACGACCACCGCGTACACCTCGTAAAACTTCAAATCTTCGAGCTGGTCAATATCCTCCACGCCATCTACACCGGCGATCTGGACCTTGACCGCCGCCGCGTCCTCTTCGCTTTGGGCGATGCCTTCGGCGGCGGCCTGCTGCAACTTCTGCTCAAACTCTTCGGGAGATAACGGGACCTGCGGCGAATCCGGATAAAATTCCGCAGCCTGCACAGGTGACATTGAGCGTACACACCAGCTTTTGAGCAGCCTTCCGGGGACCGCGCCATAAAATTCGAGCGCGGCGATTTTGCCGTTTTGCCGGTACTGCTCCTGATCGAACAGCTTTGCTTCCGGGTATGCCGCCAGCGGATCGGTTTCGTCGCCAGGCTCGGCGGCGGAGGAGTTTTCGGCGATCACCGCCGCGATCTCGGTGGCATTGTACCCGGAAACTCCGGCCAGCTTGCCCAGCTCGTTCAGCGAATAGAGTGAAACGATCACCAGATTGCCGTCGTCGACTTTCTTCTGCCCGGCGGCGGGGAATACGTGAAGCGGAGAAATCCGCTCGAACCGGTATCGTTCCACCTCCTTTTCGACGAGCCGGACCGCGCCGGTGTCCTCCGCGCTTTCGACCATGGAAACATGCTCGATGCGCTTCACGCAGCGCAGGAAGGCGGCGGGATAGGGGAGCAGGTCGGCGAGAAACTCGTTGAATGCGCTCTTGAATCCGCCATCCACCAATTCATCTTCGATCAGCCGCTCCATCTCTTTGGCGGCGTCGGCGGCGCGTTCGTTGCGGTACTGGACCATCAGCTCACGGACATCGCGGGCATATTCGTAGGCGTCGTCCGGCGTCATCTGCAATCCCATCGCGGTAATGCGCTGCATTTCCGCCATCGTGGCCTGCACGATCTGCTGCACGAGGGGATCGGAGAGGTCGGGATCGGGAGTAGGTTCAATGGTCCAGGGCTTTTCCGAACCTCCGAGGATTTTTCTGATCCATGCCGCGCCGGTTGTGCATTTGATCTTGGTGATGGGGTAATAGGAGTCGGAGCCACCTACACTGTGAATGTAGGCCAGCTCATCGGGGGAGTATTGCGCGTCGAAGGCGAGCTTGGCTCTGAGCAGCCGGTCGGTGACGGCGGCGCGCGCTCTGGCGTTGGCGTCATAGACGCGGCGTATGAATGCGGCCAGCTCGTCAGGGTTCAGGTTCAGATTTTCCGGCGAATCAAACATGGTTCCTCCTGTTTGGGAACCAATGTGCCGCGATTGTCAAGCGAAGTGTCGCCGCCTGTCCAAAAAATTTTCACTTCTGCGGAAAATGGCCCGGAGACGTGCGCGCGCGAACCCCACTCCCTCCCGTCCGCTTGTGTGCCTTTTCCCGTGTTCCGGCCTGTGCCGCGCCTGTTGCGCTTCCCAGCCCCCTTTGGCGTACTTTCCGGAATGTATATTCTTCCCCCGGCTATCTTGCATCATCACCCCCCTCCTGTATCCTCCCCCCTCTTCTTCGCCGCAATATTCGCAAACGGCCAGAAGACCGCCCGGATTTTTTGTTTTTAAAAAGTATATTTTCCCCTGTTTTGTTGCTTGAAATATACGATAAGGAGTATATATTAATAACAGAAACAAAGAAAAATATACGAGGTTTGAAAAATGGAAGTTTATCACGCGACCAACAGCAAGTTCGAGAAGTTCGACAACCGGTTTCTCAACAGTCGGGATGAGGGTTATTTCGGTGAAGGCTTCTACTTCGTGGATGAGAAGCTGCACGCTTGGGACATCCAGCGGCAGCTTGAATCCCGCTACCTGCTGACCTGCAACGTTACCGGCAACCTCTACGATCTCGACCTTGAAGACGAGGAAAGCGCAATCGCAAACTTCCCGGCCCCGGAAGAGGTGAAGAAAAAGATGCTCGAATGTATCGAATACAATGGCTCGTTCTTCAAGGCCGGATGCGGCGAAGGTTTCGGACTGGAAAAGTATCTGAAGGCCGCAGGTTTTGATGGTGTGCGGGTGCTGAACC
>ENA-UOJO01004949-UOJO01004949.1-human-gut-metagenome-genome-assembly--contig:-P57-NODE-4949-length-10998-cov-187.798501_pt1 | contig 10998 bp, 13 predicted proteins | sample MGYA00242351_ERZ723898 | MGnify/ENA metagenome assembly ERZ723898 | reverse complement strand
TTATCCGTGCCGTTCGGGATGATCTTGCGGAAATGCCGGAGTATGCGCACTGCGAAACCGCTGCGTACGCACCGGAACCAATTCAGGAGCATCGCCGCGTAAGACGTTATCAGTATGAGATGATGGGTGTTGTTTACCCGCAGTATGCGGAGAAGAACATCCTGATTGATTATGGCGTGATTGAAGAGGCGGAGTAATGTCAAAGAGATATGCCAGACAACTACATAGTGCAGATGGTTTGATTGCCGCCGTCGAACAATACGGCTTTCTGCCCTTCTTTCGGAACGAGATTCACGGCTTCTCCATCGAGGAACTTTGCCCACCTGAGTTATGGTTTGCGGATGATGCAGATGGTCCGTGGGAATGGAAAGGACCGGCTGCGCGGAGCGGCAAATGTCTTTACGGCAAACTTTTCAACAAGAAGGCTGGATTTGTGAGTCGGGAGTGGATTCCGGACTTTGCGAACTTCCGGCGTGACGGCTATGACTTTGACGCCCGTTGGGATGACGGCTTGGCGTCCTACAAGGACAAGGAGCTTTATGAAGCCATAGCCGGTGAAGGCAGGATGCTTTCCAAACGGCTGAAAGAGGCTCTGAACTACCGCAAGGGCGGCAACACCGGTTTTGAGACGTGCATCACGCGGCTGCAAATGCAGAGCTATGTCTGCATCGCGGATTTCGTCTATATGCAGGACAGATACGGAAGACCTTATGGCTGGGGTGTCGCAGAGTATGCGACGCCGGAAGAACTTTTCGGGTACGACCTTATCACATCTGCCTATCAGCGAGACCCGCAGGAATCCAAAGAGCGCATGATGCAGCATCTTTCCTCCATCCTGCCGGGTGCATCTGCACAGCAGCTTACGAAGATATTGAAAGGATAAAACACCATGAGCAAGAAACTTGTAGCATATTTTTCTGCGTCCGGCGTGACTGCAAAGGTAGCCGAGACGCTGGCAGAGGCAATCGGCGCGGACATCTTTGAGATTGAGCCGAAGGTGCCTTACACGGAAGCTGATCTGAACTGGATGGACAAGAAAGCCCGCAGCACGATTGAGATGAACGATCCTGCTTCCCGTCCAGAGATTGCCATAAAGCGGGACAACATGAAGGACTACGACACAATTTTTGTGGGCTTCCCGATCTGGTGGTACGTTGCGCCGACGATTATCAATACGTTCCTTGAGAGCTATGATATGACCGGCAAGACGATCATCCCGTTTGCAACCTCCGGAGGAAGCGACATTGGCAAGACGAACGAACGCCTTGCGCCGAGCTGCAAAGGCGCAAAGCTGATGGACGGCAAGGTCTTCAAGGGCAACGTCGGGCATCAGGAGCTTGCGGCGTGGGTTGAAGTGCTTGGACTTTAAGGGACAGACAAATCGGAATTTGTTAAAATAAGGGGGTTACAGAGATGGGGTAGGTAAAAGAAAGGTTACGGTAAAATACGAAGTAAAGAAAATATATTTAGTAATTTATTTGTGCACAATCATTCTTTCATGGCTCCTGTTTTTCATTAGACTTCTTAATTGGTTTGTCCCTGCACTTCAACTATTGCCAGACTATATTCTTCTTCATGTAACCAATTTTTCTCTCTCACTTATGGTCTTGGTGGCTTTGGGATTTGCTGTTCTTATATTCGGAGGTGGAATGAAGGCTGTTACGGTAATAGGGCTATTGATTGCCGCATTTAATCTTGGGTACGAACTTGTTTTTCCAATTCTGAACATTCCCGATTTTGCTGATGCCGTTGCCGGTTTCTTAGGAATAGCTATTGCGTATGCTTTTTTATTATCACTAAAAAGAAACGGATTAATGCCCAAATGAGCAATTGTGCCCCTATATTCGAGAACGTTTCCATATGAACTGAAGAGACCGCTTAATATACATAAAAGATTGGTTTAATGAAAAGGATTTTATTGAATACTTGAACAAAAAAGTCTGTACAGAAGAAAAATGCGTTTATGTTGAAAGCATTGGCTTGGATTATAAAAGAAAGAAATGGCCTGAAAAAACCGAAAATGTTATTGGTATAATTTCTAAATAGATAAAACTGTAAGACGTACAAATTCCAGTTTAACGAACAGGAGATGATGATCGCATGAAAATCCTGCATGAACTTTCTTGGCTATGGGAAACGCTGGGCATTGCACTTGTGGCTGCGGCTGTCTGCGTGGCTTGCGCCGCGCTGATCTGCAAGGCAGCGAAGAAGAAACTCAGCAAAAAGGTATTGGCTGTCATAGGGGCTGCGGCATTTGTGGGCGCGATTCTGGCGGTCATTCTGATCGCCCGGACACCGATGCCGCTTTGATAGGACGGAGGATAGAATCATGCCGCTTCAAATCGTCAGAAATGACATCACAAAAATGAAGGTGGACGCCATCGTCAACGCTGCCAACGAGTCGCTGCTGGGTGGCGGCGGTGTGGACGGCTGCATTCATCGTGCTGCAGGACCGGAGCTGCTGGCGGAATGTGAAACGCTCCACGGCTGCAAAACCGGGAGCGCAAAAATCACGAAGGGCTACAAGCTGCCCTGCAAATATGTCATTCACGCAGTCGGTCCGCGCTGGTATGACGGGCGGCATGGTGAGCGCGAACTGCTGATCTCCTGCTATCGGACTTCGCTCATGCTGGCGAAAGAATACGGCTGCGAGTCTGTTGCGTTCCCGCTGATTTCCTCCGGCATTTTCGGCTATCCGAAGGATCAGGCTCTCAAAGTGGCGATTGACACCATTAGCAGTTTCCTTCTCGAAAACGAAATGACGGTGTACATCGTCATTTTTGACCGCAAAGCCTATCAGATCAGCGGCAAGCTGTTTGCTGATATTGCAGCGTACATAGATGACCGCTATGTGGACGAGCATACCGATAGTCATTCCGAGCGTCTGCGCAGAATGAGTGCCTTCCGGATGGAAGAACCCATGCCTTGCGAGTCATCCGTTTGTGATGAAGATGCAATCGAACAGCTCATCCCTCCTGTCTCTGTGGCGGCTGCTCCTAAAAAGGCGGCAACTCTCGACGATGCACTGGAACAGATCGATGAGAGCTTTTCCGAGATGCTGCTGCGGAAGATTGACGAACGCGGCATGACGGACGCACAGTGCTACAAGAAGGCAAATATTGACCGGAAGCTCTTCTCGAAGATCCGCTCGGACAAGTCCTACAAGCCTTCCAAGCCCACCGTCATTGCATTTGCCATCGCTCTTGAGCTGCCACTTTCCGAAATGAAGGATATGCTCATGAAGGCGGGCTTTGCACTCTCCCACTCCAACAAGTTTGACATCATTGTGGAGTATTTCGTGGAGCGTGGGAACTATAACGTCTTTGAGATCAACGAGGCTCTGTTTGCCTTTGACCAGAGCTTGATAGGTGCATAACATAACTGGTTCGCGTAATTTACAAGCCATGTTATGAAATCTAAGAAAGGCTGGGTGTCAATATGGACGAGTCAAATATCGTGTTATCTAACGACGATTATGAGGTTGTTGAAAACGCAGAGATTTTACCGGATGTCGCTGAATGCTTTGATAATGTTCCTGATGTTGCGAGACCGCTGATTGGCAATGCTGAACGATTATTCAAGCGCATTGAGCGGACGCTTTATTCTGCACCGTCATTTATTTCTGCTGTAAAAGCAGCTATACCAGAAGAAATCTATCAGGTTATTCTAACAGATGAGCAGAAGGAAAAAATCGCAAGCGGTGCCTTAAAGCTCATGACAAAGAAAGACGGTTCCCTGATGGCGAACCTTATAAATCCTGAGACAAAGAAAATCGTTTCGACAGTTACGCTTGGAAAGGTGAAATTATCACCGGAACTTTCTCAAGCCGTCACGAATTATGCAACGCAGATGCAGATGGCTCAGATCGCTGAACAGATTCAGATGGTGCAAATTGCCGTTGAGGAAGTTCGGCAAGGACAGGAATATGACCGTCTTTCAACTGCGTATAGCTGCCAGCAAAAGTTGTTGCAAGCAATGGCAATTCAGAATCCGCGTCTAAAAGAACTGGCTTTGATGCAGATAGCTTCTGATGCTGAGGATAGCCGTAATCTTTTGATGCAGAGTCAAAGTGCAAATGCTACGTTTATACGCAACCAGCCGGAATCGTTTTGGGGAAAGCTCATTTCTGGCGCAACTCCAGATAAAGTAGATAGCCGCATGAATGAATTGCGGGAAAGCCTCTGTGCCGTGAATATGGTTTCTCTTGCAGAAGCAATGGCTTATCAAGAAATGGGTGAAGCTGAGGCGGCAAGAGTTAGCCTTCAATACTACGCAAACTACATTCAAAACACATATCTCGCTGTGGACGGTTTTGTCGAGCGTCTTGATATGATAGACCCGTCACCTGAAAACTACTGGTCGCAAACGCTACCGGAACTTAAGAACAAAATTCACGCGTTGCCATGTAATGCTCAGACAACTCTCTTGGAGGAACACAATGATGGAACAGAAGTTATGTAAAAAATGCCATCGCACATTGCCGGAAGGATACAAGCATAAATGCTGCGAGTCCTGTCGCAATAAGCAGGCAAAGAAATTCAAAGACGGATGTAAAGGCGTGTTGGGTGTTGCAGTAATGATTGGCGCAACAGCAGTAGCCATCATAACAAAAGGTAATATCAACCCCAACAAGGATTAACACCCAGAATCAAAAGGAGGCTTAGAAGATGAAACAACATACTTACATTGCAATCGACCTGAAATCTTTCTACGCCTCCGTGGAGTGCCGGGAACGCGGCTTAGATCCTCTGGACACAAATCTTGTTGTCGCAGATGAGAGCCGGACGGATAAGACTATCTGCCTTGCCGTTACTCCCTCCCTCAAAAGCTATGGCATCTCCGGACGCGGACGGCTATTTGAAGTCAAGCAGCGTGTGAAGGAAGCAAATGCCGGACGGCAGCACGACGCGCCGGGACACAGGCTGGACGGCACATCACACTTCTTCTCGGAGCTGCAAGCAAACCCGTCTCTGGCGATTGACTTCATCATCGCGCCGCCTCGGATGGCGTACTACATGGAGTACAGCACCCGCATCTATCAGGTTTATCTCAAGTATATTGCCCCGGAAGATATTGTGGTCTACTCCATCGACGAGGTGTTCATGGACGTGACGGACTACCTGAATACCTACAAGCTCTCGGCACATGATCTCGCCATGAAGATCATCCTCGATGTGCTTGAAACAACCGGCATCACAGCAACAGCAGGAATCGGCACGAACCTTTTCCTCTGCAAGGTGGCAATGGACATTGTGGCGAAGCACATCCCCGCCGACAAAAACGGCGTCCGAATAGCCGAACTGGATGAGATGAAGTTCCGGCGTGAGCTTTGGGCACACCAGCCTCTCACGGATTTCTGGCGCGTGGGTCGAGGTATTGCGAAGAAACTTGAGCAGAATGGAATGTTCACAATGGGCGATGTCGCCCTTTGCTCGGAGCGGAATGAGGACTTGCTTTATAAGCTGTTCGGAAAGAATGCGGAATTGCTCATCGACCATGCGTGGGGCTGGGAACCGACCACCATTGAAGCAATCAAGGCGTACCGCCCCAGCTCCAACAGCCTCAGCTCTGGTCAGGTATTGCACTGTCCCTACGAGCCGCAGAAGGCGAAGCTGGTTGTGCGGGAAATGACGGACTTGCTTGTGCTGGACTTGGTGGACAAGGGACTTGTCACCGACCAGATGGTTCTCACCGTTGGCTACGATATTGAGAACCTGACCGATCCGGCGCGACGGGCAAAGTATCACGGCGCGGTTGAGAAAGACCCCTACGGGCGGGAGATTCCCAAACAGGCGCACGGCTCTATCAACCTCGACGGTCACACATCATCTACCCGCAAAATAATGTGCGCTGTGTCAGAACTCTTCGACCGGATCGTGGACAAGAATCTGCTTGTCCGCCGTATGTATGTTGTAGCAAATCATGTCCTGTCGGAAGCGGACGCGCCGAAGAAAAACGACGGCGCTGTTCAGCTTGACCTCTTCACTGACTACGCCGCCGAAGAGGAAAAGCAGAAAGCTGAGGACGCTGCTTTGGAGCGCGAGAGAAAAATCCAGAAGGCAGCTCTCGCCATTAAGAAAAAGTACGGAAAGAACGCAATCCTCAAGGCGATGAATCTTGAAGAAGGAGCAACTGCGAAAGACCGCAACGCGCAGATCGGCGGGCATAAGGCGTGAAGGATCACACAAATCGGAATTTTTAGAGCATTGAGTTGGTTTCTACAATGATATGGAGGAATATATGAAACTTAAAATTGCATTCTTACAGCTTCTTCCAGTAGGAAGCCTGAAAGAAAATATGGAAAAGGGAATCAAGGCCTGTTTTCAAGCAAAAGAAAAGGGGGCAGATATTGCAATCTTTCCAGAAATGTGGAGCTGTGGATACATCTTTCCACATGAAGAGGCAAGCCTACGGGAATGTGCCGTTTCCTGCTATGGCTCTTTTGTGAAACGGTTTGCAGAGCTTGCTGCGGAGTTGGATATGGCAATAGCTATCACTTTTTTGGAACAACATGAGCCGAAACCGAGAAATACGGTTTGTCTTTTCGACCGACATGGCAAAATGCGGTATTGTTATTCAAAAGTCCATATTTGCGATTTTGGGGAAGAAGATGATGAAAGTGTTCTGGATGCAGGAGATGATTTCTTTGTGACAGAATTGGATACGAAAGAAGGAGTTATAAAAGTCGGATCAATGATTTGCTATGACCGGGAATTTCCGGAAAGTGCTCGAGTTATGATGTTGAAAGGAGCGGAGCTACTTCTAGTTCCAAATGCCTGCCCAATGGAACTGAACCGTCTCGCACAACTCAGGGGAAGAGCATATGAAAATATGTTAGCTATAGCCACATGCAATTATCCGGCCCCTCATCCGGATTGCAATGGACATTCTACCCTGTTCGATGGTGTCGTATATCTTCCAGAGCTTCCTGACTCGCGAGATACATGTGTATTTGAAGCTGGCGAGGGAGAGGGTGTATACGTGGCTGAATTGGATGTAGATATGTTGCGAGAGTATCGTCATCGTGAGGTATGGGGGTGCAAAAATCGACGCCCAGAAGTGTATGGTATAATATCAGAGAGGAATCATATATAAAAGGGTTCAAATTCCAGTTTATCTAAGAGGTGAGATGCAGAATGCGCATGAACAATAGGTACAACGAGATTATCAATCTCCCTCACCACGTCTCCAAGATGCGACCACAGATGCCGATGTCAGATCGAGCAGCGCAGTTTGCGCCCTTCGCAGCACTCACCGGATATGACTCCGCCATCAAGGAAACCGGGCGTCTGACCGACGAAAGGGTTGAGCTTGACGAGGAAGCTCTGACTGCATTGGACTTGAAGTATCAGCTTCTCATGGAAGCCCTTGACGATGCGCCGGAAGTCACCATCACCTACTTCCAGCCTGATGAGCGGAAAGCTGGCGGCAAATATGTATCAGCAACCGGCGCAGTCAAAAAGGTCGATGATTTTGAGCGGCGAATCACCATGCAGGACGGCACGAAGATTCCGATGGATGACGTTCTAAGCATTGACGGGGAGTTGTTCTCATCGCTGGAATAATGTCGCTTGCCATGCGACCAAATGAAGTGAATACCGAAGTACAATATGACTGTAAGGTGAGACACCAAGCAGTCATATTTTTATATACGGAGGTACAAAACATGAGAAAGAACTTGACGGAGATCGTATTCATCCTTGATCGCAGCGGCTCTATGAGCGGACTGGAAACAGACACCATCGGAGGCTTCAACTCCATGATTGAAAAGCAGAAAAAAGAGAATGGTGAGGCATTGATCTCTACCGTCCTCTTTGACAACGTGAGCGAGGTTATTCATGACCGCATACCGGTTCAAAAGGTCGAGCCGATGACCGACAAGGACTATTCCGTTCGCGGCTGCACCGCGCTTCTGGATGCTATCGGCGGAGCGATTCATCACATTGGGAATGTCCATAGGTACGCAAGAAAAGAGGATGTCCCTGAACACACACTGTTTGTTATCACGACGGACGGCATGGAGAATGCAAGCCGCCGTTATGACAGCGAGGCAATCAAGAAAATGATCGAGCGACAGAAGGAAAACTACGGCTGGGAGTTTCTATTCCTCGGCGCAAATATTGACGCAGTTGAAACGGCAAAGGACTTCGGTATTGGAGCAGACCGAGCAGTCAACTATCACTCTGACCATGAGGGAACGCAGCTCAACTATGAAGTTCTGAGCGAAGCGGTTTCTGCTGTCCGATGCAGCGTACCACTGGGTACGAATTGGAAAAAGCGTATTGATGAGGACTTCAATTCCAGAAAGGACGGGAGAAAGCAATGAGAACGATCACCGTAAAAGGGACAGGAAATGTCTCCGCAAGACCGGATTACATCATCCTCTCCTTGAACATTGAAACCTTATCTAAAACCTATGACCGTGCAATGTCGGAAGCTGCCGAGAGAATCGAAAGACTGCAAGGTGCCGCAGTCCGCGTTGGGTATCGCAAGGAAGACCTGAAAACCACGAGCTTTGATGTCCAGACAAGGTACGAGAATGTCAAGGATCGGCAAGGAAATTACAAGCGAGAGTTTGCCGGATATGCTTGCAGCTATCGCTTGAAACTTGCCTTTGACTTTGACAGCAAGCAGCTTGCAAAGGTCATTTCTGCGATTGCGGATTGTGGGGCGCAACCAGAACTCAGCATTGCGTTCACCGTGAAAAACCCGGCAAGAGTCAGCGAAGAGCTGCTGATCAATGCGACGGAGAACGCCAGGGCAAAGGCGGAGATTCTTTGCAAAGCATCAGGCAGTACGCTTGGGCAGTTGCTCAACATCGACTACAACTGGGGCGAACTCAATGTTTTTTCCAGAACAAGCTACGATGTTGAAGACTGCATTCAGCCTCTCATGGCGATGAGCAAGTGCGCCGCACCTGAGATTGAGCCGGTTGATATTGATGTGACAGACACAGTGGCTTTCACATGGGAAATCCAATGATTTTTTGACTTTTTTGAAATCCGGTACTCAACAAACGCCCTTTTTGTGTCCGTTGTAAAGTGAAGGGACATTTCACGGAGGAATCTTCGGGGAATACGATTTTGGGAGATTAGCAAGCAAATCCGGTGAGTACCCACCGGAGAAAAATCAGTTAAGGAGACCCTGCCCTTAACATCAGATTTTTGCTTGTTGGGATAGTCCCAAACCCTTCTAATCTTTACGACGGAGGGCGCAGCATGGTACGAAGAACACGAGACATTCAGAAGAAGATTTGGCTGACACCACAGGAAGAACGGACGATTGCAAAGAAGATGGAGATGATCGGCACGGAGAACTTCGGTGCGTATGCAAGGAAGATGCTGATCGACGGCTACATCATCGTTGTGGACTACACGGAGCAGAAAAAGCTCGCCGCCGAAATCAACAAGATCGGTGTGAACATCAATACCGTCTGCCGCAGGATCAACTCGACGGGACGATTCTATCAGGACGATATTGACGAGCTGAAAGAAAAGATGGACGCGGTATGGCAGTTACTAAAATCAAAGCAATCCGAGGAACTTTGAGCAAGGCAATCGCATACATTCTGAATCCCGAAAAGACAGACGAGAAGCTGCTGGTCTCGTCCTACGGCTGTGCCAGCGAGACCGCAGCGCGGGAATTTGAATGGACGCGGAAAATAGCCGAGCAAAAAGGGATGAATCCGGTCAGGATCATAGCCCGTCATGTGATCCAGTCCTTTGAAATCGGAGAGGTCACACCGGAGCTTGCCCACGAGATCGGCAAGCAGTTTGCAGATGAAATCCTCGGAGGAAAATATGAGTATGTGCTGACCACTCACATTGACAAAGACCATGTTCATAACCATCTGATTTTCAATGCGGTTGACTTTGTGGACTACCACGCATACAAGAGCTACAAGCGGATTTACTATGATATGCGTGAGGTCAGCGACCGGCTCTGTAAGGAAAACGGTCTCTCTGTTATCCCTCCCTCTCAGAACAAAGGCATGGGCTACAAGGAGTACACCGAAGCCAAACGCGGCACGAGCTGGAAGCAAAAGCTCAAGCAAACCATCGACCGGCTTGTCATCACAGCCAAGGACTACGATGATTTTCTGCGGCTTATGCAGGAAGCCGGTTATGAAATTAAGACCGGCAAATACATCTCCTTCCGCGCTGAAGGTCAGGAGCGGTTTACCCGTTCTAAGACCATCGGAGAGAACTACACCGAGGAACGCATCAAGGAGCGGATTGCCGGACGGACGCCCCGAAGAAGTCAGAGACAGACCACGCCGAAGGGCATCTCTCTCATCGGAGATATTCAGGAGCGGATCAGGCTCATCGACAGCAAGGGCTATGAGTATAAAGCCAAGCTCACGATCCTCAAGGAAGCGGCACGGACACTCAACTATCTCACGGAAAACAACTTGCTCCAATACGCCGATCTTGAGAAGAAGGTCGAGGATGTTCACAGCTCCTATGACCGTACCGGCAAGGAACTGAAAGGCGTTGAAGCACGTCTGCGGGAAGTCCAGCCGCTTATCAAAAACATCTCCAACTACCAGCGCCTCAAGCCCGTATATGACGCATTCCAGAAGGCAAAAGACAAGCCGGGTTTCAAAGCAAAGCACGAAGCCGAGCTTGTGATTTTCGAGGCGGCACGGAGTACATTGCTTGCGATGCAGGGAGATGAAAAACTGCCGAGCTTGAAGACACTGCAAGCGGAACAGCAGCGACTTCTTGAAGAGCAACAGCGGCTCTATGATGAACGTGCGAAGCTCAAAAAGGAAGCTCGGATGATCGACACCATGAAGGCAAATGTAGATATTTTCCTCAAGCCGAGTGTAGTCCAAGAGCCTGAGCAAATTCGAGATAATCAGAGAGAATAACAAAAAGACTGTGCTGGTTTTTGACCGGCACAGTCTTTCCCTTTAGCTGTATATTATCCAAATCGAAAATGATGAACGTCTCGTGCAAATCGGTCGTATTCACCCAAAGTTTACGAAACTCTATT
>ENA-UOJO01004932-UOJO01004932.1-human-gut-metagenome-genome-assembly--contig:-P57-NODE-4932-length-11026-cov-4.506973_pt1 | contig 11026 bp, 6 predicted proteins | sample MGYA00242351_ERZ723898 | MGnify/ENA metagenome assembly ERZ723898 | reverse complement strand
CGATGACTTCCATCGCATAATCATAGGCTTTCTCCATATCGTCGGTTGTCCCTAAAGTCAGGTGTACCCGTGCCAGTGTCCCTAATACGGCATAATAATTCATCCGGTATTTCCTTGTTTTCAGAAAATCGGATGTATAATAACCCTCATTTTTATCAGTTACATCGTCCGATTCTTCTTTCTTTTCACTTTCTCCCAACCAGTCGGGACCATTTGTCCGGATCACATCGTTGGATAAAAGTTGTTTTGCTTCAGTCAGGTCAGCCAGAATCTCCTGATACACCTCTTTAACTTTTAACTGAGGTTCGATATCCGGTGAAAAAGTTTTCCGATAGGGGATCGACTTATATTCAGGATTTTTCTTTACATCCGGTGCAAAAATCCGGATTAATTCAAAATGCAGATAAGCCCGCAGAGCCAACGCTTCTCCTCTCAAATAATCATAATTGCTACAAATCTGTACCGCTTCAGGTTTATCCAGGTATTTCAGTAAATTATTCGTCAGACCGATACAATAATAAATACGCATCCATAAAGCATCGGATATAGCTGTACAAGAGGGATGCTCATATTCGAAGGTTTGATAGTGCCCGTAAGGACATTCAGAAATATCATAATAACTATAGTACTGAGCCGTCATGTCCAGGGCAGTCTGTAACGTACCTCCATATAAATCGCTTTTTCCCATGTTTACATATATTCCGTACAACGCATCCATAAACCCTTGCTCGGTATTGAACATATCATCCTCATTCACTTCAGTTTCAGGTTTCACGTCCAGCCAGTTTTCACATCCGCTTAATGTAACCGCAGCCAGCAGAAAACTTATTATCTGTATATATTTCCTCATAATTCTCATTTTTAGTATTTATACCCTATTACAAACTAGCAGACAAAGAAAAAGTAAATTGCCGGGCAAACGGATAAGACAATCCCCGTTCTTCTTTTACCGAAGAGAAACGGGCAATATCTCCCATATTGAAATTAAAACGCAAGCCGGTAAGACCGATTTTCCGGCATAATTCCCGTCGCATTTCATAACCGAGCGATATACTACCGATCTGAAAATAATTGTAATCCTGTACAAAGCGGGTCGTCAGATTCGACACATTTTCTTCCAAAGCGATATTTTTAAAAAAGGTCCGGTCGCCCGGTTTTTTCCAACGGTCATACTATACCCGCCGGTCACAATTACTATTGGGATTCACCCCTTCCACCCGGGAAGCCAACGTCTGATTATAAGTTTGTCCACCCCATTGGAAATTGAAAGACATATTCAGGCTAATTCCCTTAAAGGTCAGAAAAGAATTCAAAGTGCCTCTGAATTTGGGATCTGTCGTTCCACAAACCACTTTATCATTGTAATCCCAAATGGTAGTCAGGCTGCCGTCTTTTTTCACAAACACTTCTTTACCGGTTTCCGGATCGATTCCCAAAGAAGGCACAGCCTTCAAGGCATCGAGTGATTCTCCTTCTTCGTATAAAGGTACCGGTTTCTTGGTTTCATTTTTATTGTTCTCATCATTCATCGCTCCCAGCTTATCCGTGATCTTTTTGATCTTATTCTTACTGTCACTGGTACCGAAAGCCAAAGACCAATACAGTTCCCGTTCAGTATCCCTCAGCATCTGAGTACGTAAATTCAGAGACCACCCCTTATTTTCCATCTCTCCGAAATTTTCTTTATAATCGATAAACCCAAGAGAGGGTGGCAGACTGATATCCATCAATACATCCTTGGTATATTCACGGAAATACTCTCCGGTCAGAGAAAAACGTCCCTCCCAGAAATCCAGATCACATCCCAGATTCACCGTAAATTTGCGTTGCCATTTCAGATCCTCATTTCCCAATGCAATGATATCGGCTCCGACTCCGTTCAGGTAAATATTATCCGATGAATATTGATAAGTAGTCTGGGCCTGATAAGGGGAAAAGGTCACATTACCGGTATATCCTACAGAACTCCTTATTTTTGCCTGAGTTAACCACTCCGGATTTCCCCAGAATTTCTCGTTATGAATATTCCATCCGATACCTGCCGACCAGAAAGGAGCAAACCGGTTTTTCTTACCGAATTTGGAAGAACCGTCTATCCGATAAGAAAAATCGAACAAATAACGGTTGTCGTATGCATAACTGGCATTAGCAAAGAAACCGATCAACCGGTCCTGGGATACCGATCCTCTGGGTTTCGCACCCTCCCGGTATTGCATGGCAAAATCCAGATTAGTCAGCTTATCACTCAAGAAACCGGTAGCTGAAAAACTTTTATTATCTTCTTTATTATCCTGCATATTGGCCCCTAACACCAAGGTAAACATATGCTTATCGATAGATTTCCAGGCATTCACCACAATATTTCCATCCATAGAATGGGTCGAACTGCTACTATAATCGTAGGATCCTTTATCTTTATCATCCTGCTGATCTTCAAACTGACTCGATTTTGGCGATACAAAGACATCACTATGGGTCGTCCCGTAGGTATAGGCAAAACGCCCGGTCAGCCGTATTCCTTCGACAATATACCATTCAAAATCAAAATTGTCATTGAAGGAAGTGCTCTTACTTTTATTGACATTATTCAGTGTAGCATCAAATACCGGGTTAGCCTCTCCGTTAGACAAGCGTTTAATACAGCGTCCCATCTCATCATAGGCTCTTTCGTAGGGATTAACTTCCGTATATTTACTGAAATTTCCATAAGGAGATTCCTCTGTATTATTCTGATCAACAGACAACATATTCCCGATACGTAATTTTTGACTGATCGTATAATTCCAGGTAAAACTCAAACCCAACCGATCCCGCTTGGATCCTTTCATAACCCCCGGATTATTGCCGTAATTGATGTTGATTCCATACCGGGAATTTTCATTTCCTCCTCCCAGATATAAAGAATGCGTATGCTTGAAAGCCGTGCGGAGCGGTTTGGAAAGCCAATAGGTATTTACTCCCCGGAGCACTTCTTTGTGACGTGACTCATATAACCGATCCAATTTCCTTTGCTGTTCGATATTACCGTCTTTATCTTTATACACTCCGGCCAAACGTTCGAATTCAAGTTTTTCGGCGGCATTCAACAAGTCATAATCGGTCAGATCCGGGATTTCAACCGTAGCATTAAAATTATAACTGGCGGTGAGGCGTCCTTTTTCCGGCATTTTCGTTTCGATTACAATCACCCCGTTGGCAGCCCGTGAACCATAAATAGCGGTGGCCGAAGCATCTTTCAGGATTGTGATCTGTTTGATTCGCTCGATATCGAAGTCGAATACTTTTTGCATATCCACTTCATAACCGTCCATAATGAAAAGAGGATTATTGGATTTCCCTTCGAAACTCGATTTCCCGCGAATAAGGATTTCCGGCAATTTATTCGGGTCGGAACCGTATTCATTATTCTCGACGATCTGTAACGAGGGCTCATAAGCCTGTAAAGCCTTGAACAAATTCGTCGGACTGATCCGCTTCAATTCTTCTGCCTGTACGGTTACTGCCGAACCGGTATAAGAACTTTTGGTCTTGGTAAAATAACCGGTCACAACCACTTCGTCCATTTTCTGAGCTTCCTCCTCCAGCACAATATACAGAACCCTCTGTTCACCGGGTTTTACGGTCTGTGTTTTATAACCGATAAAAGAAACCTGCAGCATCAGATCTTTTATTTCGCCTACTTCCAGTTTAAACTTACCATCCTGATCGGAGACAACCCCCATTTGAGTATCTTTGATACGTACCGTTGCTCCCGGCAGCGGGTTACCGTCTTTATCCTTGATCTGACCGGTAATCGTCACTGTTTTCAGTGCTTGTGGCAATGGTTTTCCCTTAGGGGAAATGACGATCACACTATCCAGAATAGAATAGCTCAGAGGCAGACCGGCAAATATTTTATCCAACATCTCATGCAGCGTCGCATTTTTAAGCGACACATTCACCTGAATGCCTTGCAGTTCGTTATCATTATATAAAAACTGCATATCGGTCTTTTGGCTGATCTCGGTCAAGACCTCTATCACGCTGGCATTTTGTTTCATCAGCGATAACCTGGTATTCTGCGAATAACCGTTTGCCGCCACCGATAAAAATGAAGCGAACAGAAAAAAGACACATAATTTCATCATTAACATCATTTTTCTCAGGCCAGGGAGTTTTCCCGACCTACCGTTTCGTTTTTTTTTCATAACTTTGTTTGATTTTAATCGTTTGTATTAGATCGACTTTTTATGCAGAAGGTGTTGCGACCACCTTCTGTATTTTTTATTGTATCATTTCGACTACGACTGTTTTATCTGTCTTTTTGAACCGGATATTCGTCGTCAGTTCCAACATTTTCAATACCTTCGATAAATCCGAATATTTAGGAATACTCCCGGAGAATCGTTTTATTTTCAGGCTTTCCCCAGCAAAAAAGAAACTGACATCATACCAGCGTTCCAGTTTCCGGGTCACCGCTTCCAATTCTTCACTGACAAACACAAAACGGTCTTGTATCCAGGAACAATAAAGGGCGGCATTCACTTCTTTCACCTCGATTCCCTTTTCGGTGTATATCGCCTGTTGTCCGGGCTTCAATAATTGTTTACCCTTTTCACCGCTAACTTCGACACTTCCCTGCAACAAGGTCGTGTATATCCCCGGTTCTCCCTCATAAGCAGTGACGTCGAAAGAAGTTCCTAACACCTCGACTCGTTGTTTTCCCGATTGTACGATAAAAGGCCGGGCTTCATTCCGGGCAACCTCAAAATAAGCCTCTCCTTCCAGGGTCACTTGCCGGTTTTTACCTGTAAAACGAACAGGATACCGCAATTCCGATGCACTATTCAACCATACCCGGCTCCCATCCTCCAATACCAATGTATATTCGCCTCCTCTCGGGATTCGCAGGATATGCCATTCTTCGGGAGTTTCCTGCTGTAAAGAATCCTGGTGATAAGCCAAACGCCCCTGATCGTTGATCCATAAGCGTTCCCCTTGCCCGAGCGACAAACAAGTGTCTTTTATACCGTTCAACACCAATTCTTTTCCATTCTCCAGCACTAACACCGCCTGCTGGTGAAACTCCTTCGGGCCGACTGCAGCCAGAGTCATCTCTTTACGGGTATCCGGCACGAAATACAGGAAACCGATCCCTCCTATTATAAATAAAATCACCACTGCGGCGACATACCGCCAATAGCCCGGATGGATTTTACGGCGATTCGTTATTCTACAATAACGTTCCAGCTCTTCCCACCTCTTCGCTGTATGAAAAGAAGCATAAAGTGACAAAGCTCCTTTCAGATTCTCTCTTGTAGTAAAAGTATCGAACCACTCCTGATTTTTAGGATCCTGTTTTAACCAGCAGGCCAATTCGGCCTCATCCTCCGGTGTCAGCTCTCCCTTTATCCAGGCAGCCACCCAACGACAGATTTCCTCGTTTTTATCCATAACATTTAATCTTAGCCTGATCAGTACTCCTTCAATTCGTATATCTACACTGAAATCGGTATTTCCTCATCCTTGATTAATCAGAAAGTCCGAAGGTCTGACACCGATCAATACCCAAAGGACGCTAATCATTTCTGAGTATTTTAATCCTTTTTACTATTTAAACACACCCGATAAGGAAATAGGTGACAAGAGGTATGAAAAAAATTAAAATTCGAAAAAAAACAGAGTCATATAGACGAAAAGTTCTCCCAACCGTCCTTTCAGATAGGCCTTGGCCCGTTGTTTTTGCGTCTTGACCGTATTGACAGAAACCCGCAGGAGTTCGGCGATTTGTTTTTCTTCTTTTTCCTGAAGATAAGCCATATAAAAGATTTCCCGGCACCGTTCCGGTAATTCATCGATCGCTTCGAATAATTCGGTTACCACTTCGGATTCCATCTGCCTGAGGAGGAAACAATCCTGATCTTCTTCGGATTCCGGGACAGCTTTACGATCATTCCTTGCGCGGATTTCCAAATCGCGCAGATAGTTCAGGCAGCCGTTTCTGACACTGGTATACAAAAAAGTACGAATCGTCTTTTCATTGGGAAAGGCGGACAAATCGTATTTCCAGAAAGCGACGAATACATCTTGTACCAAATCCTCCGCCACATCCTGATCTTTGATTATCCGGGAGGCAAAAAAGCACAATGGACGATGCCAGGAATAAAAAAGCTCCTGGAAAGCTTCTTTTTCCCGTTGTTGCAAACGCCGTATGAAATCTTCCTGATTGATCACTGCCCTTATTCCTACTTTGTGCGTATAAAAGTAAATAAAAACAAATAAAGGTGCAACCGGTATTTCCGATTGCACCTCATTTTCAGCTTACACTTGTCCGCTTATTATTTTACTTCCCAGGTATCCCCGCTATTCAGCAAGTCTTCCATACAATGGATCTTAGAAATTTTCTTCACTTCTTCGATCTGATCGTCCAGAGCCTGGTCGTAAGTATGCGCTTCGACATCACGGATAACTCCCAGGGCAACCGGGAATTCCGGAGCTTTCATATTGACGAGCATCCAATGCAGGAACGGATTGGGATTATGTGCATCGTGAACCAGGATATCTTTTTCAGTGATACCGTCTTTACCGATTTCGACCACTTTCAGCTCACCTGATTTTGCCAATACCAAACCTTTATCTTTGTTTTTACCGAAGATCATCGGTTCACCGTGACGCAAAACGATCTGACGCTCTTCTTTCAACTCTTTATCCGTTACAGCAGAATGAGCACCATCGGCAAAGATGACACAATTCTGAAGCACTTCTACCACAGAAGTTCCCTGGTGTTTTACAGCTGTTTCCAGAATTTCAGCGGTCAAGTTCACGCTGGTATCGATCGAACGGGCGAAAAATTTACCCTGAGCACCGATGCAAAGCTCTCCAGGATTGAAAGGATGCTCGATCGTTCCGTAAGGAGAAGTTTTGGTTTTAGTTCCCAATTTGGTAGTCGGGGAATATTGTCCTTTAGTCAGACCATAAATTTCATTGTTGAACAACAAAATGGTAATATCCACATTCCGGCGGATAGCATGAATAAAATGGTTACCCCCGATAGCCAATGCATCACCATCACCGGAGATCTGCAATATATTCAGTTTCCGGTTGGCATTCTTCGCTCCGGAAGCAATAGCGGCAGCACGTCCATGAATTGTATGGAACCCATAGGTATTCATATAATAAGGGAAACGGGAAGAACATCCGATACCGGAAATCACAGCCCAGGATTCTTTGGGATAGCCCAGTTCAGCCATCGCTTTTTGCACGGAATTAATAATACCGTGATCACCGCAACCCGGACACCATCTGATTTCCTGGTCGCTTTTAAAATCTTTAGGAGTATATTTTAATTCGCTCATTTCAATTTCTAATTTTCGATTTCTGATTCTAAATATCTTTCATCCTTGTTTAAGTCGAAGAGCTTAAATTATTTTATTGATTTTTTCTTTCAATTCTACGACAGTAAAAGGTAATCCAGCCACCTTATTTACTTGCAGGTAATTGAATTCGGGAAATTTACTTTTCAGATATTTAGCAAACTGTCCGAGATTCAATTCACATACGACGATTTTCTTATAACGAGCCAACACATCCCGTGTATTTTTCGGCAGCGGATTGATAAAGTTGAAATGGGCCAAACTGACATCTTTTCCTTCAGCCCGCATTTCAGATACTGTGGTATAAAGGTGACCATAAGTACCTCCCCATCCGACAACCAAAATATCGCCTCCTTCGGGATTACCGTATACTTCCTGTTCGGGCAGATCGTTTGCAATCCGGGCTACTTTTTCTTCACGCAGATCGGTCATGACCTGATGATTCTCGGGCACATAACTGATCGTTCCGGTGATATTCATCTTTTCCAGTCCGCCGATCCGGTGTTCCAAGCCTTTGGTACCGGGTAAAGCCCAGGTTCTGGCCAGAGTTTCGGGATCACGGGCATAGGGTTTATAATCATCACCTTCTTTAGCCAGACGCAATTTTATCTCAGGTAATTTAGCCATGGAAGGAATCAACCAGGGCTGAGCTCCGTTGGCCAGGAAGCCATCGGTCAGCAGGACTACCGGAGTCATATGCTCGAGCGCAATCTTTCCGGCCATAAAAGCATAGTCGAAACAGTTTCCTGAAGTACTGGCAGCGATTACCGGCATCGGACATTCACCATTACGGCCATAAAGTGCCTGTAATAAGTCGGACTGTTCGGTCTTCGTAGGCAGACCCGTAGAAGGCCCTCCCCGTTGTACATCCACGATCACCAAAGGCAATTCAGCCATAACTGCCAATCCGCAAGCTTCCGATTTCAGCGCCAATCCGGGACCTGAAGTCGTCGTACAGGCAAAATTACCGGCATAGCTGGCACCGATAGCGGTACAGATACCACCGATTTCATCCTCAGCCTGATAAGTCTTAGCACCCAAATCACGACGAAGTGCCAATTCATGCAAAATATCGGTAGCCGGAGTGATCGGATAAGAACCACAGAATAAAGGTAGTCCTGCTTTTTCTGCAGCTGCCAACAACCCCCAGGCTGTGGCTTTATTACCGGTAATCGTACGGTATTTACCTTTCTCGATGGTAGCCGGAGCTACTTTAAAATGAGTGGCTAACGCATGTACATTAGCAGCATAATTATAACCGGCTCTCAACACCATTTTGTTGGCAGAAGCAATAGCCGGTTTTTTGCCGAATTTAATATCGAAGAAAGCTTCGGTATGCTCTACAGATTGCTCGAACATCCAATAGATCATTCCCAAAGCAAACATATTTTTACATCTCAATATCGATTTCTGATCCAAACCGGTCTCTTTCAGCGCTTCGATAGTCAGCTCGGTTACTTTCACCGGAACAACATTATAGTCCGCCAAAGAACCGTCTTCCAACGGATTTGCAGTATAACCGGCCCTTTCGATATGTTTGTCGGTAAAGGCATCGATATCCACAATAATAGTACCTGCTTTTTTAGCCCAACGTAAGTTCGCTTTTAAAGCAGCCGGATTCATAGCCACGAGGACATCGGCATAATCACCCGGAGTAGTAATGTGCTCTTCTCCAATGTGTACCTGGAAACCGGACACGCCACCAACAGTACCTTGCGGGGCACGAATTTCTGCCGGATAATCCGGAAATGTTGCTACGTCATTTCCAAATAAAGCAGCTGTATCCGAAAACTGCTGCCCGGTTAATTGCATTCCGTCTCCCGAATCTCCGGAAAAACGAATGACAACATCATGTTTTTCGATAACTTTTGTCTCTTGACTCATGGTTGAATAAGTAGTTTTAATTGTTGCTGACGTCAATCAGCTTACTTCATTGTAAATGTAAAAGGGAAAATTACCACTTTAACTATTCATTTTAACAATCTTATAACATTCTCCGAATGCTATTTTTATGTTTTAAAACATGGTAAAGGTAGCGAAACCTCCCTTTTAAACAAGTTTAATCCGAACATTTTTTCCTGATTTGCAATAACTCTGATAATCAACGATTCTGCAAACGATTTTCAAGTTTTCGAAACGCTTTAAAATGAAATCGTTCTAAACAATCTTCCCAAAAACGACATTTTTTTGTACAGAGCGCTCACGTTTGCGGAATTATCGCTTAAAATGTATTTTTTATTACAAATTATTACTTTATCGTATTTTTTATTTTTTTTAATAGAATCCTTCTTCTTATTTTTCTTCATTTACGTATGACTAAAAAAAAGGATAAGCATGAATAGAATACTAATCTTTTTCTTTTTACTTTTCTGGTTATACTCCTGTCACACCCCAAGTACGACAAAAACACCACCGGCTAACATTGTCTCCGAATTCAGGATAACGTCTACTCAGGTCGGAGCCATCCGAAAGGGTATGACGATAAAAGAACTGTATGCAGCCCTACCGGAAGACCGGATCAAAAAACTGAAAACCCGTACCGAGCTATCCAACGAGACTGCCGACTATTACTATATCTATGGCGATAGTTCCCGTTTACTCCTCATTGTCAATACCGAACGGCAAAACGACGAACGCTCGCGTATTTCCCGAATCATCGTAAAAGATAAACGTTTCCAGACAGCCTCGGGAATCGGACTGGCTTCCACCGTAGGAACAATCAGAACGGCTTATCCTCATAGTCAGTTTCTACCTTCGGTAGATGAAATCATCCTATATGTCCCGGAAATAGATGCCAATTTCGAAATAAACAAACGACTCCTCCCTCCTTCACTAGCCATCGACTCGACCGGAGAGATCGCCCCCGACAGTATACCCGCCCAAACCAAAGTAACCGACCTGTCTATCTTTTGGGATTACAGTATTAAAAATCTGGCCGACAAAACCTTCTGGAAAGACCTGACTCACCGGTTTACCAATTGGGTAATCACCCAAGTACCTTCTATAATCATCCTCACTCTCATTTTTATCGGCTTATTACGACTACTCAATTATATCGTCAAAAAATTAAATAAAGCGGCCAAACGACGGGTACACCTCAATGAAAATATCGACGACGCAGAAGGCAACAAAAGAATAGAGACCTTATCCGGTATTATCTTAGGGGTTGGAAAAATATTCTTATGGACCATATTCGTGCTGATCATGCTGAGTAAGTTCAACATCAATATCGGTCCGATCCTCGCCAGTGCCGGAATCGTCGGATTGGCAGTAGGTTTCGGTGCCCAGGAATTAGTCCGGGACTTTATCTCGGGATTCTTTATCCTATTGGAGGATCAAATCCGGACAGGAGACGTGGCGATCATTAACGGTACGACGGGAACCGTAGAGAAAATAGAAATGCGAACGACGACCTTACGGGACGCTTCGGGGGTCGTTCACATTTTTCAAAACGGTAAAATCAACTCCTTATCGAATATGACCAAAGGCTGGTCGGCAATAGTAGTCGATATCGGCGTAGCTTACAAAGAAGATACGGACCATGTCAACGAAGTAATGAAACAAGTGGGTGACGAACTCATGAAAGACGCTACCTGGCAATCGATCCTTATGGGGGTAGATTTATGGGGAGTAGATAGTTTCGGCGCCAGTTACTTGATTCTGAAAGTTAAACT
>ENA-UOJO01004928-UOJO01004928.1-human-gut-metagenome-genome-assembly--contig:-P57-NODE-4928-length-11030-cov-4.756993_pt1 | contig 11030 bp, 8 predicted proteins | sample MGYA00242351_ERZ723898 | MGnify/ENA metagenome assembly ERZ723898 | reverse complement strand
AATCGTCAAGTTTAGGAGAATGGTTGTAAGACAAATTTAAAACCTCCTGACTTACATTTAAGCGGACATATTAACTCATTCTAAGCATATAATTATAGATATAATATTTTATATTAAAAATCGCAATAAGTCAATAAAATTAGGGAGGTCAATTATGAAAACATACGGTATTTTATGCTTTGTTTTGGCACTTTTTATGATACTTACGCCGCTGTTGTCGCTCGACTACTCCTCCTTTTCTCTCTCCAACGTCAAAAGCACCTTTCAAAAGGAGAACGACAGAGAGGACGAGGAAAAGCTGCTTGACGAAAAATCCGACAGCGTAAAAATAAAATCAGCCGCAAGCGGCAACGTGGCAACCGCCTCTACAAAGGAATACATAATAGGCTGCGTCGCCGCCGAAATGCCCGCAACATACAGCACGGAGGCCTTAAAAGCACAGGCGGTATGCGCCTACACAAACCTTGTAAGGCTTAAGAAAAATCCCGATTCCTCGCTTTCGGGCGCCGACATATCGGACGACCCCGGACGTCATCAGGGCTATTACGACACCGAAACACAAAAGGAAAAATGGGGCGATAAATACGACGAATACCGAGCCAAAACGGAGGAGGCGGTAACCGACGTTCTCGGCAAAACAATAGTGTTTAACGGCGAGCCGATAGTGGCGGCGTACTGTGCAATTTCACCCGGCAGAACCGAGAGTGCCGAAAATATATGGGGCGGAAAAATCGAATATCTCGTCTCGGTCACAAGTCCCGGCGACAAGCTCTCGCCGGACTGCATAAAGGAAATATCTCTCTCCGCGGACGAGGTCAGAGAATACACAAAAAACGACCCCGAAATAGTCTTGGGAGACGACCAAAGCAGCTGGATAACCGATATAGTCTACACGGACAGCGGCTCGGGCGTGGTGAAAAGCCTGAAAGTCGGCGGCAAGAGCTTTACCGGAAACTCCTTCAGAGCACTTTTTTCGCTGAGAAGTCCGGCGTTTACGCTCGAGCAAAAGGACGGTGCGTTTTTCTTTAAGACATACGGCTACGGTCACAGCGTCGGTATGTCGCAGTACGGGGCGGATTATATGGCAAAACAGGGCAGCACTTACGAGGAAATTCTCGCGCACTACTATCCAAACACCGAAATTATTTGAAAGTTTATAAGTGCGGTTATTCATCTTTTTTGTCACGGTAATTATTTTTTTAAATGTCTTTTTACGCATTTTTGTTTGTTTTCACGTGTCTCGGCGAATGCAAATTCACTTTATCGTTATAATACACAAAAGTATCGACGGAGGCAAAATGAAATTTTACGCCGTGTTTCTTGCAAATATAAAGCACATAATATAAAATATATACCGTAATAAAAACGGTGCGGGGCTTTATTCGCTCGGTGCCGAAAAGGAGACTAAAAATGAGTTATATTGACGAAGTGCTTAACCGCACAACGACAAGGTACGACTATCAACCCGAATTTTGCCAAGCTGTCACCGAGGTTCTTAAATCCATAGAGCCTGCCGTAGAGAGAAATCCGCAGTATCAGAAGGCGGCTCTTCTTGAGAGGCTTGTGGCACCTGAAAAGGCAACCGTATTCAGAGTTCCGTGGGTTGACGACAACGGCACGGTTCACGTAAACCGCGGCTACCGTGTTCAGTTTAACAGCGCGATAGGACCTTACAAGGGCGGCCTTCGCTTCCACCCGTCGGTCAATATGAGTATAATTAAATTCCTCGGCTTTGAGCAGACTTTCAAAAACTCGCTTACCGGTCTTCCCATAGGCGGCGGCAAGGGCGGTTCGGATTTTGACCCCAAGGGCAAGAGCGACTACGAAATAATGAGATTTTGCCAGTGCTTTATGACAGAGCTTTACAAGGTTATAGGCCCCAACTCCGACGTGCCCGCAGGCGATATAGGCGTAGGCGGCAGAGAGATAGGCTACCTCTTCGGTCAGTATAAAAAAATTACCGGCCGCCACGAGGGCGTGCTCACCGGTAAGGGTCTCTCCTACGGCGGCTCGCTCGCAAGAACAGAGGCTACCGGTTACGGCCTTATCTATCTCGTTGAGGAGATGTTAAAGAATCACGGCAATTCCATCGAGGGCAAAACGGTTGCCGTTTCGGGCTCGGGCAACGTTGCAATTTAAAGCTCAAACGTTTGGCGCAAAGGTAGTTACCGCAAGCGACTCAAGCGGATATGTCTACGATAAGGACGGCATAGACGTCGCGCTCTTAAAGCAGGTCAAGGAGCAGGAAAGAGCGAGAATAGTAAGGTACACCGAATTAAAGCCCACCGCAAAATTCGTTCCCGGCAAGAGAGTATGGGAGGTTCCCTGTGACGTAGCTCTGCCGTGCGCCACTCAGAACGAGCTGTCACTTGACGACGCAAAAGAGCTTATTAAAAACGGCTGCATAGCAGTAGGTGAGGGCGCAAATATGCCGTCCACCATCGACGCGACAAACGCATTTTTACAGAGCAAGGTACTCTTTGCTCCGGCGAAAGCGGCAAACGCAGGCGGCGTTGCAACCTCTGCGCTTGAAATGAGCCAGAACAGCGCACGTATGATTTGGACCTTTGATGAGGTTGATGAAAAACTCAAGGATATTATGGAGAGCATTTACGGCCACATGGCAAATGCCGCAAAGGAATACAGCACCCCCGACGACTTTGTTGCCGGCGCAAACATTGCAGGTTTCTTAAAGGTAGCCGACGCGATGATGGCACAGGGTATAGTATAATTTATACGCAAAAACCAACTGGAGCCGCAGTCTTTGACTGCGGCTCCTTTTTTTCGTCCGAATTTACATTCGGCATAAATTAAATCGAATTTTAATTGTTGTTCTTTTTAAATGCCGTGCATAGCTCGTATATTACAATACCTGCCGTACCGACCGCAAAAATAATCACGGAAGCTGTGCCGCCGGCCGTCATGTGCGCGACCCCCGCCGCGTCAAAATCGGCGCCTACACCGAGAAAACCGGCGATCAAAAAAATCATCGGCATTGAAAATGCGGGTATAACATACGTCTTGGACGGCAAGTCACGCATTACGACCGCAAATGCGAATGTAACGACAAACAGCAAGACGAGCATCGATACTGCCGCCGGTAAATCATTTTCATTACAAAATATCTCTTTTCTCACAAGCATATGCAAAAAGCCGAAAATGCCGAGTGCCGCCTGAAAAAGCGCAGTCAGAGAAATAAGTGCCTTATCTCTTGTCTTTAACATTGTTATCATCTCCTGTTGTTATATTGCAATGCCTCATTTATCGGCTTTTTTAAGCACGTGACGAAGCTCAATTACTATCGTGCATACGGTAATGACCGCAAAAGCGATAATTGCAATTACGCCTGCCGCCGTAAAACGCACGTTCCAATCGGAATCGTATGCGGAACCTGCGAAACCGCATACCGCCGCCAGCTGAAACAGCAGAGGACAGCAAAGAGCCGGCAGGCTGTATATTTTAGCCGGCAAATTACGCATTATAACAGAGATAATAACGGTTACGGCAAACAGTGCCGCAAGGCTTATTTCAAGCTCAAGCAGGTCGCTTTCGCCACCCGCGATAAGAGTTTTCCACGCAAACATACGGTAAATAAAAACCGCGCCGTACACCGCCTGAAAAACCGCAGTCAGAGAAATTAAAATTTTATCTCTCGTATTTAACATAAATACCAACTCCTTATTTTATATTGAAAGGGAGTAACACTTTTTATGATCCGCTTTCCTATCACCTCCCGAAAAACACAAAAAGAGCTGTGGGCAAAGGGTCCACAGCTCTAAATCCTTGTTTACATTACACCGCACAGACCGCATTTGCCCCGACACACTCTTCCGCTTAAAGGCGTGTCATCTGTCTGTAATGTATCATATAAAATGTTAGTTGTCAATAACTTTTTTGTTAAATTTACACATAAAGTGTTTTGCCGTCGGTTAAACCAACGAACCTATGCGAAAGAGAGTGCGCGCGTTTTTATCGGTCTCAAAAAGCAGCTTTTCTACCGCTTCGCCCCTAACCGCGGCTATTTTTTCCGCTGTATAAGGAATCAAGAGCGATGTGCATCGTTTACCCCTGTAAGGCACGGGCGACATATACGGCGCGTCGGTTTCAAGCAAAAGCCTGTCCTTCGGCACAAAAGCCGCGACCTCTGCCGGCTTTACCGCATTTTTAAATGTGACCGCTCCGCCGAGACCTATATACATACCGAGCTTTATAATCTCCTTTGCCGTCTACAAGCTCCCCGAAAAGCATTGCTAGACTCCGCTCGGACGGTGCTTTTTAAGCAAATTCAGCGTGTCCTCATGCGCTTTGCGGTCGTGAACTATAACGGGCAGCGACAGCTCATTTGCAAGCACAAGCTGTTTTTCGAATACCTCGAGCTGTTTTTCGCGGCTGTCTCTTTCGTAGTGATAATCGAGCCCGATTTCACCGATTGCCACCACCTTTTTTTGCGCGGCAAGCTTTTTTATATCGCCGCGCCAGTCGGCGGTCAGCGAATCAAGATTCAGCGCGTGGAAACCGACGGCGGCATAGATAAACGGATATTTTTCCGCAAGAGCTATCGACTTCTCGCTCGTTATTATGTCCGTACCGCAGGTGACGACGCCCGATATACCGTTTTCGGGAAACGAAGACAGCAGCTCATCGCGGTCGCAGTCAAACTGCTCGTCCTCATAGTGCGCGTGCGTATCAAATATATTTTTATACATTATCTTATTTTTGAGCCGTTCGGCATACTCTTGTCAACGAACACAACTTTAACATCGTCCTCGGAGCAGTCCGCGGCAAGTATCATACCGTTTGATTCCACTCCGCACAGCACCGCAGGCTTTAAGTTTGCGACAACAACCACCTTTTTGCCTACAAGGTCCTCGGGCGCATACCATTTTGCGATACCGCTCGCCACGGTTCTGTCCTTGCCCGTGCCGTCATCGAGCGTGAGCTTTAACAGCTTTTTCGCTTTCGGAACCTTTTCGCACGCCTTGACCTCGGCCACGCGAAGCTCAACCTTTGCGAAATCGTCAATGCCTATCTCGGCAACGCCCTCAAGCGAATTTATCATTTTCTTTTCGGCCTTCTGCTGCTCCTTCTGCTTGGCGGTCAGCTCCTCTATGAGCTTTTCACCGTCTATACGGTTAAACAGCGGCGTGGGAGTTCCCACTTTTTCACCAGACTTTAACGCGCCGAAGGCTTTGAGGCTCTCGTAAGAGCGTTCGTTTGTGCCTATCTGCTCAAATATTTTTTCTGCCGTATCGGGCATAAACGGAGTTAAGAGCACCGCAAGGAAACGTATACCCTCAAGCAAATTGTAAAGCACCGTGCCGAGTCTGCCCTTTTTGCTCTCGTCCTTTGCGAGTGCCCAGGGCGTAGTCTCGTCGATATACTTGTTAAGGCGGCGTGCAAGAGTGAGAATGTTCTCCGTAGCGTCGCTTATCTTGTATTCGTCAAAGCACCTGTCAACCTCAGCCACGGTCTTTAAAGCAAGCGACGATATTTCGTCGTCAAGCGGCTCTTTGTCGGCGGGAGCGGCAATTACGCCGTCGAAATATTTATTCTGCATGGCAACGGTTCTGTTAACAAGGTTGCCTATGGTGTTGGCAAGGTCGGAATTGTATCTCTCGATAAGCGATTCGTACGTTATGGAGCCGTCCTGCGCGTGCGGCATCTCGGAGAGAAGATAGTAACGCACCGCGTCAACGCCGAAATCCTTTACAAGGTCGTCGGCATAAATGACGTTTCCGCGGGATTTTGACATTTTATCCTCGCCGAAAAGCAGCCACGGGTGACCGTATACCTGCTTCGGAAGAGGCTCGCCGAGAGCCATAAGCATAATCGGCCAGTAAATGGATATGAACATCGGCAGGCCTATACTTTTTATACATATCGCTTGAGCCGTCGGGATCGTAGCCGAGCGCCGTGATATAGTTTGAAAGTGCGTCTATCCAAACATAGATAACGTGATTCGGGTCAAACGTTACGGGAATGCCCCATTTAAATGACGTTCTCGAAACGCACAAATCCTGAAGTCCGGGTTTAATAAAGTTGTTGAGCATCTCTTTTTTGCGAGCTTCGGGATAAATGAAATCGTCGTGGCTCTCGATGTAGTCCTCAAGCTGCTTCTGATATTTTGAAAGGCGCAGGAAATACGCCTCCTCTTTTGCCTTTTTAACCTCTCTGCCGCAGTCTGGGCACTTGCCGTCTACAAGCTGGCTCTCGGTCCAAAAGCTCTCGCACGGGGTGCAGTACATTCCCTCGTACTCGCTCTTGTATATATCGCCCTGTTCATAGAGCTTTTTGAAAATCTTTGCAACTATTTTTTCGTGGTACGTGTCAGTGGTTCTTATGAACTTATCATATGTGGTGTTAAGTACGTCGCAAATATCGCGTATTTCGCCCGACACCTTATCGACATACTCCTTAGGAGACACACCGGCCTCTTTTGCATATTCTTCAATCTTCTGCCCGTGCTCGTCCGTTCCCGTAAGGAAAAACACATCGTAGCCCTGAAGTCTTTTGTATCTCGCTATTGCATCGGTCAAAACTATTTCATAGCTGTTGCCGATATGCGGCATCCGCGAAGTGTACGCAATAGCCGTAGTTATATAGAATTTAGGTTTTTCGCTCAAAATACAAACCCCTTTCAAATAATATTTATATAAGACCGTTTTGCTGCTTTGCGGCGGTAACGGTGTTTTTAAGAAGTGTCGCTATTGTCATTGGGCCTACGCCGCCCGGAACGGGAGTTATGTAAGACGCCTTTTTGCTTACCTCGGCAAAATCCACGTCGCCGCAGAGCTTGCCCTCGCTGTTTCTGTCCATACCTACGTCTATAACCACCGCACCGTCCTTTACCATATCGGCGGTTACAAAGTACGGCTTACCGACGGCGGCAACAAGAATGTCGGCGCGACGTGTAACCTCTTTGAGATTTTTCGTCTTAGAGTGGCAAATCGTAACGGTGCCGTTCTGCTGAAGCAGCAGCATAGCCATCGGCTTACCCACAATATTGCTTCTGCCTACAACGACACATTCCTTGCCGCAGACGTCGATATTGTAATATTTCAGCATTTCCATAATTCCGGCAGGCGTACACGGCAAAAACGTGTGGTCGCCTATCATAATATGCCCGACGTTTTCCGCGCTAAAGGCGTCAACGTCCTTTTTCGGCGAGATTGCCTTTATCACAAGCTCGTCAGAAAGTCCCTTCGGCAGAGGCAGCTGACAGAGTATGCCGTTTACCGCTCTGTCATTATTAAGCTCGTCTATAAGTGCGAGCAGCTCTGCCATAGACGTATCTGCCGGCAAAGCATATTCGCGCGAGATTATACCGACGGCCTCGCACGCCTTTTTCTTATTGTTTACGTATGTCCTTGAGGCGGGATCGTCGCCCACTATTATAACAGCAAGGCAAACGGAAACGCCTTTTTCCTTTAATTCAAGGCACTCCTTTTTTATACCGTCCTTCAAAAAGGCAGAAACGGCTTTACCGTCAATTATCGTCGCCATCGTTTTTGCGCTCCTTTTGTCTCATCATCTCGCGGCGTTTTTCCGCGCTGATTTTATTTTTCTTTTTATCCTCCTTGCCGTCCTTTAACGCGTCCGATTTTTCGGCATCCTCGCGCACCTCTACGGGTGAAAACGGCTTTGGATGTTTTTTCAGCGAAACCAGCTTTGCCGTAAGTATCGCAAAGCAAACGACAGCTATTATCATTGACAAAAGCTGTGAAACACGAAGATTTGACGAGCCTATATAAAGACTGTCCGTGCGAAGTCCCTCGACCACCGCTCTCTCCGCTCCGTATATAACGCCGTAGCAAAGTATGAGCTGCCCGCTGAATTTGTAGTATTTGCGACAAATGATATATATTACCAAAAAGCCCAAAAGGCACCATACGGATTCATACAGAAACGTCGGGTGAACGGGAACATTCGGAGACATCTCTATGCCCTTTGCCCTGAACAGAGCCTGATTTGACACTATGTAATCGACAACCTTGGAGCTTGTCATGCCCCACGGCATTGTCGTATTTGTACCGAACGCCTCTTGATTTGCATAATTGCCCCATCTGCCGATGCCCTGGCCTATCAAAAAGCTCATTCCGGCAAGGTCAAGCAGCTTTAAAAAGTCCATTTTATCAACCTTACAGGTTATGGCTGCGGCGATTATTCCGCCGATAAGTCCGCCGTAGATTGCAAGCCCGCCGTTCCAAATTTTCGGAATTTCCGAAAGATTTTGGCTGTAATAATCCCACTCAAAGGCTACATAGTAAAGCCTTGCTCCTATAATTCCGCCTATCGTTCCGTACAGCAGCACGTCAAGCATTTTGTTTAAATCCATCTTCCACTTGTAAGCCATTCTGCCGCCGAAAAGCACCGCGAGCAAAAAGCCGAACGCTATAATAAGCCCGTAGAATTTAACGCTGAACACGGAAGAACCGATATTGAACTCTACAAAGGTCGAATACACATTGAACGTGTGGTCTATTCCGGTAAATTTTACCGCCGTGCCGTCGGTCAAAAAAGTCATATCTTCTTTTCTCCTTTAATTGCTCTTTATAACCGAGAGCACGCAGTTTTCGGTGTCAACGGAGCTTAAAAGTCTCTTTTCAACATCTTCCTTGGTGAGATTTTCAAGCACCTCCATTCCCGAGAAAACGGTCTCTCCGTTAAAGGTCGCCGATACCATCTCGTTGGCAATAGACTCTATATCGTTAAAATCGAACACCGCTCTGCCATACAGCTTGCGGCGTATGCGCTCGAAGTCCTTTTCGTCCACGCCGTCCCTTTTAAGCTCGTTTATCTTGCCGGAGATCAGCTCTCTGACCTTTTCGGGGTCGCGGCTCTCGCCGGAATATATCTGGCAGGCATAGCCGTAGCCCTCAAAAAATTCAAAGCCGAATGCGGTGTTTATAAGCCCGTCGGAGAGCATATCGGAATAAAGCTTTGACGTCTTGCCGGCAACAAGCTCAAGAATTATATTGCTGCATATAACGTCTTTAAGACTGCGCTCCGGGGTTTTAACATCCTCCTTGTAGCCGAGTGCAAAAACCGGCGTGGCTACGGGCAAATACTCCTCCACGTAGCTTTCGCAGACCTCTTTCGGCTCCTCGTGGAATTTTCTCTCAATCTTTTTTTCGGGCTGCTTTTTAAGCACCTTGTCAGCTACGGACAAAACCGTGTCAACATTGCCCGCGACGCAGAGCACCATATTCGAAAGATTGTAAAAGGTGCCGTAGCATTTGTAGAGCAGCTCCGCCGTTATGTGAGATATAGACTCCACGGTTCCGGCAATGTCTATTCTCACGGGATGCTTTTTGTACATTCCGCGGAGCATGCCGAAGAGCACCTCCCAGGATGGCTCGTCCTGACACATTTTAATTTCCTGACCGATTATGCCCTGTTCCTTTTTAACTGTTTCGGGCGTAAAATACGGATGGGTTACAAAGTCGAGTAAAATTTCGAGAGAGCCCTTAAAGTCGCCCGAGCATGAAAACAGATAACAGGTCTTATCAAAGCTCGTATATGCGTTTGCGCTTGCGCCCGTTGCGGCGTAACGCTGAAATGCGTCGAGATCCTCGCTCTCAAAAAGCTTGTGCTCAAGAAAATGCGCTATACCCTCCGGTACTTCGGTAAACTCTTTTTCGCCCGAAAGCTTAAACTGCGTATCTATGGAGCCGTAGCGCGTACCGAACATGGCATATGACGATGCATAGTTCTTTTTGGGATACACAAGAATTTTAAGCCCCGACTGATGCTTTATTTCGTAATAGCTCTCACCGAGCTTTTCGTTTTTGATTTCTGTGACGTTATTCATCTGCGCCGTCCTCCTTATCCGTTCCCGCAAGCATATAAACGGTATCGAGCGAGAGCGCGCAAGCCGTTTTCTTGACGTCGTCCCTTGTGACCGCAAGGAAGTTTTCTATTGCCTCATCCGGCGTTACTATATCGCCCGTCAACTGCGTGCCGTAATATATGTCAAGCGCATCGGGAGTATCGTTGAAGCTGCGGTATGCGTCGCATATGGCTTTTTTGGAGGCTTCAAAATCCTCGTCCGAAAATTCGCCGTTCTTCATAATGTCAAGCTGCCTGTTTATTTCATCAAGCACCTTTTGCCTGTTTTCTTTTTCGATTCCGCTCTGTATAACGATTATGCCCTTGCCTCTTATAAGCCTTGCCGAGCAGTAATAGCAAAGGCTGAGCTTTTCGCGTACATTCATAAAAAGTCTCGAATACGGGCCGCCGCCGAAAACGTCCGTCATAATGCGGCGCGAATAAAAGTCGTCGTTTTCATCGGTCATACCGCCTCTGAAGCCGAGAACAAGCTTGCTCTGATTCATGGTAAGCTCCTCGGTAAGCTCGGTTAAATCCTCCGCCTCTTCGACAAAAACGGTCTCCGGCTCATACGGCGTTCTCTCGCCGACGTCCGAAAAAGCCTCGCGTAATTTCTTTTTACAATCGTCCTCCGAAATATTGCCTATGGCGTTCAGCTGAATTATGCCGTTTTTCAGCATAAATTTCCACGCGGCAAGCAGCGATTGCGGAGTGACCTTTTTCACGTTTTCGAGAATTTCATTTTTGGTAAGTCCGTAGATTTCGTCGGCACACATCGTCTCGAGCATACGGGTCATCGCATATGAACGTTTATCGTTGATTTCACCCTCAATATCCTCTGCGGTAAGACGTATTTCCGTTGACAGCTGCTCCGGTGAAAATCCGTTTTCGTCCGCCGACGGTTTTGTAAGAAGCGACAAAAGCAACTCCAGCGACGCGCCCGTGACGCTCTTGCCGTCAAAGGTGAGACTGTCGTCTATGCAGGTTATCGAAAGCTGTATACGATAATTCTCGCCGTGTCTTGAAATGCTGCCCGACAAAAGTGCACCGTAAAGCTCCTCCAAGCGTGAGTTCAGCTTTATAAGCGAATCGTATTTTTTCGACGAATGCACCAAATACGATGACAGCACGGCATATTCGGCCGCATATTCACCCATCGGCACCAACACGTTAAGCGTAAGACACGCCGTTTTGAACATATC
>ENA-UOJO01004927-UOJO01004927.1-human-gut-metagenome-genome-assembly--contig:-P57-NODE-4927-length-11033-cov-4.295591_pt1 | contig 11033 bp, 8 predicted proteins | sample MGYA00242351_ERZ723898 | MGnify/ENA metagenome assembly ERZ723898 | reverse complement strand
GATAGCATTGATAATATGTATGATTTATAAAGAAAAACAAATTAAACAAATATCTCAACAGGTTAATGCTATTCTTTTTCAACAAAAAGATATTTATATTCCTTATTATAAAGAAGGAACTTTATCTTTTCTTGAAAGTGAAATTGTAAAATTAGTTAATCGTTTATCTGAACAGAATCGCTTATTATTAGAAGATAAAATAATATTAAAACAATCATTAGAAGATATATCACATCAAATGAAAACACCATTAACTTCTTTAAATTTAGTTCATGAAAGATTAAAGATGACTGAAGGAACAGATAAGAAAAAACTATTAAAAGAACAGCAGCTTTTATTAGATAAAATAGAGTGGCTTGTTATAACATTATTAAAAATAGCACAAATAGATTCAAATACAGTTACATTTCAGAAAGAAAATATATCTCAAAAAGAATTATATATCAAATTGGTAAAGCCATTTGAAATACAATTAGAATTAAAAGATATTTCTATTGAATTAGAAGCTGATCAAACATATATTGAAGATATTGATATCTTATGGACTTTAGAAGCATTATCTAATATTTTTAAAAATTGCATAGAACATACTGAACAGGGTGGAAATATCAAGATAATGATGAATAATAATCCTTTATATAGTGAAATTATTATCCAAGATAATGGAAATGGAATTGATTCAGAAGATTTAATACATTTGTTTGAACGATTTTATAAGGGAAAGAATGCAACTCAACAAAGTGTTGGTATTGGATTATCATTGAGTCATATGATTATTGAAAAACAAAATGGTACAATAGCAGTTGAAAATACATATCCAGGAGCGAAGTTTACGATTCATTTCTATAAAGAAGTGATCTAAACTTTTTTCTTAAATGACAATTTTGTCACGAATGAGTCATGGTCTTGTCACCTTGACATTATATAATAAATGGTGTAAAGGGGAGATAATGATGAAAATATTAGAAGTTAGAAATTTAACTAAAATTTATGGTCAAGATGATAATCAAGTTATTGCTTTGAAAGATGTATCATTTACAGTAGATAAAGGTGAATTCATTGCTATTGTTGGATCATCAGGTTCTGGAAAAAGTACTCTACTCCATTTAATTGGTGGGGTAGATAAAACGACAAGTGGTGATGTTATTATTAATGGTGTCAATGTATATCAGCAAAATGAAGAACAATTAGCTATATTGAGGAGAAGGGAAGTAGGACTCATTTATCAATTTTATAATTTGATACCAGTTTTGACAGTTGCTGAAAATATGACATTGCCAGTCTTATTAGATAATCAAAAAGTCAACCATGAAAGATTTGAAGAATTAATTCATATTCTTAATTTAGAGAATAGAAAAAATCATTTACCCAAAGAATTATCTGGTGGTCAACAACAGCGTGTTTCCATTGGACGTGCTTTGATGAATGCACCATCTATTGTTTTGGCAGATGAACCTACAGGGAATCTTGATTCTAAAAATAGTCGAGAAATAGTCGATTTATTAAAATTAACACAACGTAAATATAAGCAGACATTAATTATGATTACTCATGATGAAAGAATAGCTATGCAAGCAGATAGAATTATTGTTATTGAAGATGGTCAAATAAAAAAAGATGAGGTTCTTCATAAATGAAAATTATGAATAAATTAACATTAAGATATCTTCAACAAAATAAGAAAAGAACCATCTTAACAATTTTATGTATATCTGTTTCAGTGATTATGATATGTTGTATAGGAATTTCATTATATTCTGGTAAACAATTTTATAAACAATATATTGAACATACTTCAGGATATCATCATTATACTATTGTCAATAATAATAAAGATATTATTCAAATCATAAAAAATGATCCAGAAGTCAAAGAGTATTATTTTTCTAGTACATCATTTTATTCTGTTGATGATAAAAAAAATGATGTATCATTAAATTTAAAACAAGGAGATTATACTTATTTTGAAAAAGAAAACTTCGATGATTTGTTAATTAAAGGAAGATTACCAAATAATCATAAAGAGATTGCTATTTCACAAAAGTATTTAATTAATAACCATATTCAAAAGAATATGGGTGATACAATAAGTTTAAAAGAAGATGACACTGGAAAATTAAAAACATATTTGATTGTTGGTCTCATTAATGATTATGAAGCACAATCTTATTATAAAAAATCATTTAATGCTTTAAGTTATATTGATTTAAATGATCCGCAATTATATTATACTATGTATGTTATTGATAAGGATTTATCAACAAATATTTTTAAACATTGTGAAAAATTAAATCATGAAATTAATGAAATGTTAAATCAAACAAGTGATTTTAATAATATATTCTATAATTCACAATATTTAGGGATTCAGGATATCTTTGAAGAAAATTCTCAATCAGCATTTTTAACACTTTATAATATGGTCGCGATATTATTATTTGTTATTATATTTATTTCATTCTTTATTATTTATCAAGCTTTTAATCTTTCAACTCATGATAGAATCCAATATTTAGGAATGTTATCAAGTGTTGGAGCAACATCAAAGCAAAAGAAAAGATCTGTTTATTTTGAGGGCGCTATTTTATCTTTAATCTCTATACCTTTAGGTATTTTTATAAGTTATATTGGAATGACAGTAACATTCTTCTTCATTAATAAATTAGATGCTATTCAAATTATGGGTGTTGAAATTCATGCTCAAATATCAATATTTTATTTATTCATTGTTATTTTATTATCATTATTAACAATCTTTATTTCGCTTTATTTACCAGCTAGAAAAATATCTAAAATCTCAGTCATTGATGCATTAAAGAAAAATGATGAAATTAAAGTTAAAAAATATAAGTTAAAAACAAGTTCTTTTTCTAAAAGATTTTTAAATATTTCTCAACAGTTGGCAGTTAAGAATTATAAGCGACAGGGAAGACGTTCAAAAGTCATTGTCTTATCATTAGTTATTTCTATGGTTGCTTTTATTTCAATATTTAGTTTTGGTCAAAGATTAATGAAAGTATCAAATAATGCTAATCCTTTTTATTTATATGATATAGAAATGTATATTAATGGTGATCAAGTTCCTGAGATTACAAAATTATTAAGTACGCATGATAAAGTTGATGATTTTTATAGTATAAGTGGAGATATTCCAGTGAAAATGAAACTTGATAAGAAATACTTAAAAATACCTAAAAATAATCATGTTTATAATCAAAAAACAGATGAATATAATGTTGTTTTTATTGGAATGAGTGAGAATAAAAGGAAAGAGTTATGTGAATTAAATGGCATCAAATATAGAAATGATTTGGCATTAGTTTATAATGGTCATTTTACAGATTATGATAATGCTGATAACAAGACTTCTCATTATCAAGAGCGCTTTATCAAGGAGGATAATCTTTTCATAAAAACACCAATCTATTTTGAAAATGTAACTTATAATCAACGGGGTGAAGAAGAAAAAATAGAAAGATTGCAACTAGAACCATTAACATCATATGCATTCATTGATAATGATAAATATAAATCATTGTATGGAATTGATAGTCAAGGAAGTTTGTATATGATTGTTTCTACTGATTATGTATTTCAACAAAATTTGGATTATTATAGTTCTTTGAGAGTATTTATTGCATCTCAGCAGCATGTTGAATTAACAAAAGAATTAGAAGATTTAGGATATAATATTGAAGATCATACTCAAAATTTTATACAAGATCGTCAAATCTTCTTAATTATAGAAATTTTCATTTATGGGTTTGTCTGTATAATGATTTTCTTTACAATGCTTAATATTATTAATATGATGAGTGCTAGTATTGAAAAGCGTAAGAAAGAATTTGGGATGATGTTAAGTGTAGGAATGAGTCCTCATGGTATTCATAAGATGATATGGTATGAAAGTTTTATTTATGGAATGAAAACATTACTTTATGCAACACCAATAAGTATTTTTATTGAATGGTTGTTATATAATCAAATTCATATAGATGATTATTATTTTTCTATTTCATATATTGCATATATTATCTCATTTTTAGTTATTATGTTTGTTATGCTATTAACTTTTCATACTGGTTTAAATAAGTTTAAAAAACAAAATATTATAGAAACACTGAAAGATGATATGTAGGTAGAAATTTCTACATACTTTTCATTTTTCTTTTTAATTTTCATTTTAAGAGACTTTTATATAAAAATGACTCTGAGTATGTTTTTGAATAAATATTGAATATGAGCCATAAAAACTATTATTTTCAATGAATTTGTGCTATAATGTTAACAGTTTGAAAAAGATAGGTGACTATAAATATGAAAGAAATAAGAATTAATACTGAGTATATTACTTTAGGTAAATTTTTGAAGTATGTAAATGCTGTTGACTCTGGAGCAATTGCCAATATTGTCATTTCTGAAGGTGAAGTTTTCGTCAATCAAGAAATTGAAACCAGAAGAGGAAGAAAACTAAGAGATAATGATACTGTTTCTTATGACGGTGTAGATTATTTGATTCGTATAGACAATGAAAATTAATCATATTGAATTAAAGAATTTTAGAAACTATAAAGATTGCTCTGTTGATTTTGATCCTTTTATTAATATTTTTATTGGAAAAAATGCACAAGGAAAAACGAATTTATTAGAAGCTATTTATATTTTATCTTTATCTAAAAGTTTTAAGACAAAAGTTATTGAAGAGTTCATTTATTTTAATGAGGATTTTGCTAAGATTCATGGTCGTGTTAATTCTCATGAAAAAGATATTGATTTAGAAGTGGTCTTATCAAAATATGGTAAAAAAGCGATTATTAATCATAAAGAGATTAAAAAAACAAGTGATTATGTTGGATATTTAAATGTTGTTTTGTTTATTCCAGAAGATCTTATGTTGATAAAAGGAAGTCCTCGTTTAAGAAGAAAATTAATGGATATGGAGATTTCAAAGATATCTCCTATTTATATGTATAATCTTAATAAATACAATAAGCTTTTAAAAGAGAGAAATAAGTATTTAAAGATGTTGCATGAAAAGCATCGTAGATATGATGAATATCTTGATGTTTTATCTGAGCAGATGGCAAGACTTCAAGTTGATTTAATAAAGAAAAGAATTGAGTTTGTTGATTTATTAAATGATATTTCGTCTACAATGTATGATTATATTTCTTTACATAAAGAAAAATTGAGAATTGAATATAAATGTATATATAAAGATTTGAGTTATGAGTGAATCTTAGAGAAATATCAAAAGAATTATCAAAGAGATATTTCTTATAGTCAGACTGTTGATGGATTACATAAAGATGATATGTTAATGTCTTTAGATGATAAAGATGCTGTGGCTTATGCATCTCAAGGGCAACAAAGATCTATTGTATTAGCAATCAAGATTGGATTACTGGAATTGATAAAAAAAGAAATAGGAGAATATCCTATTCTCTTATTGGATGATGTTATGAGTGAATTAGATGATGTCAGAAAAACAAAATTATTGAATCTTATTCAAGGTAAAGTACAAACATTTTTGACGTCTACATCAATTGATGGTGTTCATCACCAAGTTATTGATATGGCTAAAAAAATTATGATAGAAGATGGACAGGTGAAAGGAGAAAGCAATGGAAGAGAATAAAGTAGAACATAGTTATGATGAGTCTGATATTCAGGTCTTAGAAGGATTAGAGGCTGTTAGAAAAAGACCAGGTATGTATATTGGTACAACTTCAGCAAGAGGTTTACATCATCTTGTATGGGAAATTGTTGATAACTCTATTGATGAAGCTTTGGCTGGATTTTGTAATGAAATTAAGGTTATTTTAGAAAAAGGTGACATTGTTAAAGTTATTGATAATGGACGAGGAATGCCAACAGGTAAACATGCAAAAACTGGTAAAAGTACAGTTGAGACGATTTTAACTGTATTACATGCTGGTGGTAAATTTGGAGGCGGTGGTTATAAAGTCTCTGGTGGTTTACATGGTGTTGGTGCGAGTGTTGTTAATGCTTTAAGTGAGTGGTTAGAAGTTCATGTTCATAGAGAAGGACATATTTATTATCAACGTTTTGAAAAAGGTGGAGTTCCTGTTGGTGATTTAAAAATTATTGGTGATTGTGATGATACTGGAACAATTGTTTCATTTAAAGCTGATCCACTTATTTTTAATGAAACGACTATTTATGATTATGATACATTAAATCAAAGAATAAGAGAGTTAGCATTCTTAAATAAAGGATTAAAGTTAATTTTAGAAGATCATCGCAACGAACCATATAAGAAAAATGAATACCATTATGAAGGTGGTATTAAAGAATATGTTGCATACTTAAATAGAAATAAGACAGCTATCCATGAGGAAATTATCTATGTAGAAGATGAAATAGATGATATTAAAGTAGAAGTGGGTATGCAATATAATGATGGGTATCAACCAAATATTTATTCTTTCTGTAATAATATTAATACACATGAAGGAGGAACTCATGAAGAAGGGTTCCGTCTGGCTTTAACAAGAGTAATTAATAATTATGCTAAAAATAACAATTTTTTAAAGAAAGATGATGAATCTTTAAATGGTGATGATTGTCGTGAAGGGTTAACTGCCATTATTTCAGTTAAGCATCCTGATCCGCAATATGAAGGACAAACAAAAACAAAGTTAGGAAATTCTGAAGTCCGTAAAATTGCTAGTAATATTATTTCTGAAGCTTTAGATAAATTCTTATTAGAGAATCCAGATACAGCATCAATTATTATGAATAAAGCAATTGTTGCGAGTCATGCGAGAATGGCTGCGAAACGTGCAAGAGAAATGACACGTCGTAAAACAGCTTTAGATAGTATTGCTTTACCTGGTAAATTGGCGGATTGTTCATCTAAAGATCCAAGTGAATGTGAAGTCTTTATCGTCGAAGGGGACAGTGCCGGTGGGAGTGCAAAGATGGGAAGAGATAGAAGAACTCAAGCTATCTTGCCACTTCGTGGTAAAATTTTAAATGTTGAAAAAGCAAGATTAGATAGAATTTTGGGAAATGCTGAAATTCGTTCTATGATTACTGCTTTTGGAACAGGAATTGGTGATGAATTTGATATTAGTAAATTAAGATATCATAAAATTGTTATTATGACCGATGCCGATGTCGATGGAGGACATATTAGAATCTTAATGTTGACATTCTTATATCGTTTCTTAAAACCATTAATTGAAGAAGGATTTGTGTATGCTGCTCAACCTCCATTATATTTATTAAAACATGGAAAAGAGGAACATTATCTCTATAGTGACTATGAACTTGAGAAATTAAAAGAAGATTTAGGTCCAAATGCTAAATATAATATTCAACGTTATAAAGGTCTTGGAGAAATGAATGCAGAACAATTATGGGAAACAACAATGGATCCTGAAAATAGACTTTTGTGGCAAATTGATTTAGATGATGCAATGCAGGCTGATGCAATGTTTGATACATTGATGGGAGAGAAAGTTGAACCTAGACGTGAATTTATACAAGAACATGCACAAGAAGCTGAGCTTGATTTATAGTAAAGGAGAGAAATAATGGAACAACGTGGAATTAAGAAAAGACTTCTGACAGAAGAAATGAAGAAATCTTTCATTAGTTATGCAATGTCAGTTATTGTACAAAGAGCATTGCCTGATGTGAGAGATGGACTCAAACCTGTTCAACGTAGAATTGTTCATGGGATGAATGAACTTGGATGTTATAGTGATAAACCATATAAGAAATCAGCCCGTATTGTTGGGGAAGTTATGGGGAAATACCATCCACATGGAGATTCTTCAATCTATGAAGCATTGGTACGTATGGCACAAGATTTCTCTTATCGTTATATGATTGTTGATGGTCATGGGAACTTTGGTTCAATTGATGGTGATGGTGCTGCTGCTGCCCGTTATACTGAAGCAAGAATGTCAAAGATTTCAATGGAATTGGTAAGAGATATCAATAAAGATACTGTCAATTTTATTCCTAACTATGATGGTGAAGAAACAGAACCAGAAGTTTTACCAGCCAGATTTCCAAATTTATTGGTAAATGGAACAACTGGAATTGCTGTTGGTATGGCTACGAATATACCTCCACATAATTTAGGAGAAGTTATAGATGCTATTTTAGCTGTTTCTCATAATCCAGATATTACAATTATGGAATTGATGGAAGATTATATTCAAGGTCCTGATTTTCCAACAGGAGCATATATATTAGGGAAATCTGCAATTAAAAAAGCTTATGAAACTGGTAATGGATTAATTATCATGAGAGCTAAAACGGATATTATTGATATTCATGGTGGAAAAAAAGCGATTATTGTTAATGAAATTCCATATATGGTAAATAAAGCAAGATTAATTGAAAAAATGGCTGAACATGTTAAAGAAAAGCGTATTGAAGGAATTACAGAGATTCGTGATGAATCTAACCGTGAAGGGATAAGAATTGTTATTGAATTGCGTAAAGATGTTCAACCTGAAGTGATTTTAAATCAATTATTTAAATTAACATCATTACAAACAACATTTGGTGTGAATACAATTGCTTTGGTTAATAATGAACCGCAAACATTGAATTTAAAACAAATGATTACTTATTATTTAGATCATCAAGAAGAAGTCATTAAAAGAAGAACTGCTTATGATTTAAAGAAAGCAGAAGATAGAGCACATATCTTAGAAGGTTTAAAGAGAGCTTTAGATCAAATAGATGCTATTATTGATTTAATTCGTACATCAAGAACAACTGAAATTATTCAACAAAGATTGATGAGTGAGTTTGATATGTCTGAAAGAGAAGCCATATCTATTCGTGAAATGCAATTACAAAGATTAGCTGGTTTGGAAAGAGAAAAGATTGAAAATGAATTAAATGATTTATTAACTTTAATTGCTGATTTAAAAGATATTCTTGAAAATAGAGAAAGAATTTTAGCAATCATTGAAGCAGAATTATTGCAATTAAAAGATAAATTTGCTGATAAGAGAAGAACTGAAATTATTCAGGGAACATTTGATTTAGAAGATGAAGATTTAATACCAGTTGAAGATATTATTATTTCATTAACAACAAATGGATATGTTAAACGTATGCCAGTTGATACTTATAAAACACAAAACAGAGGTGGTAGAGGTATTAAAGGTATGGCTACGAATGAAGATGATATTGTTGATTCATTAATTAATATGAGTACTCATGATGATCTCTTATTCTTTACAAACTTTGGTAAAGTTTATCGTATTAAAGGATACAATGTTCCAGAGTTTGGTAGAACGGCTAAAGGGTTACCAGTTGTAAACTTATTGAATCTTGATAAAGATGAATATGTTAAATCCATGATATCTATTCGTAAAGAAGATATTTTAGAAAAGAAAGCTGAATATTTATTCTTTGTGACATTGAATGGACTTGTTAAGAAAACCCATATTGATGAATTTGAAAATATTAGACAATCTGGTAAGATTGCTATTGGTCTTAAAGAAGATGATCAATTGGTTTCTGTTAAATTAACAACAGGGAATGCTCAAATTTTAGTTGCAGCCTCTAATGGTAAACTTATTAGATTTAAAGAGAGCGATGTCCGTAAAATGGGAAGAACTGCTTCTGGAGTAAGAGGTATTAATGTTGATGGTGGACATGTTATTGGTATGACAACTGATCAGGAAGGTCAGTTTATTATGGCAATTAGTGAGAATGGTTATGGTAAAATGTCGCCATTAGATGATTATCGTGAATCACATCGTGGTGGTAAAGGTGTTAAGACAATCAACACAACTGCTAAGACCGGTCAACTTGTTGCATTAAGAGCTGTTAATGGTGATGAGGATTTATTAATTATTACAAGTGAAGGTATTGTTATTAGACTTCCAATGGATCAAGTCAAGACAGCTGGTAGAAATACCCAAGGTGTTCGTTTGATCAAGGTTGCTGAAGGTTCTACAGTTTCTAGTGTAGAAGTTGTGGAAAAGGCTGAAGAGGATAATGAAGAACCTTCTGATGAAATTAAGGAATAGTATATTTGAAAACTACAGATTCAATATGAGTCTGTAGTTTTTTATGTTTGAATTTAATATTATTATAAAGATAATTGATTATTCATTTATATCCAAATTTTATATCTAATTTTCGATTATCCGCATAAACACTATACTTTCAAGTATTTTGAAGTATAGAAAAAACTCATTTTACCACGAATTTACCACGATTGAATGAGCCTTGATATGACCTATAAAATAACACCCAAAAGACATCATTACACCTAAATGGTGTCTTTTTAAAAAGCAGTCAATCCTAAGACTAACTGCTTTGTGTGTATGGATATGAAATTGTCAAACTGGGATTTACTTATATCTATTCCTATAAAAGTGTCAATATATATCCGTCTATCAGAGCAATTAGCAGATACATAATAAAGGCTCTGATAAACGCTTCTATATGCTTTTTCGGATTTTGATACAATTCCTTTTCTGGCATTTTTCTTAAACGAACACGCTTTGTATTCCGCCACCATAAAAGGTCTACAATAAATAAGTCAAAGATATTCAATCCCTGTCCTATAATACTTAAACAAAGAAAATTATGTGTGAAGCCATTTTCTTTGATAAACAACCCTAATATAAATAGTACGAACAGAAATAACAGAAAATTGGATATAAATGTAACCACTTTATTGCTTTCCTTAAATTTTCCTTGATATTCTGCAATACTCTTTATTCGATTTTGCACTTCATCTGGATAAGATGAATAGCTTTTTAAATTTTTGTTATCTGTACCTGTTCCCCAAAAACATATTAGAAAAAACGCGATACATAAAATTACGGTTTCGATTATTATAATCATTCTGTTTCACTCCAAATTCTAATTTGTCCGTTTCTTCATATCCACATTATATCATTTTCATATCTGCACCACAATAAAATTTTATGCACCGATAATCTTATTGAACAGCTCTAACAAACACCATTTCATCACTCCAATCTGAAATTTAGGTATGAAAAAAGCAGTCAATCCTAAGA
>ENA-UOJO01004923-UOJO01004923.1-human-gut-metagenome-genome-assembly--contig:-P57-NODE-4923-length-11035-cov-6.248270_pt1 | contig 11035 bp, 13 predicted proteins | sample MGYA00242351_ERZ723898 | MGnify/ENA metagenome assembly ERZ723898 | reverse complement strand
TTTAAGTCTGCAGCGTCTACCTGTTCCGCCACAAGCGCAAATCATTTTCGTAGAGTTTTATACAAACAAAAAAATATAAATGCAACATAAAACTTGTTTTTTTTTAATTTGCCGCTAAACTTTCCGTGTTTTGGATATGCAGCGCATATCGCTTATTAACATACCGTTTGTGCGGCAGAAACAACGTTTCGGCACAAACATGACAGAAAGGCAAATTTTATGAAACCAATCAATCGGAAATTAAAACTTTCCAAAAACAAATTTTCGGAAGTTCCATTCCGTAAACTTGTTCCTAATATTGTAACCATGCTGGCTCTGTGCTCCGGCATCACATCTATTCGCTATTCCGTACAGGAAGACTGGAGTAAAGCTGTCCTGTTTATTTTTCTCGCCGCCCTGTTTGACGGGCTGGACGGTCGGTTGGCCCGTATGCTGAAAGCATCATCAAAATTCGGAGCCGAACTGGATTCTCTCAGCGATTTCGTCAGTTTCGGCGTTGCCCCGGCTATTCTGATGTTCCAGTGGTGCCTCTTTGACCTGCCTAAAATCGGCTGGTTTTTCTGCCTGCTTTACGCTATGGGAATGGCTATGCGGCTGGCTCGGTTCAATACCATGCTTGAAGATAAAACTATTCCGCCCTATTGGTCGCATTACTTTACCGGCGTTCCGGCTCCAGCAGCTGCGGCAATGGTGATGATGCCTGTTTTAATCAGCTTTGATTTCATTGAAGCAGAAAATTACCTGCGCACGCACCTGTTTTGCGGCTTATGGATGTGCATTGTTTCTTACCTTGAAACCAGCAGAATCCCCACCATTTCATTGAAAAAAACCAAGATTAACGCATCTATGATTATTCCGCTGTTGATAATCGTTGCCCTAATGGCAAACTTTCTCTTCACACAAACCTGGCTGACCCTGGGAGTACTGACAGCTTTGTACACGCTGTCAATCCCGCTTGGCGTCCTGAAATTTCTCAAAGACAAACGGGATTTCCAGAAAGCTCAGGCTGTCAGTGAACAGATATAACGGCAAAGGAGGCTGCGGCCTCCTCTTTTTTTCCAAAAAAGCCTTGATTTTTAAAACAATAAGCGCTATAAGACTCCCACCAACCGACACCCCTGGAGGCCGTTTGGTATAAATTTAATTTTATAAAGGATTAAAACATGTCAGAAATTACATTTAATGCAAATTTGCGTGAAAAAGCAGGTAAGGGGGCAGCTCGTGCATGTCGTAGAGAAGGCCGTATCCCTGCAGTTATTTACGGTGGCAAAAAAAATGCCGTTAACATCAGTCTGCACCCGGTAGAACTCGAAAAAGCTCTTGACCTTCGCGACTTCTACAAATCGGTAATTACCATTTCCTTAAACGGCAAGTCAGAAAAGGTTGTCTGCAAAGACGTCCAGTTTGACCCGGTATCCGATATGCCTATTCACGTTGATTTTATGCGCAACTAAGGCTCAAGGAACACAAAATGTTTTTAGTGGTCGGATTGGGCAATCCTGGTGAAGAATATGCAAAAACCCGCCACAATATAGGATTTATGGCGGCTGATGAAATATACAGCCGCTATAATTTTTCCCCGTACAGGGCAAAATTTGAAGGATTGATTGCCGAAGGAAACATTGACGGCATCTAGACGCTGCTCTTAAAACCTCAAACCTTTATGAATCTGTCAGGAAATTCTGTTAGCAAAGTTGCCGCTTTTTATAAGATTCCACCGGAAAATATTATCGTCATCCATGATGACAAAGACTTGGCACTCGGCAAATTAAAAGCCAAAATCGGCGGTTCAGCCGGTGGACACAATGGGCTGAAAAATATCGATTCCCAAATTGGGCAAAACTATAACCGCATCCGCATTGGCGTCGGTTCGCCGCAGGAACATCATACAGACACTGTTAACTTCGTTTTATCGCGTTTTTCTAAAGCCGAAATGACTCTTCTGCAAGAAAGAATAGATTTCATCGCTTCAACCATAAACGAACTAATCAAAAAAGGCATTACCCATTATTCTAACATAATCGGCATGCACAACAGCAAATAAAGTTTTCAAACTATTATTCTTCTAATTTTTAAATCCTATCATTATGAGCTTTTTCAAAACAGTTATTGCAAAAATGCGGCGTAAACCTTCCTGCTCAAAACTATCAGAAATCCTGCTTTCTTGCAGCAACAGCGAAATAAGGTTTTGCTTTCGTTCTGATAAAAATAAAAACAAGTATTTTGACTGTTGCACAACAGCCAAAGAAGCAACAGAAATCTGCAGAATTCTCGGCAATATTAACTTATGCTGCCCGGAAAAGGATAAAAATTTTATCAAATATATTCCGGTCATGCACAAGTACGGCTTTGCACTTGAATTCATCAACCGCTACGGCTGGCTCTCAGAAGCTTATGCCCGAACAATTGTCCAATCCGGCATTATTCAAGACGCAGAGCCGGCGATTCTCTCTCTGGAACGCCCGAATTTGCTCTATTACATTCACAAAACCGGGCATCAATGGAGTGAAACCGGAAAAAAGGAAATACACCAAAAACACCCGGTAACTTATCGGCATTTTTTTGGTTAAAAACTGCTTCAGAGATTGTTCCAAACAAAATATACCGCCCGTTAATGCGGTATATTTTTTTATTGCAAAAGCTGCACTTCTTTAGTATAACCCTCTTTATTGAACAAACAACCATCTTTAGGAGTTATAAAATGGGATTCAACTGCGGCATCGTCGGCCTCCCCAATGTCGGAAAATCAACTCTTTTTAACGCTTTGACTCAGACAATTGCTGCTCAGGCGGCAAACTTTCCGTTTTGCACCATTGAACCGAATACCGGCCGTGTTGCCGTACCCGATAAACGATTGCAGGAACTGGCAGCTATCGTCCACCCGAAAAACATCGTACCGACCCAGCTTGAATTCGTTGATATTGCCGGCTTGGTAAAAGGAGCCTCCAAAGGTGAGGGACTCGGCAACCAATTTCTTGCCAACATCCGCGAAACCGACGCCATCATCCACGTCCTGCGTTGCTTTGAAGACAGTAACATCACTCACGTTGAAGGCAGTGTTGATCCGATTCGCGATGCAGAAATCGTAGAAACGGAACTGATGATTGCTGATTTGGAATCCCTTGAAAAACGCTTTGAACAGACAAAAAAGAAAGCGCAAACCGGCGGCGACAAGGAAGCCGCAGTTCGTGCCAGGGTCATGGAACCGATTATAAATGCTCTCCGCGAAGGCAAACCCGCTCGCACGGCAGCACCATCTCCGCAAGACAAAGATGCATGGAAACAATACCAAATGCTTCAGCTCCTAACCTCAAAACCGGTTCTTTACGTCTGCAATGTAGATGAAGACAGTGCCGCCGCCGGCAATGAATTCTCTCAAAAAGTTTTTGCCAAAGCAGGAAAGGAAAATGCCAAAGCCGTAGTTATCTCCGCCGCTATTGAATCAGAAGTCGCCCAGCTTGACAACGAAGAAGAAAAGAAAGAATTTCTTTCTGCCCTTGGTCTGGAAGAAACCGGACTGACAAAAATCATTAAAGCCGGATACGAACTTCTTGGATTGGAAACTTATTTTACCGCAGGTCCCAAAGAAGTTCGGGCCTGGACTTTCCTTAAAGGCTCCAAAGCACCGCAATGCGCCGGAATTATTCATTCCGACTTTGAGCGGGGTTTTATTCGTGCCGAAACTATCGCTTATGACGACTATATTAAATTTGGCGGTGAACAAGGCTGCAAGGAAGCCGGAAAGATGCGTTCCGAAGGAAGGGATTATGTAGTCAAAGACGGAGACTTGCTCAACTTTCTGTTCAACGTATAAGAATGAAAAACATTCTGAAATATCACCTGTATATTATAGGCTTTGCCATTCTAACCGCAGCTGCCGTTTGGTTAAACTGGGATTGCCCGCCGAATTATGACGAAGCTCATGCGTGGAATATCGCCCGACACCTTTCTACTGCAGAAATTTTTACTGTGAGCAAGACTGAAGGGCATCCGTTCCTTTGGTATTATCTGCTGATGCCCTTGGCAAAAGCAAATCTGCTTTATCCGTATTCGCTCTATTTCCTCAATCTGCTTCTCGTCATCGGCGCGTTTTACCTGCTATACCGATATGCGCCGTTTCCCGCGTACGTCAAATATCTCATTACGCTTTCGGCACCTTTTCTCCAATTATATGCAGGCTTCGCCCGCAGCTATACGCTCTCCGTTTTCCTGCTTTTCTCTTTGCTTAGTTTTTATCCTTCCCGCCAAAAACACCCTGTTTTCTATCTTTTCCTACTGCTTTTGCTGGCTAACACCAATCTTATGGGATTCTGGACAGCCTTTCCTCTGGGATTTATCTATTTTACAGAAAATCTCTGCTCATCATTCCGCAATAAACGCCTGTCATTGCCGCTGTTTTTAACCATAAATGCCGCACTGTTGGAAATTTTGCTCATTGTTTTACAATTCTATGGTTATAACGCAGATATCCCCAAATACACGCCTGTCTTTCATTCCCTGCAGGAAGACCTGAATATGGCATTGTTTCCATTGAATATTCATGTATTTTTCGGCATAATCTTATTATATTTTTTCTTCTTTCTAAAGCGAAAACAATTCGTTGCCGTTTTTTTTCTTGCTTCGACAATGGTTACTCTTGCTCTGACTTTCACATTCGTCTATCACGGAGCCATACATCACCATAACTTCTTTTACATCTGTCTGATTGCAGCCTGCTGGCTGGAAAAAGAAAAATCCGCGGCACATTCGCCCTCTGCAACTCTCCTGCTGGGCATTATAGCCCTGCTTCTCATCTTCAATCCTTATAACCAATACAAAAAGAAAGACTGCGCATATTTGCGCAGCCTCCAAAACAGCGCCGTTGCCATAAATCAGCTGTTCCCCGGCAGTAAACAGCAAATTCTCGTTTTAGAACATTTCGATGCCAATATTATTAAACCCTACCTTTCGCCAAATATCAAATTGCTAAACCAAACGATGACAGATTTTTCTTCTTTAAAGGCTTTTCAGGAAACTCTTTACCATTTCTACAGACAGATAAACCGATATAAAATAATTGAAACAGTTGCCCAAACGCCAAATACTCTGCTTTATCGAACCTGCGGAGAAAACACATACCGCAATGACCTGCTCGCCTTTCGCCTAAAATACCGGCTAAATTCAAAATACTGCCTGTATACGATAGAAATCAGATAAAAAATTTCGGCCGCAAATTGCAGCCGAAAAAAACATTCTACTCAACATCCAGATATTCTATCGCATCCATCGCCGCCATTGCCCCGCTGCCCGCAGAAATAACCGCTTGCTTATATTTGGGGTCTTTAACGTCGCCTGCGGCAAAAACGCCTTCGATATCCGTTGCCGAACAATTTTCATGCGTTACAATATACCCCTTGCTGTCCAAAACCAGATTTCCTTTGAAAATATCCGTATTCGGCTGATGTCCTACCGCCACAAATACGCCATCAACCGGAATTGTCTTCAATTTATCATTTTCGACATTCTTAATCTTAATACCTGTTACTTTTAAAGGATTGTCCTCACCGACAATTTCTTCAACAACGCTGTCCCATTCAACCACAATTTTCTTATTATTGAAAATTTTATCTTGCAAAATTTTATCAGCCCGCAGTTGATGGCGTCTGTGAACCAATACGACCTTATCTGCCAAAGTCGCCAGATATAAAGCTTCCGAAACGGCGGAATTGCCGCCGCCGATAACCGCAACTGTCCGTCCCCGGTAAAAGAAACCGTCGCAGGTCGCACACGCTGAAACCCCATACCCGAGATATTTCTTCTCTGACGGAATATTCAGCCATTTTGCCGAAGACCCCGTCGCCACAATAACTGCTCTTGCCTTATAGGAATGCCCGTTTTCGGAACTGCATACAAACGGACGATTGCCGAAATCCACCTCGACAATATTGTCATTGGCAAACTGAACACCCAATTTCAACGCCTGCTGTTTCATCTTGTCCATCAGTTCAAAACCGCTTATTTCTTCAAAGCCCGGAAAATTTTCTATACTGCTTGTCATGGTCAACTGCCCGCCTTCCTGATTGCCGGAAACAATCATCGTCTTAAGTCCGGCTCTCGCCGCATAAATTCCCGCCGTATATCCGGCTGGCCCGGATCCTAAAATAAGCAAATCAGTCGTATACAGTGCCATTACAGCCTCCTAGTTTAACAGTTTCAACGTACTTTCGCGCAGTTTTTTTACCCGCAGCGCTTTTTCTTTTTCCCCCTGAAGCTCATAAATTGCCGCCAGTTGGCTGCATATATACAGCGTATCCTGATACTTGGCATAAAAGCTTTCATCCTGTCCCATAACTTCGTTCAGGGCCTTCTCCAGAAACTGAGCTTTTACCTGAGGCGTTTCCGCATTTTGAGCCAGCAGCATATACGCTGCAAATTTATCCTCCTTGTCATGATTCTCCGCCCATGTTTCTTCTACCCGAACATAAGCATCTTCATCATTGAGATAATAATAAATGTCTTTCAGGGCTAAAAGCACGCGGCTTTTTTCTTCCGCACTGCGCGCATAAGCCAAAGACTGGTTATAATATTCTGCTGCCAGAAAGTATTTACTATTATCCTGATTTTGTAAAGCGTCTTCATAATAAATATCGCCAAGTTTTGTATATGTCCAATACAAAATAGCTGCAACATTGGCCGTATACTCTTCCTTTTGTTGTAAAAATTTCATAAAATAGCGCAGCAATGCGCTATACTGTACCACCAATGCCTCTTTGCTCAGATACTTTTCCCGTTCCTGCACAATTTTGTACAAATGCAGAAAGCGGCTTTCCGCATTGTCCGTTTTCGTCACGGCCGGTTTTAACATTTTCAGGCTCCGATTGATAAAAATTACAATATGCCGCCCGTATTCAGGCAGTAGTCTTCATTATTCAATGCATATTTTTTATGGACAGGACATTTTTCGCATAAACACCCACGATTCTCATGAATGCAATTGCTTTTTTCAAAAGCGCAAAACATAAGCTCCAGATGTTCCAAATGTGATACGTCATACGGAATATCCTTTCCGTTCTTTAATTTACAGGTTGTTGTATAAGACGGACATGATAAACACATACAAGCCCGAACATTTTCCACGGTTTTATCGACATGCATATTCTTTCTCCTCATAATACTTTCTCGCCAACGTAGTAAAAATATGCGCTAATGCCGGCAAAACAATTAACCAACGCCCTAGATTTAGGTTTATAATGCTATATGCGAATAAACCTGTCTTTCTGAATTTGTGGCAAAAAATAATTACTAACCCCAGGAAGAAATGAAATTTTATCAACCCTTGCAAATATTGGACCGCGATAACATGATTTTATCATTTCATCAATTTTTTCTTCATCACCGCTCATCAAAATTTCTACGCTGCCGTCATCTTCATTTCTGACCCAGCCAGAAATTCCGCCGATTTCCAATGCTTTAGCCACAGCCCAGCGTCGATACCCGATTCCCTGAACTCTGCCTTCAATTTTCAGATAAACTTCTCTCATAGCAAAATGTTTCCCATCTTTTTAGTTTTCGCTTTACATCTTCTTGCCGCATAACTGTCGCCTCATCGGTTCCCCATTGCTTCTGCTGCTCCAGCTCCTCACAAAAAGCCAGCCGAAAAACCGCTTCTGCCGAAGCTATTCTTTCAGCAAACAAAATACCGAGCAAGACCGAACGTAACTCCGTTGCCGTCAAATACAAAATGCTCAGCTTATCATCATCCAGCTGCCGCAGATATGCAGCCATTTTTTCCTTCTGCAAAGCATTTGCAGCAATAACTGAAAGTCCTTTAGTCATCACAAAAGCAGTGTTCGACAACAAATTTGCCTGTTCAACTGCCGCCGCCGCATCTCTCAATATACTGGCGTCCAAATCGTCCGGCAGATACAAAAGCGTATCCGTTTCCGCAAATTTAACCAAAACCGAAATGAAACATTCTTTTTCTGCTGCTATTTTCTTTATAATTTCCGATTCCGGTTCCGATACGGAATTAGTTGGTTTTACCACGTTTTCCTACTCCGCCCGAAAGTATATTCAAAATCCCTTTCGTCGTATCCTTTACAACACCGACGCTGTCGTCAAGAATTTTCCCGACATCGCCCGTCGTCTGAGTAACAACATTGTCCGGTTTGGGAAAACGGTTTTCATACCCCGTTCCTTGCAAAGCCGTATAACACGGAGAACCGTCATTTTCCAACAACATCTGTGTCCCAAGATATACAGGCCCGCCCGTCGTAACGCCCACAATCGTCTTAATGGCATTGGCGCTGTCTACGCCGATTCGCGGATTTTGAATTGTCCCTGTCAGTTTCACCAGCGAAGATAAAGCCTTTGCAATATTCGTATCCGTCAGTTTTCCCGCAAAAGGTTTAACGCTCATGCTGACGCTATCATCTCGCAGGTTGACATCGCCGCTTGCCACAATCGTAAATTTATCGGCATTGACAACAACCCCGTTCGGAAAGCTGGCTTTACCGTTTTTCAAATCAGCGCGCACAACGGCACAACGCAAGTTCAAATCATCATTGCCTTTAGTAATTTTCAACGTATTAAGAAGCTGGGAAACGACATTTCCTTTCATCACCCCGATATTGCCGAGATGAACCTGCGACTTATCGACAATCGCAACAATACGCCCGTCAAGGCTGTCTGCCACTGCCGCATAAGTATCTCCCCGCCCGTTCAGGCTGACATAAACATCGGTATCGCTCCCGCTTATAAAATTAAAAGAGGATGAAGTTTTGCCCAACGCCTGAAGCAGTTTCTGCATATTTAACTTTTGTACCTCCGCCTGCAATACCACTGATTTTGACGCAGCATTCAGCGAAGCGTTTGCCGTAACGCTGCCGTCGGCAACCGTCCCTTTAATCACTTTCAAAACTGCCGTTCCGTTTTTAACCTGAACATCCGCAACAATATTGTTTGCAATCTCTGAATTTCCGTTAACCAATCGGGAAACCGACGCATTAACATCAGCGTTGATACCATAAAGAGCCGAATACGGAATAACGTCAGCCGGAACGAGTGCTGTTGCCTGAGCTTCCTTTATCAATGAGAAATTTACTGCCGCCTGTTGCTTTTTCGCAAAAGTTGCCAAATCAAACCTGCCTGACTGCAATTTTGCCTTAACCGTCGGAATTCTTGCAGCAATATTCGCAGTTGCCGTACCCTTTATCTCATTTCCGGCTATTCTAAAGCTCTTGATATCGGCTTTGATTTCCTTCAAATCGCCTTGCAGCATAATATCCGCAAATTCATTATAACCGCTGTTCTCGCCCAAAAACCCGCTCGCTTTGACTGTTCCGCTGAAACGGATATCAGTTAATAAATCATACAGCATCATTGCCGCCTCGGCATGTATGCCGGCAACATCAAACGTTCCGGACAACGGATATCCGGAAGCACTCTCAAGTTTATTTAAACTACCCAAAATACCGCTGCCGCGATACAGTCCGTGATTAACATCAAAATTAAAATCAATATCGCCTCTGTCGTTTTCATCAAGTGCCAGTTCTGTAATATCATAACTTTGCTGCTTTGCTTTCTTATCCGTATAATTTATCTTCACATTGCTTAGCAAAACATGTCTGACTACCAGTGAAGACAGCAGCTGTGATACGCTGCTTCCACCTGTATCGTTATGAATTGCTCCCGCCGGCTCTGCATTTTTTGTTTCGGCATCTGTTTCATCCACCGCAGCCTGAGCACTCTTAACCAATTCAAATTTCATCAAACTAAAATTCGCAGCCTTTTTCCCTTTTTGTATTGCAGCACCGACCTTATCGGCAGAAAATTCCCAATTCGCCTCACCTGATGCGTTTTCTTCAAGGTTTATCACCGCATCATTCAGACGAAACGTATCAATCTCAATGTTTTTATGCAGCAGTGGAATTACGGCAAAGCCGAGTTCTACCGATTGCGCCGATACCATTGTCGGCGTTTTTGACCATTCTGCATTGGAAAAAGTAACGTCTTGAACCTCTATTACCGGGTTAAACGACGGTTTCACCTGAATATCGCCGATAGTCAGCTGCCGCCCTGTCGCATTGTAAACGATTTTAACAATGCTTTCCTTATAAGCGTTAAAATCTATCTGCGTCAGCAGCACATAAACGGCAGCAACCGCCAACACGCAAATACTAACCAACGAAATAAGTATTATCTTTAATGCTCTTTTCATTTTCTGCTACTCCCTAACCCCTAAAATTTAATCCAAGCGTACTTAGGCTGTCTTTAAAATACCCGGGCAGCTTTGCCTGTACAATCAATTTTCTGCCATAAACAGAAGATAAATCTATTTTATAGGCATGCAAATGCAGTTTATGGACAAACATTCCGCTTTTTTCCCGCTCTGTGCCGAAATACTTACCATCACCCAAAATCGGCGTCCCGATAAATTCAAGATGCGCGCGAATTTGATGGGTTCTCCCGGTAAGAGGACTGGCTGCCAGCAAAGCATATTTATCGCTGACACAGTCCAAAACCTGATATTCCGTCACTGCCGGTTTTCCCCCTTCCAAAACCTGTACCCTGCCGTCCGCTTTTTCCAACGGCGCCTTAATCTCTCCATATTCTTTCGCAGGAACGCCGCGGACAAGAGCCAGATACGTTTTTTTCAAAGTATGCTCCCGAAATGCCTTTGTCAAGAGATCCGCCGTTTTTCGATTCCGCGCCAAAACCAAAACACCGCTCGTATCCTTATCAATCCTGTGCACCAGTTTCGGCCTTTCATCATTGTCGAACTTAAGGGCATCAAGCATACCGTCTATATGTCTTTGGGTATTTGTCCCTCCCTGCACAGCCAGCCCGGACGGCTTATTCAGAACGATAAGATTATCATCTTTATAAATAACCATATCTTCTATAAATCTTGCATCATACGCAGAAATTTCCGTATGTTCCGGCATTTTTTTCTCATTATCAAGCGGCGGCACACGAATTTCCGTTCCCGCTATAAGCCGCGTATTGGCCTCGGCTCGCTGCCCGTCAACTTTAATCTGCTTCGTCCGCACAAGCT
>ENA-UOJO01004921-UOJO01004921.1-human-gut-metagenome-genome-assembly--contig:-P57-NODE-4921-length-11036-cov-5.386395_pt1 | contig 11036 bp, 10 predicted proteins | sample MGYA00242351_ERZ723898 | MGnify/ENA metagenome assembly ERZ723898 | reverse complement strand
AGTGATTTTTATGAAGAGTATAGTAATAAATAGACAATATGGAAGTGGTGGTAGAGAAATAGGAAAGATTTTAGCAGAAAAACTTAATATGTCATTTTATGATAGTAGAATATATGAAGAAGCAGCAGAAAAAGCAGGGTTAAATTATGGAATTATGAAAGATTTTGATGAAAAGTTAATTCAAAATAAAATGTACACATTAGCAACATCTTTTTATATGAATCCAGAAGTAGCTCAATATCCATATAAATTGTTTGGAGCTATTTCAAATGCTGTAAGAGAAGCTGCAATTAAAGAAGCTTGTGTATTTATAGGAAGATGTGCAGATAAGATTCTTGAAAATGAAAATGTTGATTTCCTTAATGTTTACATTTATGCAGATATTGATACACGTGTAAAATATGCAATGGAAAAAGAGGGGTTATCAGAACATCTTGCACATGTTTTTGTTAATAAAAAAGATAAAACAAGAAAGCAGTATCAACAATTCTTTACAAATACTAAATTGGGAAATATGGAGGATTATGATATATGTCTTAATGCAAGTAAACTGGGATATAATAAATGTGTAGAAGCTATAATAAATTTATATAAGTAATAATTATGGAGATGAAAAATGAATATACTAAAGGTTGTTATGCCAATACTAATTGGAGCAATTATTGGTATAATAAATATTGCGTTTTAATTAGTAAAATTTATTTGCGGATAATCTTTATTTATTAAAAAAAGTATGATATTATAAAAATAGTAATTAAGATTTGTTTTTGGTTGTAAGGAGGAAAAAATGAAAAATATAACTAATGATATTATTTATGCTGGAGTAAATGATTTTGAAGTAGATTTATTTGAAGGGCAATACAAGGTACCAAATGGTATGTGCTATAATTCTTACGTTGTAATGGATGAAAAGGTAACAGTATTTGATACTGTTGATGCAAACTTTAATGATAAATGGCTTGAAAATTTAGATAAGGCTCTTAATAACAGAAAACCAGATTATTTAGTTGTTCAACATATGGAACCAGATCATTCAGCAAATATATTTAACTTTGCGAAAAAATATCCAGATGCTTTAATAGTAGCTAATGCAAAAACTTTTGTTATGATGAAGCAATTCTTTGGAACTGAATTTGAAGACAGAAGAGTAGTTGTTAAGGATGGTGAATCATTAAATACTGGTAAACATACATTCACATTTGTGTTTGCACCAATGGTTCATTGGCCAGAAGTAATGGTAACATATGATAGTTTTGATAAAGTATTATTTTCGGCAGATGGATTTGGTAAATTTGGAAGTTTTGATGCAAAAGAACAATGGGTTGATGAAGCAAGAAGATATTTTATCGGCATAGTAGGAAAATATGGTATGCAGGTTCAAAATTTATTAAAAAAAGCTGCAACACTTGATATTCAAATTATATGTCCCCTTCATGGTCCTATTCTTACTGAAAATCTTGGATATTATTTAGATCTTTATAACACATGGTCATCATATTCAGTAGAAGAAGAAGGTATAGTTTTAGCATATACATCTGTTTATGGAAACACAAAGAAAGCAGTAGAATTACTTGCAAATAATTTAAAAGAGTTAGGAGAAAAAGTAACTGTTTATGATCTTGCTAGATGTGATATGTCACAAGCTGTTGCTGATGCTTTTAGATATGGTAAGCTTGTTCTTGCTACTTTAACATATAATGGAGATGTATTCCCATTTATGAGAGATTTCATTGCACATTTAACTGAAAGAAATTATCAAAATCGTACTATTGGTTTAATTGAAAATGGATCATGGGCTGCTACTGCTGCAAAGGTTATGAAAACTAAATTTGAAAAGAGCAAAAATATAAAATTTACAGATACAGTAGTTACTATAAAATCAGCTGTAAATGATGATACAATAAAGGATATTAAAAAACTTGCAGAAGAAATTCATAATGCTTAATATATATAAAATAAGGCTTACATTTAAGTCTTATTTTTTTATAAAAAAATGTAAAGTTAACTTGACAATAGATGCAAAGCTTGCTATACTAAAAATGCAAAGTGAACATTACATTCTATGGAGGTGTTATTATTGAAAACTAAAATTGCTGAATTAAGAAAAAAGAATAAAATTTCTCAGGAAGAATTAGCATTAGCTGTAGGAGTAACAAGACAAACTATTACTTCATTAGAACGGGAAAAGTATACAGCATCATTAGTTTTGGCATATAAAATCTCGAAATATTTTAATTTAACAATAGAAGATGTTTTTGATTTTTCAGATTTGGGGGAGATGTAAAATGAAAGAATTTAAAGAAGTATTAAAAAAACGTATGAAATTTGTGGCGATTTATAATTTACTTGTACTTATATTATTATCAAATGGAATATTACATATGTTTGTAGGGTATAATTCACATAAAGGTAATTACATTGTAGGATTTGATGTTGGAATTTGTATAGGCATAGAATTGTTAATGCTTTATCATTTAGGGGAATACATTAAGGCATTAAAAGATGAAAGTATTTTAAAAAAGCTATATATATCAGAAAATGATGAACGTTCTAAGTATATAGCAGAAAAAATAGGTGGTAAAGCAGTTGATATAATTATTTTAGCATTATGCATTTGTACAATAATTTTTGGATATATTAATGAAATAGTATTCTTTACACTATTAGCTACATTAATATTTTGTATTCTAGTAAAGAAAATTTTAAAGGTTTATTATAGTAGATTGTTTTAAAGAAATGTATTGATCATAAATTATATGTTTGATATAATAAGCTACCGTCGGAGGGCTTTTACTTGGTATGTAGAGCTGGATAAGATATTGGGGAAACCTGATTTTTTATCCAGCTTTTTTAAAATTAATTTTAACTTAATATTTATAACATTAGGAGGAAATATAAAAAGAGCTAGAAAATCTTTATATTATGCTATTTCTACATCATTAATTTTTGGTATAGCAATGTTTTTATTAGCATTTTTCCATGGTAATATTTTAGCAGGAATATTTTCAACAGATTATGATGTAATAATAGCAGCAGGACAATATATGAAGGCTTATGCAATAGACTGTATATTAGTTTTGCTTAACATATTTTGTTATTTATATGAAAAAACAAAATATGTTTGTGCGATAATTTACATTAAAAGAAGCATGGCTTATAAGGCTATGCTTCAAAATTTCTATCAAATTCTTTATCTAATATTGTATTGCTTTTTAGTGAACAAGTATAATTAATAATTAAATTTTTAGCTTTTTCTATACGTTCTTTGTATATTTCAAATAATATATTATTACTTTCAAGACATTTTGGATTTGGTTCATAATTTATTATAAGACCATGCATAGCTTCATATTTACCAGCAATATTTAAAAGTGAATATATAATACTTCGTTTTATTTTTGATGGTGCTACTAAACAATTTAAATAAAATTTCATGGATTTTAATGTAGATTGAATTTCATTGCAAGATATGGAATTAAAAAACTTACATATTATATGGGCATTGAATTTACTTGGAACAATGTGGTTTGTTAATTTTGTTCTTATGGGATTTAAGTTGTCTTTCACAAGCAAAAGTCTATCAAATTCAGCTTCTATTTCTGCATGGCTAAGATTTGTTTCAGATGTTTTTTTATTAATGTAATTATGAGAAGAACAATCTAAACTAAAGTGACATATAAAGCCATAAATATAGCATAAAGAAGCAATTTTAATCTTTTTATCATCAATATCATTTATGATTTTTATAGAATGTTCAAAAAAATTTCTTGCTTTATCCTCGTGCAAAAATGTTCCAAGAATACTAATTTTGTTCTTTTTGTATGGCTTATTATAAAATAATATATCAGGACCATGGAGTCCAATATTATAAAGTTCAATATTTTTGTTTATTGTTTTTTTCATTTCATCTGGTAAAACTTTTAGTACATCATTACCAAATCTAAAATGTGCATATGTTGTTGGCATAGTGGCGCCTCCTATTTTAACGTATAATATATTTTACCATATAATCATTTGACATTGTAATGCTTTGAGTTTATTCTAAAAATAATTAAAGTAGCAATTTAATTATTTTAGAAAGTGGTTGAATAAGAAAATGAGCGACGATATACATAATGATAAAATAAAAATTGATAGAAATTTAGAAACTAAAAATAAAATAAAAAGAATAAACAAAAAAATAAAAAGTAAGCCAAAGCTTGTTATATATTACACAAGACATGTAGGTGAACATTTACTTTTATGTGTCAAGTGGATTTTTTTATCATGTATTGTTGGAATTGTAGTAGGAGGTTTTAGTACTCTTTTTGCATATTCAATGGGTAAGGTAACTACATTTAGAGAACAAAATCCTAATATAATTTTTCTTTTGCCAGTTGCAGGACTTTTTATTGTATTTTTATATAGGGTATTTGATTATAAAAATGATAAGGGAACAAACCTTGTATTATCTACAATACATGCACAGGCAGAAGTTCCAACTAAAATGGCACCTTTAATATTTATATCTACAGTAATTACTCATCTTTTTGGAGGTTCTGCAGGCAGAGAAGGCGCTGCTTTGCAACTTGGAGGCAGCATTGGGAACTTTCTTGGAAAAATATTAAAACTTGATGATAGAGATAAAAGAGTAATTGTAATGTGTGGTATGAGTGCAGCTTTTGCAGCTGTATTTGGAACTCCTATGGCAGCAGCAATATTTGCTATGGAAGTAGTAAGTGTAGGGGTTATGTATTATGCAGCTCTTGTACCATGTGTATTTTCTGTACTTATTGCTTCAAAATTTGCAAGTAATATGGGAATAAGTTCTGATACTTTTACTATAAACAATATACCAGAATTATCTATACTTTCTGGTAGTGAAATTCTTCTGTTATCAATACTATGTGCAGGGCTTAGCGTGATATTTTGTATTATTCTTCACAAGTTTGGAGATTTATATAGAAAATATATAAAAAATCCTTATTATAGAATATTTTTTGCAGGTGTTATAATAGTTCTTGCTACATTAATACTTCAAACTACAGATTACAATGGTGCTGGAGTAGAAGTTATAGAAAAAGCAATGAAGGGAGAAGCTGTACCTTATGCTTTTATAGCAAAAATGATATTAACAGCTATCACTATTGAAGCAGGCTTTAAGGGAGGAGAAATAGTTCCATCATTTTTTATTGGTGCAACATTTGGATGTGTATTTGGTAATCTAATAGGATTATCTACATCTCTTTGTGCTGCAGTTGGAATGATTTCTGTTTTTTGTGGTGTAACTAATTGTCCTATTTCTTCAATTCTTATTAGCTTTGAATTATTTGGTTTTGAGGCTGTTCCATACTTTTTAATAGCTGCATCTATAAGTTATCTTCTTTCTGGTTATTATGGATTATATAATGACCAAACAATAGTATATTCAAAATATAAAACATTATTTATTAACAGAAAAGCTAGATAGCAATTACCTTTGTAGTTGCTATTTTTATTATGAAAAATTTTCATTAGGTAGTATAATATATTAGAAATTACATAAAATATTCAAGTGTTTTATATAAATAAATTAAAGGAGATTGGATTTCGTGAAAAAATTACTTATTTATTTAAGGGATTATAAAAAAGAATGTGTTTTAGCACCACTTTTTAAGATGCTTGAAGCTTCCTTTGAACTTATAGTGCCTCTTGTAGTAGCATCTATCATAGATGTTGGTATTGCAAATGATAATAAGACATACATTATAAAAATGTGTTTGCTGCTTATTTTACTTGGTATAATAGGCCTTGTTTCATCAATAACAGCACAATATTTTTCTGCAAAAGCAGCTGTAGGTTTTGCAACTAACCTCCGTCATTATCTTTTTAAACATTTACTTGGTCTTTCATTTTCCGAAATAGATACACTTGGTACATCTACTATGATTACAAGAATGACTAGTGATGTAAATCAAACTCAGACAGGAGTAAATATGGTGCTTCGTCTTTTCTTACGTTCTCCATTTATTGTATTTGGTGCTATGATTATGGCATTTACTATTGATTTTAATTCTGCTCTTATATTCGTTATGGCAATAATTATTCTTTCAATAATTATTTTTGGAATAATGAGTCTTAATATTCCTATGCTTAAGGATGTTCAAAAGAGCCTTGATAGTGTACTTCAAAGTACAAGAGAAAATTTAACAGGAGTACGTGTTATTAGAGCTTTTTGTATAGAAGATAGAGAAATAAAAAATTATAACAATAAAATTAATGATTTAGCACATAAACAAAAAAAATCAGGAAGTATTTCAGCTTTAATGAACCCACTTACATATGTTGTTATAAATATTGCAATAGCAAGACTTATATGGGTTGGAGCAATTCAAGTAAATAATGGATTTTTAACTCAAGGTCAAGTAATTGCTTTATACAATTACATGTCACAAATACTAGTAGAACTTATTAAACTTGCTAATTTAATTGTTACAGTAAATAAATCTATTGCTTGTGGCAATCGTATTGCAGATGTATTTTCTATAAAGTCATCTATGAATTATGTTGATAAATTAAATAATGTATATAATAATTCTTTAGAAAATTCAGTAGAATTTAAACATGTTTCATTAGCTTATGGTGATTCTAAAGAAGAATCACTTACAGATATTAATTTTTCAGTAAAACCAGGAGAAACTATAGGAATAATAGGTGGTACTGGGTCTGGTAAAAGTTCTCTTGTAAATTTAATACCAAGATTTTATGATGTAACTTCAGGAGAAGTTCTTATAAATGGAGTAAATGTTAAGGATTATCCATTAAAAGAACTTCAAAAAAAAGTTTCAATTGTAATGCAAAAGGCGGTCTTATTTAAGGGGACAATAGAAGAAAATCTTAAATGGGGTAAAAAAGATGCTACCTTAAATGATATGAATGAAGCAATTAAAGTAGCTCAAGCAGAAGATATTATTAACAAAAAAGGCGGCTTAAATTATAAAATATCAGAAGGAGGTAAAAATCTTTCTGGTGGTCAAAGACAAAGAATGACTATAGCAAGAGCACTTATTAAGAAATCTGAAATATTAATACTTGATGATAGTGCTTCAGCCCTTGATTTTGCAACAGATGCACGTCTTAGAAAGGCAATAAAAAATTTAAAATATAATGTTACAGTTTTTATTGTTTCACAAAGAGCATCATCAATTCAATATGCTGATAAAATAGTTGTTTTAGATGATGGCAAGATAGAAGCAATAGGAACTCATAGTGAACTTCTTAAAAATTCAGAGGTTTATAAAGAAATTTATTATTCACAAACAAAGAAGGAGGCGTAAGAATAATGTCTAAAATTAAAAATCAAAAAGACACCATAATAAAAATACTTAAATACATAAAAAAATATATGGCTTTTATAATAACTTCAATTATTCTTGCAGCCTTAACTGTTGCATTAACATTATATGTACCTATTTTAATAGGTAAAGCTATAGATGGAATTATATATGGAAATGTTCAATTTGAATTTATTCTTAAAATTTTAATAGAGGTAATTGTTGTAGTTTTAATAACTTCAATAGGTCAATGGATTATGAATATTATAAATAATAAGGTAACATATAATGTAGTAGCTGATATAAGAAAAGATGCTTTCACAAATATTGAAAGGCTTCCACTTAAGTATATTGATGCTCATTCCTCTGGTGATATAGTTAGTAGAGTTGTAGCAGATGTAGATCAATTTGCTGATGGACTTTTAATGGGATTCACACAATTTTTTACAGGCATAGTTACAATACTAGGTACACTTTTATTTATGCTTTCAATAAATATAGAAATTACTATAGGGGTAGTTATACTTACACCAATTTCTCTTTTTGTAGCTAAATTTATTTCAAGTAAAACTTATTCAATGTTTAAGCTTCAATCAGAAACAAGAGGTGAACAAACATCCTTTATAAATGAAATTATTGGTAATGAAAAAGTAGTAAAGGCTTATGGTCATGAAGAAGAGGCTATTAAGAAATTTGATAATATGAATAAAAAACTTCAAAATTATTCTCTTAGGGCAACCTTTTTTTCATCTATAACAAATCCTGCAACAAGATTTGTAAATGGGCTTATCTATGCCATTGTAGCAGTGGTTGGAGCAATTGTAGTGCTTTCAGGAAGATTAACAGTAGGATCTCTTTCATGCTTTTTAAGCTATGCAAATCAGTATACAAAACCTTTCAATGAAATATCAGGTGTAGTTACAGAACTTCAAAATGCAATAGCATGTGCTGCAAGAATATTTGAAATAATAGATCAAGAACCAGAAGAAGCAGAAAAAGCTAATGAACTAAAAAATGTTAAAGGAAGAGTTAATTGTGAGAATGTATATTTCTCATATGTAACTGATAAAAAGCTAATTACAGATTTTAATCTTAATGTTAAAAGTGGTCAAAAAATTGCAATAGTTGGTCCAACAGGATGTGGCAAAACTACTTTAATAAATTTATTAATGCGATTTTATGATGTTAATAGTGGTAGTATAAAGGTTGATGGAATTGATATTAGGGATGTATCTAGAAAAAGTTTAAGATTGAGTTATGGAATGGTGCTTCAAGAAACATGGCTTAAAAACGCAACTATAAGAGATAACTTAACTATGGGAAAACCAAATGCAACAGATGAAGAAATTATAGCTGCAGCTAAAAGTGCTAATTCACATGGCTTTATAAAAAGACTGCCTAAAGGATATGATACTATAATTGGGGAAGATGGGGGAGTACTTTCTCAAGGACAAAAACAACTTTTATGTATAACAAGAGTTATGTTATGCGATCCAGATATGCTTATACTTGATGAAGCTACCTCTTCTATTGATACAAGAACAGAGATGAAAATTCAAGATGCATTTAATAAGCTTATGGAAGGAAAAACTAGTTTTATTGTTGCTCATAGATTATCAACTATTCAAAATGCAGATATAATACTTGTTATGAAAGACGGACATATTATAGAGCAAGGAAATCACGATGAACTTTTAGATAAAAAGGGATTCTATTATGAACTTTTTAATAGTCAGTATGCAGTATAATTTGTTAATTATTTGAAAACAAAATGTAAAAAAGTGTAATTTATATTAAAAAAAAATAAATAATGTAAAATAACTATTGAGTATTATTTAAAAATATCGTAATCTTAAAATATGATATTATAAATAATACTCATTTTATATTTTGAGGGGAGGGGTATAATAAATGATTAATGTACCTAATAAGGTAAAAGGTGCTTTAGATTTAGGTTCGCCAGGAAATATGAATGTATCAAATACATCAGCATTTAATAATCAAGGCATGAACATGAATAGTTATAATAATGAAAATCAATATGGCAATTCTAATGGATTTAATAATTCTGACATGAATAATTACAATAATCAGCAAGCTTTTAATAATAATCAAAACAATTACAATCCAAATATGAATAATAATTATAATGCTCCAAATAATAATATAAATATGCAGCAAAATAATTTTAATAATGGCCAGAATAATTTTAACAATATGCAGTCAAATAATAATTTTAATAATGGAGCTAATTTTAATAATCAATCACCTAATATGAATCAAAATAGTGGTGGTGGAGTTATTTTATCAAAAGGTCAAAAGATAAGCTTATCTAAGATGAATCCAAATTTAGATTTAGTAGATATATGTCTTGGATGGGATGTAAGCACTAATGCATATGATTTAGATTCAGAAGCATTTCTACTTGGACCTAATGAAAGAGTTATTGGTGATGATTGGTTTGTATTTTATAATCAAACATGTAGTCCTGATGGTTCAGTAAGACATTCTGGTGATAATACAACAGGAGCTGGTGATGGCGATGATGAAATAATAAGTATAAAGCTTTCACAAGTAAATCCACAGGTTGAAAAAATTGTTTTTGTTGTAACAATAAACGAAGCAAAACAAAGAAATTTGAATTTTGCAGGAGTATCTAATGCATTTATAAGAGTTGTAGATAAAGCACAAAATAGAGAACTTGTAAGATTTAATTTAACAGAATATTATAAAGAAGTTACATCAATGATGGTTGGAGAACTTTACAAGAAAAATAACGAATGGAGATTTAATCCTATTGGTAATGGTACTAATGATGATTTATTAGGACTGTGTCAAAGATATGGAGTAAATGTTGCAGGATAAATATATTTATTTTAAGGGGGAAAATTAATGTTTAAATTAGAAACACTTAACGAATTAGCTTGTAGAGCTACATGTGTAGATGGACAAGGAGCTTTATTTACTAAGGCAGGTGCTATGATAGCTTATAGCAATAACTGTAAATTTGAAAAGGTATTACTTGGACCACAAGGTAATCCAGCACAGGCATTACTTGGTCAAATAGGACGTAGATTAACTGGTGAAAATATGCCATTAATGAAGGTTAGAGCAGCTGCAGGTGCTGTATCATTTTATGCGAATCTTTCTCAACATGTTACAATAGTAAATTTAGAACCAGGAATGGAATTAAAAGTAGAAAGTGAAAATCTTTTAGCTTTTACTGATACTTGTAATTATAGTTTCAAATTCTTAGCACAAGGTACAATATCTCAAAAAGGGTTATTTACTTCAGTTTTATCAGCTAAGGGACCTGGGGCTCAAGTAGCTGTATTAACAGATGGTAACCCAATAGTTCTTCCAACACCTTGCTTTGTAGACCCAGATGCTATTGTTGCATGGACTGGCCCAGATCCAGGATTACATTTAGACCTTGGATGGAAAAATTTAATAGGACAAGCTTCAGGAGAAAGTTATGCATTTAAATTTGAACGCCCAGGTGGCCAAGTTATTGTTCAACCAAGTGAAAGAAAATCAGGATTAAAGATAGGAATTGATGATAAAGACTATACTCCAGATGTTCAACAAAATCAAACTTTTGGCGGTGCTATGGGCAATATTGGAGACACAGCAAGTGGCATTGGCGGCATGATAAATAACTTGTTTAGATAAATTTGAATGTTAATATATTATAAATAAATTGTTTTAGACAGTTTTCTAAAACAATTTATTTATATAAAAATA
>ENA-UOJO01004916-UOJO01004916.1-human-gut-metagenome-genome-assembly--contig:-P57-NODE-4916-length-11041-cov-3.713180_pt1 | contig 11041 bp, 7 predicted proteins | sample MGYA00242351_ERZ723898 | MGnify/ENA metagenome assembly ERZ723898 | reverse complement strand
GTTTATCGGGAAAGAAAATAAGCTATGAGAGTATTTATTGTATTGATATGGTGTTTTTGGTTTGTCGGAGTAGATGCCCAGAACCGGTCGATCGTATTCCGGGAGGGGAATTGGGAGAAGATCCTGAAACAGGCAAAAAAGGAAAAGAAGCTGATCTTTGTCGACTGTTATACTTCTTGGTGTGGTCCCTGTAAAATGTTGGCTAAGAACGTTTTTACACAGGATAAAGTGGCTGATTTTTATAATACTGAATTTGTCTGTGTCAAAATGGATATGGAAAAAGGAGAGGGACCGGCATTGGCCAAAAAGTATGAAGTACAGGCATTTCCGACTTTATTGTATATCGATAGTAAAGGAGAGCTGAAGCATTGTGTGGTCGGTATGCAGGATGCGGATGTCCTGATCGGTAATGGGCGGACGGCTTTGTCCGGCGAAGCCAGTTTGGAGACATTGCAGGCTCGTTATGAGGCAGGCGAACGGGATGAAGCTTTTGTAAAGCAATATATGGAAGTGCTGTATAAAGCCTATCGTCCGAAATTGCAGAAAGAGGTGGTGACGGCATATATCGATAGTTTGAGCGAGAAAGAGTTTTATTCGCGGGCTACCTGGGAACTCATTATCAAAAATCTTTCGGACCCTCTTTCTCCTTTGGTGAAAAAGGTGATGGCGAATAAATACCGGTTTTATCCAGTCGTTGCAAGAGATACGGTCGATATTTATCTGGATTATACGTTGCGTAGTGCTGTGAATAGTTTTGTATGGTGGAATCCGCAAAAAAGTGCTTTTAACCAGGAACGGTATGAGGCTTTATTGGGGTATGTCTCCGGTTTGAATTTTCCGAAAGTACCTCAATATGTAGCTACTTTGTTGGCGGTGAAACAGGTGGCAGAGGGAGATTTGAGAGGGATGCTGGACGAAATGTACCGTTCGCTCGGTTATGGTATTTTTTATAATCCTGATGCGAAATTGGATTTTATTCGTGGTTTACTTCAGCACGTAGAGATTTCCGGTAATGAGGAGTTGCTGAAAGAAGCCGATGGCTGGCTGGACCGTTTGATAGCAGGAACGGATTATGGGTATTATAAATCCGAGTATATGCGGGTGAAAGCGAAAATACAGCGGGCTATGGGAAATGAAGAGAAGGCTGCCGAGCTGGAAAAAGAAGCCCCTAACGTAAGAATGATGCGTTGAGCATAAATTGATTTTATGGGTGGCTACCCATACTTCTTATCCCGCTTGATTTTATGGAATCAAGCGGGATTTTTTAAGCTATAAAAAGAATACTTTAATCGTTAAAATTTCAACAGAAATTTTTTTGAGTTTTCTCCCGACACAATCTTCTATTTTCTCGACAATGCCGAAAGAATATTAAACAACAAAACAATGATTCATCCAGGAGGACGAATTGACGGAAATTCGGTTGTTAAAAAACGATTCAAAGTAATAAAAAAATCAATTTTACTTCACCCATTTTTACTCCTTGCCTGTGTTTATTATGAATAGTTTATTACCAAATAAACGTTCGTTTAATTTAGTTGAAAGTTTATAAAGTTCATAATGTTTATAAAGTTATTGGACCCCGCAGGCTCCTGGTTAATTGACAATGAAGCAGTATACCCGAAGAATAGGATATATTGTATTGATTGTCAATGATTTTATTCTCGTTTTCTTTTCTCATTTTTCTTTATTTAATGGAAGTGAAGCTTCCAATAATTGTCCATTATCCATTATCATCTGTCCGTTATTCTTTTTGCGGAAACCCGCAAAAAGAATCGAACCTTTATGTTGTTGTTAGATCCTCAAGAGCTGGAATATCTATTGGAACACCTTGGACATCCTGAAACTTTGAAAGAGAAAAAATTTCAGGAATGGCTGTTGGACAACGATCACCGACTGCTGTTTGAAAGAGTGAGAGACTATCGGGAAGCTTACCTCAGAGTGGATAAAGGGGAGATGATTGACTTGGCAAAAGAGTGGGAACAGTTTGAAGTAAATGTCCAAAAGAAAAGCAGATGGGGAATGAGGAGAATAGGTGTCGTTGCTGCCAGTGTCCTTATATTCCTCCTGATCGGTACGCTTTGGCAGCCGACAGAAATAGAAACGGTGAAGGTGGTCCGGGAGGCAGAATTAATCGGTAAAAAAAGTGCGGAATTGATTTTAGCTAATGGACAACATATCGATTTGGAAAAACAAATTGTCGAGCTACGGGAAGAAAATGGCATACACATCAGCAACTCTACTCAAAGTTATTTGGCTTATCGGCAGGATACACTTACTTATACCGTCGATTCCTACGAAGAGTTGGTTTACAATACGGTGAAAATCCCTGCCGGTGCCGACTATAAAATATATTTAGCCGATGGTTCCGAAGTTTGGTTGAATTGTGGTTCCGAATTGCGTTATCCGGTAAAATTTGTGGGGAACGAGCGGCGGGTATATTTGCGCGGAGAAGCATTTTTCGAAGTGAAAAAAGCGACGGAATGGCCCTTTATCGTAGAAACGGAACATATGCACATACAAGTGACCGGAACCCGTTTTAATGTGAAATCCTATCCCGAGGAAGAAATTGTACATACAACTTTGGTGGAAGGAGCGGTGACGGTTACCGGACCGGAAAACAAGATACGTGCTTTCCGGCTTTTACCTTCCCAGCAGTTTTCTTTAGATAAACTCACCGGGCAAATCGAGGTGAAAGAAGTAGATACCCGTTTATATACCGATTGGACGGAAGGAATGTTTGTTTTTAGAAAACAACGCCTGGAAGAAGTAATGAATACGCTTGCCCGTTGGTACGATATCGAAGTGTTTTATAGCGGCGCAGATGTGAGGAATTTACGTCTGTCCGCTAATCTGGGGCGTTACGATCATATCGATACCATACTCGAACTGATCCGGGCCATGGACAAAGTGGTTGTGGACAGGAAAGGCAATGTAATCACATTCAGTTGGAAATAAAAAATAAGGACCGGAATCGGCGTCAAAAATTTCCGGCCCTTCTTTAGTTAATAACATAGTTAAACTTAACCAATTACAAAAGTATGAAGAAAAACCGAAACGGCAGTTTCTCTTATTCGGGAAAATTGTCTAAAGTTCTGCTACGGATGAAGCTTACATTCGTACTTCTTTTATGTGTTATGTCCCAGGTGTTCGCTTTAGCGAGTGCACAAACAGTCAGTTTGAAAAAACAAAATGCTTCTCTGGAAGAAATTCTTTGGGAATTGAAAGAGAAGACACAGCTGGTGTTTATGTATAGCGATGAGGATATTGCTTCGGTGAAAGGAATCGATATCGACATGAAAAATACGCAGGTAGATGCGATATTGAACAAATGCCTGGAAGGTACCGATTTGAAATACGTCCGGGAGAATAATGCGATTGTGATTCGTCGTAGCCGCCAGTCGGAAAATGTCCCGCAGGTACGAATGAGGAAGATTTCCGGTAAAGTGACCGATACGAGTGGAGATCCTCTGCCGGGCGTGACTATTTTGGTCGACGGTACCACCATCGGTGTGGCTACCGATAATGAAGGGAAATATTCCCTGGAATGTCCCGAGGCGCCTGATCTGGCACTAAATTTTACATTTATGGGAATGAAATCACAGAAAGTGACTGTGGGGCCTAAAAATGTAATCGATGTAACCCTGGAAGAAGAGATGAACCGTTTGGAAGAAGCGGTTGCGGTGGGATATGGAACGACAAAGGTAAAGGATATGACGGGTGCGGTTACCCGTTTGGGAAGTAAGGATATGGAAACGGCTCCGATGGGGGCGACGATACAGTCTATGCTTCAGGGAAAAGCACCGGGAGTAAATGTGATGATCAGTTCGGCTTCCCCGACTTCACCGGTGTCTGTTATTATCCGGGGATCTTCTTCTCTGTCGGGTGATTCACAGCCATTGTGGGTGATCGACGGAGTTCCCGAGTATAATGCCAGTACTTCCGGAGATGTATCCAATACGTTGTATAATTTAAATTTGACCGATGTAGAAAGTATCGATATCTTAAAAGATGCTTCCGCTACAGCTATTTATGGCTCGCGGGCTGCTAACGGTGTCGTATTGGTGACTACGAAGAGGGGAAAAGCTGGTATGAAGCCTCAATTGGAGTTCTCTGCCCGTTATGGAATACAGACGATGAATGCCAATGATTTCCGGGTATTGACCGCAGATGAGTATATCCGGGTGTCGAAAGCTGCTTGTGCGATGAGTTTGTTTACGAGAGGTTCACTGGACTATTTCACCAGAAAATATGTGGACGAAACTTATTTTAATTCTCACATTAATCATAGCCAGTTTGATTTACATTCCCTGACCGATGAGTTCTATCTGAAAGATGCTTATGGAAATGGAGATACCGATTGGTGGGATCTGATGACCCGGAATGCTGCCACCCAGGATTACAGTATAGGGATACGTGGAGGTTCCAAAGAATCTTCTTATAGTGCTTCTATCTATTACAAAGACCAGAAAGGTATCGTCAAAGGTGGTAATTCCAAAATGTTGGGGGGTAGTTTTAATTTTGATGCTGCAGTTCGGGATATTATTCGGTTTAAATTGGATTTGAGAGCTACAGCCCGTACGGCTAATGATAAAGACAATATGATCGGTGAAATTCTCGATATGCGGCCGGATGTGCCTGCTTATAATGAAGACGGAACAATCAATATGATCGATTACTATACGAAAAACCCGTTATTATCACTGATGGATACCGATGAAGCCAAAGGACGGAATTTTTCCGGAACATTAGGATTGGAATGGGATATTATCAAAGGATTGACTTTCCGTACTTCCGGTACGGTTCAATATAATGTGAATAAATACAACACTTATACCATTGCCTGGTATGATGGAGCAGAAAGTTCTGCCAGTGTCAGTAAAAATGAAAGCTATACTTACATGTGGGACAATACGTTGAATTATGTGAATACCTGGAAGAAGCATAGTTTGGTGGGATTGGTCGGCTTTTCTATCGAGAAGTATGAATCAGATGGGTTGAAAGCTTCCGGTAGCGGTTTCCCCGATGACCAGGTTTTGACTAATTTAAACAGTGCTGCTAAAAAGAATAGTATTTCCAGTAGTTACAGTTCTAATACTTTGGCTTCTTTCTTATCGCGTTTGGAATATAAATTCAACAATCGCTATCTACTGACCCTGAATTTCCGGGCAGACGGTTCTTCTCAGTTCGGCCCGGATAAACGTTGGGGATATTTCCCTTCCGGTGCGGTTGCCTGGATCATTACCGAAGAAAATTTTATGAAAGATTATTCCAATATCGTTTCTTATCTGAAATTACGGGGATCTGTCGGAAAAACCGGATCACAGAATCTGGGAGCCTATGATTGGCGGACATTAATGGGATCGGCAACCTATAACGGTGCTGCCGGCATCGTACCCTCTTCTTTAGGAAATGATATTCTGCAATGGGAAGAACAGATACAGAAAGAAGTCGGTTTGGATTATGGTTTCTGGGACGACCGGATACGGGGTACTTTGGGATATTATCAGAAAAAAGTAGATAACTTATTGTATAGCGATCCTGTACCGACTTCCTCTTCTTTCTCTAGTGTTTATCAAAATATCGGTTCATTGAAAAACCGGGGAATCGAGTTCGATGTCCGGGTAGATATTATCAAAAATGTACAAAAAGACCTGACCTGGAATGTCGATTTTAACATTGCCCGTAATCGGACAACCCTGGAAAAGTTAAACAGTTCAGACGGTTATTTCGGTGGCGGAGCTTATGATTATTTTAAAATAGAAGAAGGAGGTGAAACCGGGAGATTCTACGGCTATAAAGATGCCGGTCGTTTATTTATGACTAATGAAGAACTGGTCGGTTTGAAGACCATCGATCCGAAAACCGGAACCCTGAAATATTATCGGGACGATTATAATTATGAACGTCAGGGAGATGTGTATATTATGGATCTGGATGGGGACGGACAAATCACGGCAGACGGGGATCGTACCGTGATCGGAAATGCTAATCCGGATTTCTTCGGAGGATTCGGTAGTACGTTGTATTGGAAAGGATTGATGTTGAATGCTGTATTTTCTTATTCTGTCGGAGGGGATCGTTTTTGGGACGAAGAAAAAAATAGTTCAGGAGATATGAATGTATATAATACTTCTAACCGGATATTGGATTCCTGGACGGTGAATCCCGGGGTAAATGCATCTTATCCACGGGCGATGTATTATGGTTGGGGGAGTAACAGTATCATTACCGACCGATATATTCACGATGCTTCCTATCTGCGGATGACCGCATTGAATTTATCTTATCGTTTACCGAAACACCTCTATAAAAATAGTATTTTGAATGCAGTGGAATTCACTTTCCAGGCCACAAACCTGTTTACCTGGACGAAATATCCGGGTATGGACCCACAGGGGAATTTTAGTACTACTTATAGTGCTTTTTATAACATGGGAATCGACTATAGTACCTATCCTTCTGCCCGTACCTATAATTTTGGAATCAAATTAACATTAAAATAAGCTGAATATGAGAACTTGTTCTATATATCTACTATTACTTTTGGCCGGAATATTTGCTTCTTGCGATGATTTTCTGGATCAGAGTCCGAAATATAATTTGACTTTGGAGAACGCAGTGACGGATTATAACGGAGCGAAGAATATTATCAACGGTATGTATTCTGTTATTGCGAAATCGTCTAATTTCGGTGGAGAACTGGCTGGAAGGTGGGCTTCGCAGGCTGGAGTATGGAATTATAATAATCCGAATTACAATATGACCTATAAAGAAGGCAGCAATGATTTCGGGGCGATTTGGCAATCTTGGTATGGGTTGGTAAATTCAGCGAATGCTGCAGTTATCGCTTTGACTAATCTGGATGTAAAGTTATATCCTTCGCCCGAAACAAAAGAGGCTTTGATCGCCGAGGCCAGATGTATGCGGGCTTGGGCTTATGCTAATTTATTCTGGATGTTCGGACACTGGTGGGAAGCCGACGACTGTGCTTATGGTATTTTATACCGCGATCAGATGTCCAATCTGAGTAATTTGCAGGTTCCCCGAATCACTGTCGGAGAATCTTATCAGAAAATTTTTGAAGATTTGGAACCGGGGTTGAAGTATTTACCCGATTTTACTACTCCCCGCTATTTATCGAAACAATTGGCACAGGTATTGAAAGCGAAGTTGTTATTGAACCGGGGAGTGATGCGCGGTGATGTACAGGACTTGAAAGATGCGCTGGATTTGGTGCTTACTGTGAAGAAAGATGCTCCGGGTAGCTGGAAAATGGAAGCCGATCTGGCTGAAATGTACGAGAAAGGTTGGGAATCCGGGGAAGTATTGTGGACCCGTTATATGGGGGATATTACCAATTGTGCCTGGAGTGAGTTTACCTATTCTTATGCTATAGGATATAACAATACCTATTACGATATCTTCGACGGTTGGATCAAGGAAGATCCCCGCTATACGGTGGTTATGGACTCGGTTCGGGCTCCGGAAACCTGGGATACAAAAAATGTTTGGGCATTGAAGAAACTGTATCATGGAGGACGGAACGATACTCCCGATGCTCCTTATACGGCTTATTATTTCCGTTATGCCGAACTCTATCTGATGGAAGCCGAATTGAAAGCCCGGCTGGACGATTATTCCGTTGCCGATGCTTTGGCTCCGCTGAATGAAATGCGTTCCAAGCGAACCAATCCGGTATTGCCTGCTTTGTCGGCTTCTTCTAAAAAAGAATTGTTACGGACGATTTTCCGGGAGATCTGTGTGGAACAATTCCTTGAAAACGGGAGCGAATACTTTGCATCTTTACGTTTTATCAATGATACCGATGCCAGTCCGGCTCAGAATAAACCCTGGATTTATACGTTGAAACAAGATGTTGATTTTTCGGAAGATAAATATTGCTGGCCGATTCCCGAAGCCGAACGATTGAAGAATAAACTGGTGGATCAGAATCCGGGATTAGGGAAATAGAAGTTGAGTTATTTCTGTGTTAAAATTTGAAATGATGAGAAAATTTTTAGCTGTAATCATGATATGGGCAGGTTTGAGTGCCTGTTCCGACGATAAAGATGTTTTGGTAAGCATCCCGAATGATGTGACGATGAATGAATTGGAACTGGGACGTTTTACGCATCGGATTCCGGAGAGCGGTTTTACTTCGAAAGCTGCTCATACAAATGGGGTGAAATTTAATACCGTCAAGAATTCGGATGGCACGTATAGCGGTTTTGCCTATTCGAACCGTAACAACCGTTCTTTCACCTGGACGGCTACTCAGGAAGCTTTGGATTCCAATATCTATAGTGTATATACCCGTTTCCCGAATGCCAATGAAATTTATGCCGTCGCTTGTGTAAAAGACGACGATGCTTATTTTACCTTGGAAAAACCTGCGGTTGTAGAACATATACTGGTAGCTAACACTACTTATGCCTATCTGGCAATGGTGTATGGGGATCAATACGGTACGCCGGAAGCTCCTGTAGCCAATCCGAATATCCCCGGGAGTGCCGACAAAAAAGGAGTATGGTATTCTAATGTCCCCGGAGGGGTAAAGAAATTAGTCGATGAGGACAAGGATTATTTTAAATTGATTATCAAAGGATTTAAAGATAACACACCAACCGGAACGGTAAACTTTTATTTGTGTACACGTAAAGGTGATCCTGAAAATCCGGATTGGAGCAGGGTGGTTAACGATTGGTATCCCGTAGATTTGTCTGCTTTGGGTGTTGTCGATAAAATAGTTTTCGATCTCGAATCTACCGATATAGAAGCAGGTACCGGCCGTATGCGGACTCCGGCCTATTTCTGTCTGGATGGAATCCGGATTCAGGAATAACCTTTTTTCAGTTATCTATTCTGTCTGGAAAAATGATCTCTAGGCAGAATAGATGATTGGACTTCTCCGTATTCGAATGACTTATTGGATATATTTATGGATATTCCGGAAAAATTCAGCGTAGTAAAAAGTTTTATAAATTTCAAAGACAAGATAATATACATCTTTGGATTCAAAGTAAAAATAAAGCGATTATAAATAATGGCAGTTATATGCTGAAATAGTGGATGGTATATGGGAACTTTGTACTTAGATTGTTATTTAATAATTTTTTGTAATACTAATTTTTTTCAATTTTTCTTCACCCATTTTTAGGCTTTTCCTGTATTTGTCCATTATCATCTGTCCGTTATTCTTTTTGTGAAAATCCGCAAAAAGAATCGGGCGAATTATATATACTTCGATCTACCCTTCCAATTGGATCAATATGGAAGAAAAACAACTGAAAGAGTAGATTGCCTGGTATATTCTTTTGCGATTGTGGATCTGATGAGCAAGGAGGTGACCGTCCACCGGAATGTGATGGGAAAATGTGTCGTGGCTAAAGGATACGATTCTGTGATTTTTTATATCGGGGAACCTTCTAGAATAAATACTTTGTTAATATCCTTAAAAAAATTATATTTGCACGTAAATCAATATTTCGGCAAAGATAATATGTTAGGATATATAAGTGAACGTGAGTTTAAGCTACAGTTTGAAGATTCGTTTAAGCGGTTTTTCAAGCCATTGTGTTTTCATGCGATGAGCTTTGTGAAGGATGCGGATATTGCCAAAGATATTGTACATGATGTTTTTCTGACAACATGGGCGCAACGTAGAAAAATAGATTTTACTCAACCGATGTTGCCTTACTATTTGAGTCTTACCCGCAACCGTTCACTGAACTACCTGGATCATTTGAAAGTAAGGGCCCGGCACGAAGAGAATGAATCGTATAAAAATCTGCTCTATGCCGAGACTGATTATTCCGAACATGAAGAATTGATCCGGCAAATTATGAACCGGATCAATCAGCTCCCGGATCGTTGTGGAGAAGTGATGCGGCTGTGTTTTATCGAATGTAAAAAATATAAAGAAATTGCTGAAATACTGGGAGTTTCCGTGAATACTGTCAAGACTCATATTTCGTTGGGACTCAAAATTCTTAGAAAAGAGTTTCCTGCTTCTCTATTATTTGCATTCTTTTCGCTCAGGCGCCTGAGATAAAAAAACGAAACAAAGGGACGGGGGTAATGTTTCATTTTCCTTTTCTACGTTCTCGTCGGTGAGCATCCTTTTTATCCATTATTACTATTGTCACTAAGTAATGGGGGCTGGACTGATTTTAGTTTAGAGGAGAGTTGTTTTTTATTTTTTTCTTTATATTTGTCACACAATCGGAGGAGAAGTATGCGTGATAATGAACGATTTATAATAGACCTGAATAAAAAAAGAGAAACTGCCTGGCAGCAATTGTACGAGGAGTTTTATCCGGCATTGTGTACTTATGTGGCCAAGCTGACCCATGAAAATGTCGGAGTGGAGGATATTGTTCAGGAGTGTATGATCGGGTTATGGGATTCTTCCTTGCAATTTCCGAATGTCAAATCTTTGGCTGGCTGGCTTTACAAAGCAGTATACAACAGGGCTTTGAATATGATTCGTGATCGGGACAATGCCCGTCGGCTATTGGGAAATTATACTTCCGAGTTTTCCTATACCGAAGTAATGGCTATCGATTTGGCCATTGAAGAAAGTGTGATCGCAAAATTCCGTTCGGTCCTTTCCGAATTGTCCGATCAACAGAGACAAGTTATGAATTTAAGCCTCGAGGGCTTGAAAGTTCGGGAGATCGCACAGCTATTGGAAGTTTCCGAAAATACAGTGAAAATGCAGAAAAAGCGGGCTTATGCCTATCTCCGTGAACGCATGGGAATGGTATGGGGGATTTTGTTGTACTCTTTCTTTTCAGATTTTTTTAAATATTAGTTATTTTCTGTTACCCGTTTTTTGATTTCATGTGTTTGTATAATAAAAAGGGTATGAATACATGGAATGATATATATGATTTTTCTGAAAAGGTTCTAAGCTATATTTTACGGAAGAAAGAAGAAGAGTACATTCAGCCGGATCAGGATAGTCCGGTTGAAAAGAAGGCAGATAAGTTAGGAAACTCACAAACTTAGGCAGAAAGATTAAAGCAACAATATCGATATG